>Ga0307942_1001767_pt1:5000-12500 | contig 17433 bp, 23 predicted proteins | sample OrgLakmetagen175_FD_201846 | JGI IMG/M metagenome (GOLD analysis project Ga0307942, IMG submission 201846) | Saline water microbial communities from Organic Lake, Antarctica - #175 | ecosystem: Environmental > Aquatic > Non-marine Saline and Alkaline > Saline | place: Antarctica... | reverse complement strand
TATGTGTGTGCATGTGCATGTGGCGCTGCATCCAGCATTGCCCATACCACGCACACCTGTGAGTGCACCGCTCCTCATGTGTTAACAGAGCTGCTTATGAACTCCTATATCTTTGAATGATTGCACACACAAACACACACATGCCCACACAATCAAAATTAGTACATAAAAACACACACTCCCATTCCCTCACCATAAATCATCTGTGGGTGCACCGCATCTAGCATGTACGCTTACCCACACAATTAAACAACCACACACATGCCCACACAATCACACCCATTCGCCCACTCTCATGCCCACACAATCATGATGAGCACACACACACATACACACACATACATACATACACACACCTGTGGGTGTACTGCATCCAGCATGTTGAGCGCCGCTCCCAGGGCATCCCTATCTCCTTTGTTCTTCAAAGCTGCCTGGCCCACCATGTCCATAGAGCGAGTGAGGGCCTCCACTTCGTGCAGCTTCTTGTAGATGTCCTGCATCAAATTGAGCACGTGTGGCATGTGTGCAGTTACGTGAAATGGCCCACCATGTCCGGGGAGTGTGTAGGGGCCTTCACTTCTTGTATGGCCACAAATACACACACCGAAACTGACACAAACACACACACACACATATACACACACTGACACACTCACAACAGCCACGCAAACACACATATACATGCTGCCAAACCCACACTTCCTCACACCACCCACCCACACGTACTTGACCCCCCACCACCACCAACCACACACACACACACACATACATGCTGCCAAACCCACACTTCCTCACACCACCCACCCGCACGTACTTGACCCCCCACCACCACCAACCACACACACACACACACACACACACATACACACACAGATGTACACGGCTAGATCGCCAAACCCACACCCACACCCACACCTGAACACCCATCCACGCACCTGGAAATGTGAGCTGGAGGCTGAAAGCCGGTCAAGCACTTTGTCAAGGATGCGTTTCGCGGAGGCAAAGTCACCCATCCTGCGAAGAAGGAGTGTGTGTGTGTGTGTGTGTGTGTGTGTGTGTGTGTGTGTGTGTGTGTGTGTGTGTGTGTGTGTGTGTGTGTGTGAGGATGTGGGAACGCATGTGTGCGTTTGTGTTTGTGTGTGTATGCTCATGTGTGTGTACGTGTGTGTGTGTATGTGTGTGTATGTGTGTGCATATGTGAGGATGTGGGAACGCATGTGTGCGTTTGTGTTTGTTTGTTAATGTGTGTGTGTATGTGTGCGCACATGTGAGGATGTGGGAACGCATTTGTGCGTCAGGGTATGAAGAACCTTAGTTTTCCCCTCACCCCAAATTAATTTTGTGCGGCAAGCCTTCAGCTGTTTTCCCCCAAAGTGAAGAAAATTTCATCATCCCTTCACAGAATTCCTTCACAAAATTCTTTCACAAAAATTCCTTCACAAAAGCACAGCCCAGGCTGTTGAGCATTAAGGAAGCAGTCACAGCAACGTCAATTTATGCGTGCGCATGACAAGCACAGGACAGACGCGCATGCGTGCATCCATGCGCGCATGCACACGCACCACAGGCAATGTTACACAAACAAAATTTCAACAATTCCCCACCATTTGTAAGGACGTGTCAAACTGACAACTTTACGCACCGTGCTTCTGCTTGCACATGCACGTTGCAGGCACATTGCAGGCTTAAGTAAACATATGCCAAATGCCATGCATGCACACGCACGCACAAATTCTAACACCATCTACTTCCCCGGGCCTCATTTTCTGTCAACCACTTTTTCCTCCGGGCAGCCTGGATGAACAACTTTAATTTAATGCTGGCGTCCCGGAGCCAGGTTCCTTTGAAACCTGGCTTTTCTCCGGTTAGCCCGGTATCGGCCCTCCAGACAAACCCAAAATTCGCTTAATAAGTGCAGCTCCCGCACGGGATGAACTTCCATGATGTGCTTTTGTGTTTGTGTGTGCTTGTTTTTGTGTGTGTGTGTGTGTGTGTGTGTGTGTGTGTGTGTGTGTGTGTGTGTGTGTGTGTGTGTGTATGTGTGTGTGTGCATGTGAGAATTTGTGCGTGTGAGCATGCATGTGTGTGACCTTGGCACTCCTTGATGGTGAGCAGGTTGGAGTCAGTATACACGCTAACATTACATCAAGCATTCTGTGTAGCACACATATTTCTTCATATTAATGATATTTTCTACGTCTAAACCGTCCAGGGATCAATACTTAGCCGATACACCCACACCCACATCACCCACTTTCACACACCACACACCTACACTCTAACACACACAGACACTGACTTAAAAAATCCACTCATGCTCCCACACCCACACTCACACCCAAATCCGTACCCACACCCACACCCACATCCACGCCCACACCCACATTTGCACCCACACTCACATTTGCACGCACGCGTACACACACACACACACACACACACACATAATCTCCGCTCCCACCCCCCCACACACTGACCTGCAGTGGCAGGTTGCTGCACGCGACACGGCCTTAAAAAACTTGGGGTCAAGCTGCACAGCCATCAAAGCGTCAGACAGCGCAGCTGCGGGCTTGCCGACCTGTGAGTGTGTGTGTGTGTGTGTGTGTGTGTGTGTGAGAGAGAGAGTGTGTGTGTTTTAGTGTGCATGCGTATGTACATAATCAAGGGAGAGGTATGTGAGCATATGTGATTGTGGATGTGTGTGTGTGCGTGTGTAGGCGTGCGTGCGTGCGTGTGTGTGCATGTATGTTTGTGCATTTATGTGTGTATCAGTGACTTTTTGATAATAAGCATGTGTGTGTTTGCTTCAATCCGCGCAGTGGAACCTCAAACAGGTATGAGTAGGGTTGGCCAGAAACATAAATATGTACGGTGCATATACGGTAGTTTATGCAAGGATTACTTCAAATGTACGGCCATGTGTGGCGTACATATACGGTTCTGGCCAACCCTGGGAATGAAATTAGTCTGACCTCACATTGACTCCATTACCAGTCAGGTTAGAAAGGACACACACATACACACACATATAATTACACACACATATACACATATATACACATACACATATACACACATAAACTTACACACACACATATACTTACACACACACACACACACACGAGCCCACCCACCATCAGGCGTGCCCCCGCGCGGTTGCTGTGCAGCACTGCCGCCTCAGTGCCTCACACACACATACACACACATATACTTGCACACACACACACACACACACACGCACACACACACACGAGCCCACCCACCATCAGGCGTGCCCCTGCGCGGTTACTGTGCAGCACCGCCGCCTCAGTGCCTCACACATACATACACACACATACACACACATAAACTTACACACATAAACACACACATATACTTGCACACACACACACACACACACACACGAGCCCACCCACCATCAGGCGTGCCCCCGCGCGGTTACTGTGCAGCACCGCCGCCTCAGTGCCGCCAATGCTGTCCGCAGACAGCAGGGATAGCGCAGAGGAGTACGCAGCCTCAGCCTGCAAAACACGTACGGCAAGAAAGAGAAAAGGGAAGATATGCATGAGAGGATTAAGCAGCTTCAGCCCAGATCAGCCGGTAAAATAAATCACCCATTGCAAGAAAGCGCGCTGGGATGAAATGCATGAGAGAGGACTAAGCAGCCTCAGCCTATAAAGAATCACCCAGTGCAAGAAAGCGCGCTGGGAAGATATGCATGAGAGGAGTAAGCAGCCTCAGCCTTCAAAACAGTGCGTGCAAGAAAGAGCGCTGGGAAGATATGCATGAGAGGATTAAGCAGCCTCAGCCTTTATAACTAAGGGTGGGTAATAAGGGTGTATGTTTTTGCCAGCGAGGCTCGGCGAGCCTCAACAAAGCTCGGCACTCGCTATGGAGGCCCTAGTTGGTGCATACGGTTAAAAAATTACTTTCTCAAATCTGCACGGACTGAGCCAACACCTTTTCTGCTGTTCACTTATATTCATTAGCGTTGAGACCGGGTGGAAATTATGGGCGTGTGAGCCAGGAAATTTGGTTTTGGTTTACACCCCACCCTGTTGCACACCCCTTTTTAACTCTTCCTGGTGTTTTATAATAATAAATACATATAATTAATGAAGATACTTGGTTTGAAAGATGGGCCTGTCAGCCAATTTAGCCACAAAAAACTCGGATTTGGGGGTTTTTGGGGATTTTTGGGGAGATGGGGCTGACTCCGCCCAAAGAGTGGACACCCTTGCTGGCCGACGAGTGTCTTCCACACCGGGAAAGAGGCTCACCGAGGCTAAGCGAGCTTCACACTCGGCGAGTCTCGGCGAGGTCATGACCCACCCTTATTTATAACACTCAGTGCAAGAAAGAGCAAGAAAGCGCGCTGGGGTGAAATGCAAGAGAGAGGAGTAAGCAGCCTCAGCCTGTTTAAAAAAAGCACCCAGTGCAAGAAAGCGCGCTGGGGTGAAATGCATGAGATCACTTGCTCTGTGAGTTGCCTTACAACACAGAGCATACTCCCACTTTTGTTACACCCACCACTCAGTGCTTATGAGCAGCATATTCAGCATCATCTACACTGCAAAAAGATAACGAATGAGAAGCACACTCCCCCTTATATTACACTAGGGTTGGCCAAAACCGTTTATATACACCGTATTCGACCGTAAATTTGGTGATTTCTCTGCAAAAAATACCGTATATATATGGTTGGCCAGGACAGTATTTATACACCGTACATGACCGTATATTTGGTGATTTCCCTGCCATAAATACCGTATATATAGGGTTGGCCAGGACCGTATTTACACCCTGTACATGACCATATATTTGGTGATTTCCCTGCCAAAAATACCGTGTATATACCGTTTATATAAGGTTCTGGCCAACCCTATGTATATACCGTTTATTTATGGTTCTAACCAACCCTGTGTTAAACCCAATGCGTGCATATTCAACTGCTTTGCACTTGTTAAACGAATGAAAACGAATGAAAAGTACACCCCTCGCTCACAAAACACCCACCATTCCCTCCTTCTGAGCAGCATATTCAGCATCATCTACACTGGATTAAGTTAACAAATACCAGCAAATCCCTTTTCGTATAACACCCACCGCTTGGTAGTTTTGAGCAGCATAGTCTGCATTGCCTTTCAGCTTTGCAGCACTGGCCTGGACCTGACGGTTGCTGGGAGGTGCTTGAGCTGTAGCTGCTTGCTGAGCGGCTGCACGTGCGTCTGCCTTCCACTGCAAGAGTGTGCACAGAGCGAGAGAAGGTGCGTCGTGTGAATGAGTTTATTTGGAGGTGCTTGAGCTGCGGCTGCTTGCTGGGCGGCTGCACGTGCGTCTGCCTTCGACTGCGAGAGTGTGCACAGAGCGAGAGAAGGTGCGTCGTGTGCATGAGTTTGCTAGGAGGTGCTTGAGCTGCGGCTGCTTGCTGGGCGGCTGCACGTGCGTCTGCCTTCCACTGCAATATACGCGTCGATGGAAAAACTTCATGTTGTGGGTACATCAATGTGTGAAGAAGCAATCTTGTGTGTCAAAGTGAGCTCAATATGTGCCGGTTGGTACAGAGTGTGCGTGTGCGTATGTGTGTATGCGTGGCCGTGTGTGAGTGACTGTATTTGTGTCTGTATGTGAGTGTGCGCATGTATGTGTGCATGTGTGTTTGTTTGTATGCATGTTTGTGTGTGTGTGCGTGTGTGTGTGTGTATGTGTGTGTGTGTGTGTATGTATGTATGTGTGTGAGTGTGTGTGTGTGTGTGTGCGTGTGTGTGTGAGGGGTTGTGTGCCCAACCCAATTTGCTGCGCATTCCACTGCCTAGCTGCGGAAGGTTCGTTGATGCGCACACACAAATGCGCACACTGACATGCACACACTGACACACACACACACATACACACACACACACCAATACAGGACGATGGTTGTCACACACCCACTCACCATTTCGTCACTACTCCACTGCTATTTCATCATAAGTCACATCACAAAACTTCCTAGCATACCTTTACGTGTGCTGCTGCTTGCTGCTGCTGCTGCGCCAGGAACGCAGCGTGATCTGAAGTAGAAGCACTTCCGTTGCCCTGTGCATGTGTGTATGTGTGTGTGTGTATGTGTATGTGTGTGTGTGTGTCTGTGTGTGCGTGTACATGTGCTTGTATGTGTGCGTCTATGTGTGGGTGTGTGGGTGTGTGGGTGTGTGGTTGTGTGTGTGCGTGAGTATGTGCGTGTGCGTGCGTGTATGTGCGTGTGTGCGTGGTGAGTGCGTGTGTGTAAATTTTGTGCGTGGTTTAAATGCTGGTGCCTGTGCCTGTGTGCGTACGCATGTGCGTGTGCGTACACATGTGCGTGTGCGTGTGCGTGTGTTTTTGAGTACGTGTGCGTGGGTTGTGGGATCTGTAATACATACATTCTTTGCACCAGAATTGAGTGTGAGGGTGCAGGATTTATGCTTCAGACATGTCCTTCACTGTCAAGCTGCATACAGCTTGTTTTGCTCACGCACACACTTGTGTGGGGATGATAATTAGGGGTAACTATAACTATAATACTGATAACATGTACGGTGTATATTCGGTATTTTTAGCAGGGAAATCGCCAAACATACGGTCATATACGGTGTATATATATACTGTTCCAGATATATTCATGCACCAATTTCAGAAACTTGCCTGGAGGTCCTTCCAGTCTTAAAGGCAGGTAAACTGGCTCAGGAGAACCATCCAAACATTCCTCCTATCCCCCAATTCAAATCAAATATACACATGCATACCAGAGCAAAGACACACACAGCACAGTACACGAAAATTTCTAGACTTTTCTTTAATTTATGTGGGGAGAGGTTGTTCACTGCCTGCATATGTTTTTCTTTTCATATTCTTTTCAGAGACATCAACGCATGCACACAGCACACAGCAGGGAGCGCAAACATCAACACATGCACACCATTACACACATATATATACACACGCACGAGCACACGCACGCACACATACATACATCCATACACACACGTACACACACATGCACACACACACCTGAGGGAAGGGCTCCTGCTGAGGGGGTGGCAGGGGTTGCCTCTGCTTCCCAGAGCCACGAGCTTTGTAGTGTCGACGTTGAGATGCTGCCAGCTCTGCGGCTGCTGTGTGTGTACGCCAAATGGTGTGTGTGTGCGTGTGTGTGTGTGTGTGCGTGTGTGTGTGTGCGTGTGTGTGTGTGTGTGCGCGCGCCACATTGTTTGTGTATGTGTGAGTGTGTGTGAGACTGTGGTGTGTGCATGTGCCTCATTGTTTGTATATGTGTGTGTGCAAGCATGTGTGTGAGTGCGGATGCATGAATAACAAGGACATGCATGCGCCTAGAAAAGGCACACACATACACACTCATACCACATACACACACACTCACATACCACAGACACACATCACCAACGTACGCACCTGCTGCAGCTTTCCCCCCTTGCTCTGCTGATGCTGTACCTACGCATGTTGTTGTTGGTGGGGTGT
>Ga0307942_1001767_pt1:0-2500 | contig 17433 bp, 23 predicted proteins | sample OrgLakmetagen175_FD_201846 | JGI IMG/M metagenome (GOLD analysis project Ga0307942, IMG submission 201846) | Saline water microbial communities from Organic Lake, Antarctica - #175 | ecosystem: Environmental > Aquatic > Non-marine Saline and Alkaline > Saline | place: Antarctica: Organic... | reverse complement strand
TCCGCCCAGAGCTCGCTGCATCCGCCGCGGAACCTGGCGCGGTCGAGGTCCCTGCGAAAGACGGCGGCACTGCCGACCAAGTGTTGGAGCCAAAGCCCTTGTCCTTATCCAAGCCCCCTTTAGGAGTCGAGCTCCCTGACCCTTCCTTGCTGCTGCCTCCCGCTGCACCCCCACCGTCCCTGCCCCCGCCGCTAGCACCCACACCCTTACGCCCAAAACTGCGGCGGCCGGCGGTGCCAAAGCCGCCGAAGCTGGCGCCCATGCTCTCAAACGCGTCAGAGCCGAACGTGTGTGCCTTGGAAGCCGAGCTGTTCATGCCGTCGAAAGCGTTAGAGCCAAACGCGTTGGAGCTGTAACGTGAGCTGCGCAGGCTGGAGGTGTCGGTGTTGGTACCAGCTCCGCCACCGCTGCCTTCACCAATGCCTGACCAACCCCCACCTACGACATCAACACCAGCACCACCAGTGGCAGCCACGGATCCTTCGCTGAGGGCATCTGGGCTGAAGGCACTGCCCACACTGCCAACACCAAATAGTTGTACCGGGGGGGGGACCGGCTGGGAGGAGGCCCCGTCTGCGTGTGTGTGTATGTGTATGTGTGTGTGTGTGTGTGTCTTTGTGTGTGCGTATGTGCGTCTTTGTGTGTATGTGTGTATGTGTGTGCGCGCGTATAAGCGTCTTTGTACGTGCGTATGTGTGTGTGTGTGTTTGTGTGTGTGTGTGCGTGTGTGTGTGTGTCTATGTGTGTGTGTATGTGTGTGTGTCACGTGCGTGTGCGTGTGTATGTGTTTATGTGTGTGTATGTGTGTATGTGTCTATGTGTCTATGTGTGTGTATGTGTCTATGTGTCTGTGTGTGTATGTGTCTATGTGTGTGTATGTGTTTGTGTGTCACGTGTCACGTGCGTGTGCGTGTGTGTGTGTTGTCTGTGTGTGTGTGTGTGTGTGTATGTGCGTCTTTGTCTATGTGTGTGTGTATGTCTGTGTGTATGTGTGTGTATGTGTGTATGTGTGTGTATGTGTGTGTATGTGTGTATGTGTGTATGTGTATGTGTGTGTATGTGTGTATGTGTGTATGTGTGTGTATGTGTATGCGTGTGTGTATGCGCGTGCACGTGCTCCTGCAAACAATACTGCATCCGCATCATTTCTCTGAGATGAAAGGTTTCCTCGGAAGTGTTTCTGCAAGTCAGTCCGGGTGAGCGTATGATTATATGCACCTACATGTGGCGGCGTACCATGGAAATGTTCAGTCTGCAATACGACTTGCGCTGTGCGCCTACGTAAGTATGCCTGGTTATGCATGTGCTGCATGTCTGCATACGTGCACGTGCCGTGTGCCTGTGTATCTGTCGTGTGTGTGTGTGTGTGTGTGTGCCTGTGTAACTGTCGTGTGTGTGTGCCTGTGTAACTGTCGTGTGTGTGTGTGTGTGTGTGTGTGTGTGTGTGCATCCTGGGTATGTTTGCATCGTGGGTGTGTACAAGTTCGGCCACGTGAATCTGCATACGTGCATGTGCCGTGTGTATGTATGTGTCGTGTGTTTGTACGTGTTGACAGGTATCACGCGCATGCAAGTCACGTGTGCCTGTGTGTCGTGTGTCTTTCTGTGTGTATGTGTGTGTGTGTGTATGCGTCGTGTGTCTGTACGTGTTGGACGTCGGCAGGTATTACGCCCATGCAAGTGCCGTGTGCCTGCATGTGTGCCTGTATGTGTATATGTGTTGTGTGTGTGTGTGCGCTTGTTTTTGTGTTGGTACGTATTGGTATGGCCAGCTTGCCGTATGAATTTGCATTGGTCTCAATGTCAAGCTAAATCAGTGGCATGGACAAATCGTGTGATTTCCCCTGGAGCCTATACGGCTCACATCTGCGTTTCATGCTTAAGCTGGTACCATGAATTGTTGTGATGTCATCCTGCATGCCTGTGCTGCGTCTGCCCTTTTCGTATGTTCCAGCTCTCACCCGTTAAGTTAATGCTAACCTCTTCAACACACACACACACACACACACACACACACACAAACACACACATGCAGTAATACCCTTCCCGCAGTAATCGTGGAGGGAATGGGGGTAACACTGCCTACGTGATAATTGCTCAGTCGGTATGTCCTGTGTGAGATTTTCCTCTGGTTCCCTTGTGTTAAGGTCTTCAGAGAACCTTTCCCATGTGATTAGGAATTCCAAAACAGGCTTGTGCTGTTCGGACACGTGCTTAGGGGCACGATTTAAGGATGTTTTGACCCACCTTGGGTGGTGGGGGCGTCTTCGCCAAGGTTGTATTGGGGGCTCCAGGCCATTGGGGAGTAGTTGGGGTGCGTGGAGGTGGATGCGGAACCAGGGGCCTGCATGTGTGTGTGCGTGTGTGTGTGTGCGCGCGTGTGTGTGTGTGTGTATGAGTGTGAGAGAGAGAGAGAGAGAGAGAGAGAGAGAGAGAGAGAGAGAGAGAGAGAGAGAGAGAGAGAGAGAGAGAGAGAGAGAGAGAGAGAGAGAGAGAGAGA
>Ga0307942_1001764_pt1 | contig 17451 bp, 15 predicted proteins | sample OrgLakmetagen175_FD_201846 | JGI IMG/M metagenome (GOLD analysis project Ga0307942, IMG submission 201846) | Saline water microbial communities from Organic Lake, Antarctica - #175 | ecosystem: Environmental > Aquatic > Non-marine Saline and Alkaline > Saline | place: Antarctica: Organic Lake... | reverse complement strand
TCTCTGTTACTTGTAGAACAGACATATGCTTGTCATTGCTTAGGCATCATCGACAACTCCAGGCAACAATTAGCAAGCCAACTATCAGACATAACTGGCAATTATGTGCATGCGCCTAGTACCAGGTGAGTACAACGTAACTCACAAGCCACTCACAGAACGTCTCAGCAGCATAATGTTGCTTTCTGTTACTCGTGGAACAGATATATGCTTGTCTGCTTAGGCATCATGGACGGCAGGAGCACAGCAAAGGACAAAGCACGGCGACTACTCAAAAGTAGCCCACATACTTAGCGTGCAAGAAGAGGAAACAAGTGAAAAGAAGCGCCATGCATAAACAAGTTTTGATCACTGAACATGTACATAATGTTTCTGAGAGAAAGAGAAGCGGCTCAGCTGTTCAGAAATTGTTGTAATCCAGGCAGTGCTTGTTAGGCACCGCATCATGTGAACTATGCCTTGAACTTTGCCATCACAGCCACATTCCTCACGAGTTTCAAAACCACGGGTATGCAGTCAGTGCCTGAATTCATAAATCAGGTTGTGCTCCTCAATCTAGACCAGGACAAACAGGCGACGGGCATTAGATCCTGGGGTCAAGGAGGGACCGGGTCCATGCAAAGGCCTTGTCAATCAGCAAATAATGCCTGAACTTTGGCTCCCACATTGTGCGTAAGCTCTATTAAGCTTCATTTGCATTGCAAACACGCATGCAAGCTTGGGTGTGTGTCAGCATTGAACAATGCCCGTTGCAATTCGCCTCAGCGCGCGCCATCCTCAGAGCATGCACAACACCCACAAAAAGAAGGGGTAAGCTATATAGTCACCAGATACAGCAAATGTCCTCACCCTGAGCGCAAACTTGGCCAGGTCCTTGACGTCTGAAGGGAAGGTGGCACTGAACAGCAGGGCCTGCCGCTGCTCCTTGGGGGGCAAGCAAATGAGGATCTTGACGATGGTAGGCTTGAAGCCCATGTCGAGGAGGTTGTCCGCCTCGTCGCACACCAGCACACGCAGCTCACGCATCATGCCCTGTATTACATTAGAGGTTTAAGATACAGTGAGCTAGGAAGGGAATTTAGAACTTAGCCCTGCACTACAAAGGAATTCAAGGCCTGTTTTGAGTCCAATTGAAAAAGTGAGTTCAATTGGAAAAGAAGGTAATCAGGTGTGTTCACACTTTGAAGTACCGTTCATTGTTCTTGCATTCACAGGTTTATTAAGTCACAGCACAAGTCATAGCTGCAGCTCAATGAGCTCAAACGCAGCAGGCAGTCTCAATGTGGTGGTGGTAAACCGCAGGGGCTGCTATACCGTGTACTCTACAAGGCTGCACAACGACTAAAAGTACAAAATGGTACAAGCAAAAGCAAAGGCAGACTCACGTTCATGGGCGAGCCTCCTGTCAAATGGTCCAAGCAGCGGCCTGTGGGGACAGAAGACAAAAGACAAACATCCAGTATCAGCGTCATGACATGTTGTTGTTCAGGAATGCAAGTACAGCAACATGAAAAGCACCGTGGAAGTAACATCGCAGCGTCTGTCCTGTACATCAGTTTGTGTGCAAACAGGGATCAAAGCGCGCACCTGGGGTCGCTACCAGGATCTGGGGCGGGGTTTTGCGGATGCGCTGACTCTCTGTATTTTGGTTGGTGCCTCCGATCACAATCTGCAGGGGCAGTAAGCGTAGGATAGGCAACAAGTCACAAACCGTGTGCCGGCTAAGGGGAACACCTCTCCAACACGCACACCCTCCTCTGACACAACATGCACCAACATAGCGCGCGCACACACACACACCAGCACTCCCCTCACGCCACATACCTCAGCACGAATATTGGGGTGGAACGTGAGCAGCTTCTTTGCTTCATTGTATATCTGTGTGGCCAGCTCTCGTGTGGGGCTGAGGATGAGGGCGCCGATTTGGCCATCGCGAGGGCGGTTGTGGATAATCTGTGACAGCAGAATGGAATTGCAGCATAGGTCAAGCAATAAGCGTCGAGACTCAAGTGGTATACACGTAAGAAAACATTAAAACATTCATTTTACAGGCACTACCTGCTTGAGAAAATGTATGCAAACATGCAACACACATTGCTAACTCACGCTTTCAATGACAGGGATGAGGAAGCCAATGGTCTTGCCAGTCCCGGTCTTTGCCTTGGCTAACACATCACCTCCGGCTAGGCACGCTGGCAGGGATTGGGCCTGGACATGGGTGCAGTACTCGTAGCCAAAGGACTCTGCCATGGCCCTGTGTGGGATGTGAGCGAGAAATCAGAGGTTTTAGTAAGTGGAAAAAAGCCTCAGGGTGCGGTGAGGTACGCTTGTATGAGTTGTGAAAGAAGAGAACTTGAGAAGGGAAGGACAAGGGACTAGAGAGCGTCTTTTGTTAAAGCTGCAGAGATGGAACAGAAATTTGCTCGGTACGCTGGTGGCACAAGGTACAGCATTTTATAGGTGCTGTCATTTACAAAGAGACTGCTGCATGCAAACTGTACGGCTGAAGACAAAAGGTGCAGATGAACAAGCACAAATGATCAAGCCTGTGAATGCACGAACCGTCCAGCACCTTACCCAGTGCAACTCCGTTAAATAATTATAAGGTAGTGCCTCAACGCGCCCCACCTTTTGGTCTGAGGGCTGATGTTGAGATCAGCAAATCGTGAAGTGCTTTGATGTTGCAACACAAGAGGAACGTCCTGCACATGCAGAGAAATGGATGTAAGGTTTCGTCGCAGGACTGATTGCTGTGTACAATGGTCATGCACTGCATGTGTGTATGTGTGTATGGGTTTGTGTGTGTGACATTGTGTGTGTGTGTGTGTATGTGTGTGTGAGTGACATTGTGTGTGTGTGTGTGTGTGTGTGTGTGTGCGTGTGCGATTGTGTGTGTGTGTGTGTGTGTGTGTGTGTGTGTGTGTGTGTGATTCCAAAAGATTCCACAGGAGAAGCCGCAGAAGAAGAAGCCATGCGGCCGGCGGTCAGCACATGCAAACCCAGCCGCACCTCGTACTCATGCTCTGCATCCACGACAGCGGCAGGCGCAACGTTCGTGATTGTTGAGTCATGTCGGTACTGCTGCTGCTGCTGCTGCGGAGGGAAAGACGGTTGCTGGTCCTGAGAGAACGCCGTCTGCTGAGCAAAGGCTTCTCTCGCACCGTTTCCCCGCCCTCGCCCCCGCCCTCCTCCTCCTCCACCTTGTTGGTTCCTTGAATCTTGCCCTCCTCCTTGCTGCTGCTGCTGCTGCTGCGGCGGCAAGTGGAACTTGGGGGCGCTGTGGGGCCGCTGCTGCTGTTCCGTCTGCTGCGTGTCGTAGCTCGTCTGTACAGGCACGAACTGCCTCTTCTTCTGTGAGGGCTCTCCGGTAAATGGAGCATCAACGCCTGGCTGCGCTTGGGCAGATGCGGGCCTGTTGTTCCTGTTCCTGTTCCTTTGCCGCTTTGGGGGGCCCCCGGGTTCCATGGTGGAGAAGAGGGCAACTAGGCGACGAGACGCGCTGGCGGCCAAGAGACGAGAGGGCAGGAGGCTGTTCATGCAGTGTTTAATTTCAAATTAAATTACTGTGACAGATGCGGCAAATTTTTCGTTTACTTTCTCAAAATTCAAAACATTTCATGGTTGAATTCTGCAATGCCAAGGAGGGCAAAAGCTTGAAATCAATTCCAGAAGACGGATGTAATGTAGCACGCCGGTTTATTCCTTACTTAAATCTAGGTGGTCTTTAGAGCAGAGACTGGTGCTGCTGGTACAGATGTCTCAGTAAATAAGTAGCATATTTATCAAGCATGCCACTACCTTGTTGAAGGTCTAGTAATACAAGGTCCTCAATGGAAAATAAGAAATTAAAAGGATACGACTACAACTACTTTTACGTTCTGCGCGTAGACAGGCGTAGATAAACAAATTTACGCAGAGGCGAAAGCGCTCAGCAATCAGCAATCCATTTCAGGGAGTTGATTGGTTCCACCCTTGCTGTTTTGATCCCACAAATGGGATGTCGCTTCTTTCTTCTTTCTGCTTGCTGTCAATGCCCAAATGGTGGCAGTGACAAGTTGTGTGAGCATTTAGGTTGTGGTGTTTTCATAAGTTGCCTTCTTGTTTCAATAGCTGAAGATCCAGCTAATAAGCTGCTGATGTGCGTACACTTTACTACGATTGAAATTTACCCGTCAATTTTCTTTATTAAAGTATTAATGTTGTAGCGAAGGTATAGACAATTATTTATCTTTCAGAGGGGGATGGCTTCCCCCACGTACATGCTCACTTTTGGTAGCAAAACATCTTTCTATATATTAAATGCAAGCTAAACAGTATGGAGTTGCAAAAATTGACCCAATGGGTTTTGGTGTTGTCAGGCATACTTGGCCACTTGTGGTGCAAGCCAGGGCACATATCCTTCCAAAAGACAATTAACATAATCCTTTAACATGTGTCTTAGGGGGAAATCGAAATCTTTTGACTGAAAAGCCATCCCCACGTTAATTAAGGAGAGGGAGCCACTTTGGTATTGGGTGCCGTAAAACTCCCCCACCACAGCAAGAAGAGGGAATCCGGGGATCAAATGGGCTGCAGGCTCGACCTGAAACCGGCTCTTGATGACATTAGATTATAGTACCGGAAAGTGCATGTCTGGTATGGACAAGTCCTTCAGCGTGGTTGACAAAATGCACATTAAGCTTGGAGGCAATTTCTCTTACTCTTTGAGGATCAAGACCTAGATCCCAAAAAGGCTCCAGTGTGTGAGCGTTGCACAGGGTGCCACCCACACCTAAGAGGATGATTTGGAGAGTAACGGAAGCTTCTTGAAGAGTTGTGCAGACATATAATATATGATATATTTGTGTTGTTCCTGCACGGCGCTCAGCTGGTTCTGGGGTCTTGTATCCCCACAGTACTTGATCTCAACAAGGTGGATGTCACGTTGATTTCTGTCAAGGTCGGTGCTGTCTGGGGATAGTGAGTCTGCTGGTGGCTGGCGGAACTGCTTAGGTGCTCCCAGTCTCCCTCAGTTTCCTCCTGCTACTCCGAAGAACTCAACCCCTCCATCATTAGTTTGTTGTTTAACGAATGTAAAGAGTACACCGCCCGATACATCTTTTTCAGGGGCTGGCAGTAATTCTAGTTGAGGCAAAGAGGGCAAAATAAGGTAATCCAGGGCATAAACCAAACCGCATGTTTTTGGTTCTACGCTAGGAAAACATATCAGGGACAAAATTCATTTTGACATGCAACCTACTGACCCGCAAAACGATATCAAGGGCACAGGCAACTGTGAATTATAATACAGACAGGTTGATCTTCAGACCACCTCCTCCAGTACAAGAGATAACACATGACACATGACAGTGAGCAATACAACACACCTAGCCAACCGCTACAAGCAGAGGACTGGCCAACAAAAGTCACATCTTCCAAGTTCCAGACTCTCCCGGAGTTGACATGTGTGTACGGCATAGATGGTAAATGCTCTGTCATCGTCATCGTCACCCCTCAGCGCCTCAGTATTTTACAGGATGCATGGATGCATATAGCTCTGCTTACACACACTCACTCACACATACACACACATGTATACACACATCACAGCCTCCCTTCCGATCATGCACCCTGACAGCAATGCTCCTGCTGCTTGCTGCATTCCCATCCCTCTCCACCCTTTTACCTCCCCCCCCCTCCCTTCAGCCTCCACAGTGTATGCATCCTCATCGAGGCAATCATTCCTGCTCAATCCCCCTGCCCAAGACCTTGTAACATAAATCCATGGACTACTTCACCGACTCTCACAACTCTCAATGAAAGGCAAGAATACCAAGGCTGAATGCTCACAATACCAGACTCTGCCCACCTAATACCTGACAGTCTTTTGCAACCTTGCCCTGGTCACAAAAGAAAGAATGGCCTCACCTCTAGACTTTACCCCGGAGTTTATGGACAGGCCACCCACAAGACAGGGTATCCGGTTCCAGAACAGATGCACTCTCCACACACTTCACTGGATTCTCCATCTACCACTTGATGTGTGACGACAAGCACATGCTCAAAGTAGTGCAACATGCACCCGCATCTGCCTTGAACAACCAAGAGGCAATTGCTACCTTCCTACTGCTCTTAAACTGGATGGAAAACAGCACCAACGCTTTTCAAAAAACGTGCACTGAAAACAAGGATATTTGCACTATACTTGGAAATATCGAAATATCCCTAAAGAATAAAGTGCGCTACATGCCTCTCCTATACCAGCAAAGCAAAACACTACCCTTTCCAGGAGCAATATGCATGGGGTATGTGCATCTTAGTAGTCTGGAACAAATCTGCCAGGGAGCAACTTATTATAAACAACTCATCTTGGTTAGAGTAGATACTTTCCCTACCCAACAAGCAGAAAAGGCACAAAAACAACATTAGCTGCTAATGCCTTGCTTACTCGGACGCCGCAAAACCCTCCACTACACCATTCTGCTAGGAGCAACAGGCACCATTCACAGCAGCCACAAAGAATCCACTCCTCAGCCTCGGAGTACTGGTCTACATGCCACAGCACAAAGCACTCATGAAAAATAAAGCCTACATGAAATCAGATCTGCAACATAAATAATACAGATGAGACAAGACATTAAGCTGTCACACGCCCAAGCTGCAGCACACTGTTTACTGCCGCAGCTTTAAGTGCGGCAGGTCATTGATTGGAGTTTAGTAAAAACTACGCAGGGGTGATAACACCACAAGCATGGATTAAGGAAACGGAGACGTTGCTGTCGGACAGCAAAGTACTCACGCTACCAGGCGGATTCGAACCCGCGACCCCAAAGAGTCTGGCCTGACCACGGGCCACTAGGCTTTCAGGGCAGCTACCCTTGGAGATTAGTAGTCTCAGGTTACCCTTATAGAAATAGAATGAAACCTGTTTTAAGCCCAACTGTTGGAGGACTGTGTGAATTTTGCGTGAAACCTATGACTGGACCAACAGATTTCCAGTCAGCTTTTCCTGGAGCTTTGTTTTGTACTACGGTAAAATGTAGTACATAATTATATTGCCCTTACTCTATTTAAACAGTGTTGCGCGAGGAACTTTTCTGTCACGCCCAATCGTTGGCAGCGACGAATCGTGTGACAGAGCAGTTGGCAGTTGAGAGTTTCTTTATGTCTTGTTCAATAAGCTGGATGGCCAGTCTTATTGATAACCTTTATCTTCTGGATTTGATAGTTTTGGTAATCAATTGACAACATGTGAACTCTAAGAGGCAGGTACCATTAGAGGGGATCCTCAAAAGACCCTGTGCCGTGTAAGGTCTCCGATTATATTTGTTCGTTCGTTTAGCGATGTTAATATGTAACCACATTGAGGCCGAGAGGTCCGTCTGAGTCATTACTCCCTACTACAAGGCTGAAAAGAACCGAAAGTTACAAAATATACGAAAGGGAGCAAGAGGGGCAGGCTGGAAGAAAGAAAAGAGGTAAGGGGGGCAACCAGGTTGATGACAAGAAGGGCAAAGCGGAGGCACGAAGGACAAGCAAGGGAAAGGCTCTCCTTTGCAATTATCGAGCTCGTTATGAAAGAAAAGAAAAAGGACGCAGATTGTGTAAACACTACCGACATGGATAAGAAAGGATGTTGTTTTGTGTTCTGCACCACCCAATGGATGTAAAGACACACAACATCCCACCTGGAGAAAATATAAGAAGTTTTTCAGTGAGGAGGCACAGGCTTGCGCACCACCAGGAGTTTTGCTCAGATGTTTGTGGGGGGGTTGTGTTCAATGTCTCGTTTCATCTGTATGATTTTAATTGCGGATCTGACTGCATGTAGGCTTAATTTCTTTCATGAGTGCTGTGGCATGTGGACCAGTAACTCCGAGGCTGTGGAGTGGGTTCCTTGTGTGGCTGCTGTAGATGGTGCCTGTGCTCCTAGCAGGATGGTGTGAAGGGTTTTGCAGTGTCTGAGTAAACGAGGCATTAGCAGCTTATGTTGTTCTCGTGCCTTTTTTGCAAGTTGGATAGGGGAAGTGTCTACACACTTGCAGGATCAAGCTCAGATAAGCATCAAATTTTATGCCAGTACTCAGTACTCAAATCCCTGAGCATCGCCAGACTGCTGAGCGATGCAAAGCTGTTCCATGAAATCTGCAATTGTTCAAAAAATGTGCTTGGTTTTTAATTCATGGGAGGGACAGGCGGGCAGAATATGGTTATACTTGCACACTGCTATGTCATCACAAGGTGTGGAGCGTCAGACCTGATAAGACCCCTGAAAATGCAACCTCGTCAGGCCGCTCAGCTCCTTGATTGCTGTGCACAGGATTTCAATGCTTGTGCCGGATGGAGGATGAATGAACAGGCTTGTGAGCTTCCAGCATGCTTTTAGGGATAGCAAGCTGTCCTCCAGACCATCGCTGCCACCATTGGCCCTGTGCAAGCTTACATGCGTAAGGTTTGGGAACCTGCAGTTGTGGCAACCCAAAGCAAACATTAAGAAACACAAATACTAAACCCGAGGTGCATGGCACACCCCTTGTGCGTGTGTGTGCGTGTACGTGTGTTACTTGTGTGTGTGTGTGTGTGTGTGTGTGTGGTGTGTGCGTGTGTGTGTGTGTTTGTGTGCGCATGTGTGTGTGTGCGTGTGTGTGTGTGTGTGTTTGTGTGTGCGCGTGCGTGCGTGCGTGTGTGTGTGTGTGCGTGTGTGTGTTTGTGTGTGTGTGTGTGTGTGCATTTGTATATGTGTGCATGCGTGCATGTGTGTGTGTGTGTGTGTGCGCGTGTGTATGTGTGTGTGTGTGTGTGTGTGTGTGTGTGTGTATGTGTGTGTTTTGCTGAACGGTTACCATAACTGCGTCCACTTGCCGCCCGCTTGCAATTGAGCGCTCAGTGTACAGTCGAGACTCAGGCTCGTCAGATTAATGTCTGCAATTAACTCGTGGCTTGCCCGTCTGGCGGAGGCAAGATTCCCACCCGGACAAACTCGAGAAGACAAACCCTAGAATGTCAGGGTTGCATTTGGTAGTCACTTCGGAGCTGGTGAACAATAAATTGGCATCCGGCATGTGCGGTCAACCCGCAGTTGCTCAATTGCATAAATAAAAATCTATTTTTATGATGATATCATTTCTCTGTGATTGTGGAAGGCGATGAAGAGGACTAAGCAGGCTAATGACAAACACCTAACAGTCTGAGTCTGCTGCAGTGAATGCTAGGAAGAAGTTTATCCATGCTATCAGCCCAACCGCCCAGAGCATTGTGGCTTCCTTTCCCACAGCACAGTGTGCTTGGTGCTCCTCGTTCCACACGTTTTGCCACAGCACACAAGCACCATCCCTTGCCGGTGCAACGAGCCCTGCCTGGATCACATCCCAGCGCCAGAAACTTTAGCTCTACATCTGCTCCAGAGGTGGGCACAGCAAGTAAAAAAGGTTTGCCATGCTGACTGTGCACTGCGTCACTCTCTCTAAATTTAGAGAGCGATCGCCCTTCCAACAAAACGAACAAGTGACAGCAACGCCTGTTCCAATACCTTGCCTGGAGATGCAGGCATCGAAGCTGAGTTGGTCTGACATCTATTACGCGGCGAAATTGTCAGCTTGGAGCGGTTTCAGCTACAAACAGGCAGATGTTATACCTGATTTCGTGAGATCTGAGGGACTGGAGTTTGTAGCCCAAGGTCGCAATAAATTCACATCATGGTATGAGAGCTCTTGAAGGACAGAGTAGAGATAGGCAATACACCTATGAAGCAGCATGTGTGTGAGGCAATAGAACCTAGCCTCAAAGACTGTACTGTTAGTTATCTAAAAACAGTGTTTCACGCTCTATATAAAAGCACTGGAAGCTTAACTGTACCTAAAACTTAAGGAACCATGGGCTGATCACGCACACGCAGGATAGTGGCCGATGGTGATGTTAACTTTGCACCATTTGCAAACAGCCTGCTGTCAAGCCTCCCTTCGTCTCATGAAAGACAGACATGCTCTGAGGCGTTTGCTTTATCGGTGGCACGCACAAATAGCGCAATTATGAACAGCAACAGCGCAAATCTAGCTCCACCTGAAGGACAGCAGCATCCAGTAAAAAACGACCCAAGCCAGTGGCGCTCACCTCGACAGCGCTTTGTATTTGTGCGTGGAGTGCAGTGGAGTGCCATGGTGGGGGGGGACTTCGTTGAGATGCAATATGCGCTGTCCAATTTCTTTCCCACGCCATTAACATGGTGAGCGGCTACTTTTGAAGTGAAATCTTGAGACTGAAATTTTAAAGCGAACCTTCTTCTCCAACATAATGCAAAGGAACATACGCGCATGCGTAACCAACGTGCTTTTGCCCGGGCAACCCTGAAGGTGCAATGAAGAGGGTCAATTTCAGAAAGGGTCATTTTGTCATTTCCCACGTGTACTTAGTGCTGCTGCTGTGGGTTACTCCTTTGGTGACGGATTGGCAGCAAATATTTCGTGCGGGACGTACTGCATCTGTTATGTCTTGACATGCTATGTAGGCCACCGATCGCTGAGCAGACAGAGCCTCTTCTTGTGGCGCATCGAGGAGTGTCCAAGCAGGCCCTCGACCTGTACAGTGTGCTGCTGCCATACTTAGATCTAAATCAGGCCAGCAGCAGCAACCCAGGTGCACAAACTGGCTCTTCCAATATGGACACACAGTTTATGCTCCTGGCTTCTTTCATACATCATTCCTCAAATGTCAGCAGTTGCTTGATCACCGAAGCCTAGGTTCTGATTGTGCTCAGACGTGAGCCGCAAAAGTCCCAAACTTGCGTTTTTCTTTTGAGATAGATTTTGGGCATTACAAGCTCTGTATCTAATACACGCCGTCTTCTGAGCTTTGCAAGATGCTTACGGCAGATCTGCTTCTTGCCACCTCACAGGGGCACCGGCAAAAGAGCCGCTTCCCGTAAGCTTTGCCGGACACTCATTAGGGGGCGCACTGTGTCTCCTCCTTCTCTCACTTCACAAGTGCGACAAGCCTGGCTTTATCTTGCACAAGATCGGTTGCACCTGGTTGCAAACATCTTATTCTTGCAAATTTCGCCCTGTGCCTGTTGCGATAGTACGGCTCTACGGATGGGGGGAGCTTTTGCCACTTACGCACTTACTCCTCGAGTGCAATTGTAGCCAGGATGGATCAAAACGTTTCTTGACACATAGGAACAACTGACAGAAGCTCTTGCCTGGGAATTTCGCTCCAACTGTTGACAGTAGTGCAAAATTGGCCAAACCACCTAATTGTAACGCACAGGGCACGCTCCCAAGCAACGCCCCGTCGTCCAGCAAAGAAGATGTTGACTGGAGTTGCTGGGCAGGAGCTTCCACTCCCGCACCCACCCCAGAGCTCTTCTCAGCTACAGTCTCAAGTGGGCAGAGGTGGATGTATGAACATAGAACCAAGAGGAGGGCAGGCTGCCGTGCACAGCTTTGGAGGTAAATTGTGTTTGTATATCTCTGTGTGTGAATGGTTGTTAGGTATTATAAGCGTGTTTGTGTGTAACAGTTGTGCACATGCTTGCATGCCTTAAAGTCAGAGTTGGGGAAAGGTTGAAATGGGAAAAACAAGGGGTTATGAATACCTTCAAACCGCAGAATTTCTAACTGGTCTAATTTATCTGACCTTGCGCTGGATGAATGTGACTCCTGATAATTACATTTCGTGCATTGAATCCTTACGTGTCTGTAAAGCAATGCGACCTGGTGGATACCTCAGGTGGATATATATCACTGTACTAAGGCATACCAGGGCACATTAACACCAACGCCTGCTAATTCCGTACAACATTTGTACAACGCCACACCAACCACGTTTGTCACGCAAATGCACAAGACTGACTCATGTTGCCCACAGCATGACCAACACAGCACCTTGGTGCCCATCTGTATTTATCACAAGATTGACTCATGCTGCCCACAGCATGACCAACACAGCACCTTGGTGCCCACCTGTATTCATCACACTATGTACCACACATGAACTGACGCAGCGCCGCCTGTTCTAGCGCACAAGAACGGAGGGGGCGGCTATAAAGTGCTGCAGGTGTGTAGACCTAGGTCATACAGGTGTTTGTGCACATCCATTGGGTAATCCAGCCTCATGGATTCTAACTAATCCATGCCAACCGGGGGCTTTATCACAGTAACTGTGATGTTTCGTCTCCTACTATTATTTTTGTTTCAATTTATCAGAGTCGCCATTATATGGTGGCAGTACCGTATACAGGTACGACGCCAACATGAAGAAATCTATGCGAGAAAACTGATTTCGTCGTCCAGGATCCCTACCAGCTCTTCAAGATGCTCGTGATGCGTATTTAGACCGGCGCAAATTGCGCTGTACGCGCGGAGACGCCAAAAGTGGGCAATTTATCAGGAAAAAGCAGATAAAGACAACCATGGCCTTGTTTCGTTTTTGACCCCTTCAAACAGGAGTTAGAGCAGACTTCCGGCCTTATTTGCAAAGTCTGACTACACACAAGCCACTGCCTGTTTTGGCTGACAGACTGCTAATCTCCTGGTTGTTTTATATGCCGGATCAACAATTTGGCACCAAGCGCATTTTACTCAATTCGAAACTTTGTTCCGGTACACCACAAATTTTGTGCTAACCATGGTCTGATCCAACCTCAATCTGGCAAAGCATATGGGCAGGCTTGGCTGGTAAGCATCTGCACTTGTCGAGCAAACAAGTCTCATATTTCTTACAGACTTTCATCAGGGTCCGTTTGCGCCTCTGTAGTTGCGTACGCTCTTTCTACCCCTTTTTTAAGCGTCAAACCAGCTTAAACCCCTCTCCTGTAGCCAAATGCCAATCTCAAGGGTAGGGATTGGCTTGGTAATCAATCATCCAAAGGGTAAGAATGCGAGCCGATCCCCAAGTCTTACGGCATAGGGTGTACAAGTTTGCTGGTGGATCTATGTCACATTAAGATGTTGTACATTGAGGTGTTGATGCCTAAAAAGCACATTCACACGTACAAGCGGAGCAGCTATCACGAGCATTGCGCCTGAATGACATCACAACTTACCGACCTTTGTTACGCACACAGGTGCTGGGAGTGAGTGACAGTGCGGTTCGAAGCTTTGTGCAGCAGCACGATCCCATCCCGCGTGTCCTTCTTACTGCAGACCCAGCCTACCATGCCATGGTAAGCGTGCATGCTGTGACATTGGCATGTGGCATGCTTGTTATGATGTGCAGATGCTACAGTTATGGCAAGCGTGCATGTTGTGATGGTGGTATTTTACTGGTAAGGCTTCTTGTGTTGTGCAGGCGCCACAAATACAACCCACCATATATCTAGGGTTAGCCAGAACAATATATATACGGTATCATACCGGTATACGGCATTTTTGGGATTTCTTTCAAGAAACGGTCATGTGAGGCATACATATAGACAGGGTGGCCAACCCTACAAATACTGTGCCATTGAAATTGCTTACTCGAATGTAGGCAGCACTGCAATTGTGCAATGCAGAGCTTTGACGCTAGAAGACTGCTTATAAACAGCAAAGCTTGACCGCTCTTATCCTGACACGTTAAGAACTGAACGGACCCTTCATTGTGCTGGAGTTACACTTTTACGAGCCACGTTTTTCCTTTTTTGAAAGGCACCCTGAGCGGCTTCCAACCTTGAAATTTTGTTGCATTGCCCGCATGGTCTTTGGTCTCAAACTTGTGTATAATGCTTGGTATCAAGTTGCGGTAAAGTCGAATTGAAAGCTCCGTTGGCAGACAAATCTTGAAACTCACGATCCCCATTAAAAGGGTAAAGGCTGATATAGAGAGAATTGATTAAAGTTGAGATGCTCCAACAAACATCACTTGTTTGGTCTTCATCTATCTATTGTGCATAGGTCCGTTTCTTACCGGGCATGCAGCAGGTGCTGCAACTGCGGGGTTGGCTGCTGGGAGGCTTGTCCGGCTCTTCTGCAGGCAAGTCTGCAAGCAAGGAAAGCAACAAGCTGCTGGTGGCGATATTGCAATCAATTTACTTTCAGCAAAAAAGGGGGTAGGGCAGGATCGATGTGTCTTCCACAAATACTTGATTGTCTTCGCATCAAAAAGGTAGCCCCACGGAAATATTGTTGGCTCCTCTGCAGGCGAATTTGTGACTCCACATAACTTTAAAATATGGACGGCAGTAAGCAGAGCAAATCGCAAGACATTGAGTACCTACCCTAGGCACGTCACTCACACTTTGCACTTTTCACCGTAAAGTAGGTCACGTTGAGGCATTCAATCAGCTTAGTCATAGAGATGCTAGTTATATTGTGCAAATTAATTTGAGTAAAGAAGGAATGACAAAGTAGTGGGTCCGATCCACCTGGCCCCAAAGACGGGAAGTACAAAGGCGTCATTAAGTTCCTCCGCCTCATGCAAAAGGTGGTGAGCTGGCCTGGAACGTACTCCTGACAGTGTTACTCCACAACTCTCTATCAATCAAACGACAATGTAGGGGTCGCTAGGATGCAGTTTGAGGTGCCGACCCTGTACAATGGATATACACTTTTGCTACAGGTAACGATGCAGGGGACTCCAGGGGTACTTCAGCCGTTCTCACTCCGTCACGCTTTATGTACGAGAATGTGGGGAGCGTTTACCTCATAAAAGGTGTGTGCGCAAATGCAGCAGTGCTCAGCGTTCAACTTCTGTAGCCCTTCGGCCCTGTGCCTGTTGTGAAAGTGCGGATCTACGTGGCTGAGAGGGCTTACACGTATACGCTTCCTTTGCTGGGAACGAGAAGGAGTGGGGTGCTTCCTTTATGCCAGATCTTTGCTGGTTCCCCTAACCCCCCTTATAACCCCTCAATTAATATATTAATATAGTGTATATTCGTATATTCAATTGGATGACCAGCTTACCAGAGGGGGTTGTCTGAGGCCCAAAATGGGTATGTTTTTTGCATGCTCCTAGGGTACGGGCCCCCTAACTGAATCATGTTAAGCTCAGCCCTGATATGCAGCTGAGCTTGAAACCTGCAATTTACGGGACCCGTGCCTAATCAGCCGCGGCGTGAACCCCACTTTTTGAGCAGTCATATGCTGTATCTGACCAGCCAGCGCACTAAACTGAGTGACTTTTTGTATTTGGAATTCTTATAATAAAAGAATTATTGCAAAAGCAATCGAGCAAAAACGCCAAGTGGTTGGCGAGGTATGCAGATTAATGCGCCAATCTCCATGCAAATCACCCTTCTAGGGTACAGGTATACGATTGTGTGCATTTAGCCTGTCATTTCTTACGCAGGGCGACTTAAAATGATCTGAGCACATGCACTGGTAGCTTATAAAGTCAGCATCAGTGTGACGCTAAATTGGGTCCAAATCGATGAGTTAACGTGTAAGTAGTTGCCCCTGTAATGCAGAATGAGCATGTTTGGACTTTTGCGCAGATACCCCCTCTGCTAGCTTACCCACATCAGTGCATTGCGGGGGGTTGACATACCTGGATGTACCCGAGATAGTAGGAGTGGCTGTGTGCTGCGCTTTGCTCAGACCGCTGCCCTTTCTGCTTCTACTATTCTACCATTCCATTGTCCTCAAAGATTTCCTTGATTGATGTGGTTATGCTGCCCACATTACACTGTTGTTGTACATGTGCCTGCTGAGTTACAAACCTGATCCCTCAACTAAATGGCACGTCAGTGATTGTTCTTGGTGTACCTAAAAAGAAGTTGAGACCTATAGACATCAAACGCCAGCAAGAAGCAGTTCAACGTATCGTCAAAAGCACCAACAAAGTGCATTTGACCGTTGACAACACATATGAACGTATAAACTACTTACTGGGCAGTCGCTCTAAGGCTGTTGCATGTTGACAACCTGTAGCTCAAAGAAGAGCTAGGTAGTGCTCTAATTGTCCAGTGGTTAGGGCAGAAAGAACAAGCCAGAGGACTAGGATTTAGAAATCGTGGACCCGCCCAGTGACATGAGCACGTTACTGCCCAGCAGCAACGGCCTACGTTTCCCTAGCCAAGGCTTGAAAGGTCGCCACCGCTTGCCTACACACATGTTTTTCCCCGTTCAAAACCAATCAGGTGGCACTGACATCATCTCTATGGGCAGCTCCTCGGACCTAGACGACTGGATGTCAATGAACGGCAGTGCTGCGGAATACATCATGGCTCAGCCTGCTCGGGCTCTTAGGGTGGGTGGGCGTGTGAGTGTGTGCACGTGTGTTAGTGTCTTTGTCCATGTGTGTCATACTGTATGTTAAGTCATGGAAATGCACAGACTTTATGCGTGGTCACCTTGTTTCCTCTTTACCTGCCTGTGTTAGAGCTAGGAAGCCATGTAATGTATGTGGTGCAAAATTGAGGAAGCCATGTAGTGTGTGTGGTGCAAAAGTGTCAAATACACAAGAGCTTCGCACCTCTTTAATCTAGTAGAATCACCGGAAGCCGTGCTTTCTCTTTCACCAAAGGAACAATACTACTGAAAGTCTTTTTTTGCAAGAGAAGGCGCACACTCTTTTTTTTTCTTCTGGAGGTTGTAAAAGTGCTGCAGAGGTGATAAAGGGCTATTAAGCGCCTTGCATTGAAAATGCTGTATAGCCTATAACAAAGGTAGCGAAAGGGATACCATTTTCGGTGGCAGTGGCATTCAACTGCCTTCCTTATACTCATATTAAATTGTGAGGATTGATCCTCACTGCCTGCAAAGTCCAGCTCTTCACGCTGTTACGTGTTGCGTGCCTTCAGGGGGCATCAACATCTGAGCATGGAATGTCCTGTTTCCAGAGAGCAACACCACCTTCCGTTTTTACCCTGTAGGGTTGGCTGGACCACAACCATAGCAGCTACCAACACGACCTCGAAATTGCAGCATTAGTCGAGGTGCGTGTGTGCTGCTGCCATATAACCTTACTGTTCCTGCATAATTTCTAGCAAACTTCTGGATAGGGAGCACTAGTGCATTGATTGAGGCTAACACTGTATGGAACTCGCACACGTGTGTTTTAACTCACTCTTCCCATTGCAGTTGAGAAGGGATGCTCGTGCAACGCTGAGGTCCTCCATGCTTAAAGGTGGGGATGGAGCGAAGGTTCCGGTTAAGGTTGTACCAAACCATTTACGTTGTTTATGGTAGCACATGGAGATTTTCCTGCCAAAGGTACACACTCACTCATGGTTTGGCTAACCCTCGTAATTATTATATGCAGATGTCTGTGCGTACCTGTGTATAGGTATACGTATGTTTGTATTTTTCCATGTTGCAAGTCTGTGCATGTGTGTGTGAGTGTGTGTGTGTAAGTGTGTGTGTAAGTGTGTGTGTGTGTGTGTGTGTGTGTGTGAGAGAGAGTGTGTGTGTGTGTGTGTTTGTGTGTGTGTTTGTGTGTGTGTGTGTGTGTGTGTGTGTGTGAGAGAGAGTGTGTGTGTGTGTGTGTGTGTGTGGTTGTGTGTGTGTGTGTTTATTGTGCGTGTGTGTTTTGTGTGTGTGCGTGTTTGTGTGTGTGTGA
>Ga0307942_1001762_pt1 | contig 17458 bp, 18 predicted proteins | sample OrgLakmetagen175_FD_201846 | JGI IMG/M metagenome (GOLD analysis project Ga0307942, IMG submission 201846) | Saline water microbial communities from Organic Lake, Antarctica - #175 | ecosystem: Environmental > Aquatic > Non-marine Saline and Alkaline > Saline | place: Antarctica: Organic Lake... | reverse complement strand
TGCCTACTTATAAAAGGAGCAGATTGGTACCCTTTGCCTGGGTGGGGGCACCGGAAGGGGGGTTTGGCGGGGGGGGGGGATCAGGGGGGTCCAGCCCGAAAATAGGATGTGCCTTCCTTTAAAAAAAGTCCTGCCTCCTGCAGGGGGTATGGATTGGCATGTCGTAGCAAATCACCGTCACTGCAAACTATAAGACTCAGCACAACAACCAACTGCCAATCTGAAGTGCAGTTCCCAGCCTTTGCTCGAGAGAGACTCGACCCTGGCTCAAACCATTCTACAATAAACCGGCTTCCCCAGCTTATTGAACGAGACTAGGCAAAATAACCTCAACTGAAAGACCAGCTAACCAAATTACAAATCGTCACTGCCAACAATTGGGCGTGACAGGCAGTGCCATCTGCTAGGTTATCACGGGCAACTCTTCTAGCATCATTGGCACACCTGATTTGGTACGTGTTTGTTGGGTCTTGTTTGGGGCGTGGTTGCTGGATCGGAGTAACAACTTGCATGTTAAGGAGACTTTATTACCCTCCACTCCATCCTTTTGGGAGTGGGTGGCACCATATACAACAATGACGCATTGGAGATTTTTAAAGGAGCAGATTTTTGATTCTCAAAGAGTTAAGAAACTTGCTTCCAAGCTTCATGTTCATTCTGTCGACTACGCTGCCAAACTTGTCCATACCAGACGCGCACTTTCCAGTGCCACCATAACCAACTCTCATCAGGAGCCAGTTTCAGGTCAAGCCTGCAACCCTCCTGATCCCCATTGATCTTTGTCTTAATCCGATAAGAGTCTTTGGTGGAGTCTTACAAACCCCCCGGTACAAAAGTGGCTCCTTTACCTTAATTAATGTGGGGAGTGCTTTACACTGCCTGCGTTGTTTTTTTCTTCTTTGCATTGTATTCTGCACCACCAAATGGATACAGAGCCCACACTACTGTTACATCCCAGCCACCTGGAGGTTTCAAGGCGTGAGGACAGGGCTTTTCAATGGTGATTGAGAATCAGAGGCTGTAATCCACCAAGAGTGTTAAAAACGCTCAATAACTGTTGGGGTTGCGTTCCATCCGTTTAGACCACCAGTGCTAATTCGGGGGACTGAGGAGTGGATTTAAATTAAGGAAGGACATCGTTTTTGAAACTTGCACCGACGTGAAAAAAAGCTGAAGTCAACTTTAAAAGCATTCCGACACCTTTCTAGAATTTGTCCATCTAACAAAAAACTATATTTGCAGCTTTTAAATCACTGTACTCTGCTGTACCCAACAAAAAATGACATTGAACCAAAAACCTAAATCAGTTACCCCTTCTTCCGGCCTTTTCCCTTCCCTTTCTTTTGTTCCGCTTCTCTTCCTTTCTTCTGTTCCGCTTCTGATTGCGGTTGCTGCTGCTGCTGCTTCTGCTGCTGCTGCTGCTGCTGTTGCTGTTGCTGCTGCCCTTGCTGTTGGTTCTCTGTGGCCAAGTCCTCATTCCCTGTATGTATGTGTATGTGTATGTTGTATGTATGTATGTGTGTGTTTATGAAGAAGTGAAGAAGCATGATTAGCTGTTTCCCACAGTGAACCTTTTATGGTCAGGAAGAAGCATGAAAATGATCGAGCAGACAAGCAACCCTTCCGTTGGTACCATAACACCTGCAGTCATAACAGGAGATGAGGCTAAGGAGGCGCCCCCAACAGGCATCTCCAATCTATAAAGCTAACAGTTGTGACCGTTAGGCATAGCAGGAGACCAACACCCAATCTCTGCTCCGTTGACACATTGTATCATCAACACATTTCCAGGTGGGGAACAAAATGGCGAAACACCTATTAATTACAATTTGTCCGCATGCCTAATCAAGTGTTAAGCACTTTTTAGTGACTGGATTTCAGCTTGGTACCTAGCTGGCTATGGTCAGCTAGGGGTTTGATTGCTTTACTTGTACTGCATAAATGAGGGAAATATAGCAGTGCTAGAAATGCCTGTAGACAGCACTTCCAATGAAGAAAGGGGAAACATATAATTCAGGAGATGGAAGATCCGTCCTGCCGTTCAATTAATGGAAGGAATAAGCTGTTCTTGGTTGCAGCTTTGCAGTGTTTGAGTTTTAACATCACTAGAATATACATCGCAAATATCACAAACACCCCTTGATTGCCTTCTTTGCCTTATTCGTGGCTTATAACTGAGGTGTAATCTCTTGTAATTAGCCATTTACATCTTTGATTGAGCCTCTAAACTGCGAGATCGTTGCACGACTATCACAGAGCTTAATTCCAGCCTCTCGTTGATGCTGCTGCACCCAACTGCTTACTGGGCAGCTCTACGGAGGGGCACGTTCAGTGCCTTATCATTTACTGTATCTTCTACACATTTGTGCATAGAATACCATGCCAATCGAATTGCAAACAATCACAAATAAGGCCATGCATTACAGGCTATGGCTAGAGCGTTGTGCAGGCACGTTCGTTTGGAAATGCAGCACGAGTCTGAGAGCCTGCCTCACCTGCTGCAAGCGCCATGAACAAGTTATTCATCCGCTCCAGCTTCCGCAAATCAGATTGCTGGTCCGTCTTGTACTGTAAACACTGCTCACACGAAGGAAACGAGAGAGGAAATGGGAGGCATGCGAGCTAACACGCTGAAATGATTGAACACAGTCATGCAATGTGAACTGCGAGCGTGTGTTCTCGTGTGTAATGGGTCACGCGCAGCTGTAGTGTCTTCCAAACCTGACTACATCAGGCTCTTGGGCAACCATGCAACAATTCAGCAGCCAAGAAGCCAGTCTTTTTCACACCTTCACATCATCAGTTACTTTAAGCACGAGCAAGCCGTCGCAGTTCCTGTACTTTATGCAATACCGCGTTTCCAAGGGCCTGCACTTGCACAGCGCCTCAGCCTGCTGGTAGAATGCCTCAAAATCGTCGATGTACATCCCTTGCTAACTTCAATTGCTAAATGGTCAGAATTGGATTGGAATACGAAAAGATTTAAACAAAAAGTTGCAAGCTGCAAGCGTGATCGAAAATGTCAGTTTGTTGGGTATGCATTCGTATCTGCAACAATTTTCGTAAACATTTTATTATTTTGGTTTTGTGCCACTGACAGCTTTCTGTCCCTCCCTCCTGTCCAGCAAGCCTGCTCACCAGTGGCATTATCCCTAAAGCCCATAGTCAGTACCGCAGCTCAGATCCAGGTGCCCAGCTTTGGGAGGAGCGTCCTTTTTAAACACACACACACACACACACACACACACACACACACACACATACACACACATATACACACAAACATACACACACCCGCATGACACACGCACACACACACACACACGCATGACAAACGCACACACATACACACAACACACGCGCATGCACGCACATATAAGCGCACTAATTAACACGCACGCACACACATACACTCAAAAGCAAGAAGCACTGCCCTTGCTGTCTGTGGTACACATCAGATACTGTGATGTGTACCACATCACTGCAGCCTCAAGTACATATGTGTTGAGAGCAACCAACGCACACTGCGATTTCAGACTAGGAAGCATGGGAACAAGCACGGAAAAGCAGACTCCTGACTTTCTCAGCGTTTTAAGCGGCAAAATCACAGGTGCGTGTGTGTATGTGTGTTTGTATGTGTCTGTGTGTCTGTGTTTGCGTGTGTGTGTTTGTCCGTGAGCGTATAAATGTGTCTGTGTATGTGTGTGCGCGCCTCCTCTTCTGCTTTATAGTGTGTTTGCCTTCTAGACCATGAATGCCGCCAATTGGTTGTTTGTTTTATATGATCTACTCACTTAAAACACGCCCTTGTATCACAGAAATGGAGAGCACCATGGCCTCAAACAGCTCGCACAGCAAAGAGGAGAAGGAGAGCGCTAAACACAGGTGTGGTTTATTGTATATATCTGTCTGTAAGTCACACGCTGTCTGTTAGTAAGCCCTGCACGTTAACTTGTCGACCTCTTTAAACAACAGGAAACGAGTGCTCAAAGAGATGGAGAAGTTCTGCTCTGACAAGACGCACTCGGTAGAGGATAAAGTGGACTTCCTACAAACCAAGTACACTCAAATGGTACGTGTGTGCACACTGGCTTGATGCATGCTCATGCGTTATGCTCCCTCCCCCATACACCCACATACACACACGCACACACCCACATTCACACCCACATTCACACACACACACACACGCACACACACGCACACACCCCCCCACGCACACACACAGACACGCACAAACTCATGCACACACACATTCGCACACGCAAATGCACAAAGGTGCAGTTTCAACGTGTGGCGGTGTGGTTTCTGTAAGCTTCACAGGGTACAAGCCATCAAGGCTCGTCATCCCCTCTGACAACGCAGGTCACTGACCTGCACAGAGTGGAGAAGAGCTTCTTTGAAACACAGTCAAAGCTGAACAGCGCGGCATTGGAAAAGGACAAAGGTGCGAAGCCTCCTTACATAACGAGGCTCAAATGATTGTGGCCGTCATCTTGGTCTCTAGGATCATACACACTTGGTCAAGCTCAAGTTTCCACAGAGCAGAAGGGCATTCTTAGGCAATCTGGCTTGTTTTGATTGCACACCACTAGCTCATCATTCAATATTCAACCCTTCATGATATTTGGTATCACGTCTTGGGCAATCTGGCTTGTTTTGATTGCACACCACTAGCTCATCATTCAACATTCAGCCCTTCATGATATTTGGTAGGCCTCAATGTCCTGCTCCTGTGCGCGTGAACTTGTCGTAACTGGCTCATTCTCATCGCCGTAAGCATACTGAATGCTGAGATGCTTCTTGCATGGGAAACGTGTGACGAATGATGTCGCGGGCTTCTTGTACATCACGGACATCTTATGCGAGTATAATACCGTGACTGTTTGCACTTTACACCTATTGCGTGCTATCAATTGCTAAACTGGATCATTGTGTAAAGGCAGCATATGTGTGTCCTCACTACGTCAGCAAGCTGCCAAAGAGAGCACTGTTTTTGCCCTTTCTTCGCATACTTCTGACAGTGCCCTTTTTTGCAGCCCACATTGCCCTTTCTTCACACACTTCCGACTGTGCCTCACACACTGTGGTCCACACACCTAAAACTGTGCCTTTGCAGCCCAGCTTGAGCTCAAAAAGAGTAACACCGTTAGGGATAAGCTAGAAGAGCTGTGCCGACAGCTACAGGTATGGTAGCAAAGAGATGCGGAACCGAGTGTGTGTGGATGAATGCCGACAGTACAGGTATGGTGGCAAGAACGCGGAACTGAGTATGGGTGGATAAACCGGGCAGGTGCTGGCTTGAAGAGCTAATCTGACAGCTACAGTTGTGGAAGCAGGAGCGGCCCTGCAGCTCAATGCTAACTTTACCAGGCATGGGCGCATTCAAGGACAGCTGCTGTAAGATGCCATTCTCATGGCAGGAACCCCTTTCTCGCCAGTGTGTTAGATAAGCATGTTAGATAGACGATGTATCTGAGGAACGATTGCCATTGGCCGGCTCGTATTCATTGATGTTTACTATTTTACTTTGCCTTTTTGCATCTAGAAAGTTGCACTTGATCATCAGCATTGCATCTGGTCACACTCGTACTCACCTGTTTGCTCCTTAATAGCAAGTTGTTTTTCTGCTGCCAATTATGGAAAACAAAACCTTGCCCAATACTTAGCTCCAATTGTTGAGATCTTACTTGTATCTATCTCAATACTTCTTTGAAGCATGGCATTCACCCAACCACAAAACATTGCCTCTCAAAAATCTTGCCCCCCCCCACATACACACATTATTATAACGATGTTGTCAGTGGTTAATGCCCTTCGCTTTCTACAGAAAGGCAAATGTATTGCATAGGAAAAACGGCTGCTTAACAATTATGACGCATACGCCAACGTTTTCACTTGCGAATGGTTTTTCCTCTCTACAGAAAGACAACCGCTCAACCTTGGAAACGGCGCACAAGCTGCGGGAGGAGGACATTGCAGCAAGGGCAGCCACACACGCCGAATTCAAATCCAAAATCGAAGTAGGTTGCGGCCCCTCTTCGTGCACTTGCTCCTCTGCCCCTGTTTACATTTGGTAGAAAAATGCCCAGTTTACATGTTCTACAGGAGTGCCTCTGACTACATTAAGTGGAGGGACTATACGGCGGAGATGGTTGACTTTGTATGGGGGGTCGTTTACTGGTCGCCCTATGAATAGGGCTGGCCAGTACCATATATATATATGGTGTGCATACGGTATTTCTAGCAGTAAAGTTTTCAAGTATACGGGTCGGTATGGCGTATATATACAAATATTTTGGCCTACCCTGCTTATGAAGCAAAGTGTGGGGGTGGTTGGGTGTAACAGGCATGACGCCGGTAGGTCAAACATCTGCACAACTTACTGTTGTTGCCCCTTAATCCTTTATCGTGGTCTCTACGGAATACTGATCCTGTTGGCCACTTACTCGTCCTCCGTTACTCGGTGGCTGCTGCATGGGTGGCAAGGAGGTTTGAGCACCCGGATGTGCAACTGAAGCTGCTGATGTGGCAGCGCATTTATATAACTGCCAGATCCATGTATATCTGTTTGCAATCCAATACTTTTAGCAGGATACTGATGAATGTATGCAATCTCACAAGGTGGAGATGTACGTGTCTGGTAAGACCTTGACGGCTGTAGCTGTGGGTGGTGTAAGTAAGCCTGGAAAGATGGCTCTCTTACTGCCAATTTGGTTTCTGCTACAAAGCTGCAAGACGAACACCACACACACACACACACACACACACACAGACACACAGACACACATATTCACACACAACAATAATCCCAAGGGTAAATACCTGCATGTATGCATATGCGTGCACGGAAGTCATTGCAGACTTGACAAGAACACACACACACAAGGACGTATGTATGTGTGCTTGTGTGCACAGAAATTCACTGCAAACATGGAGGAGGAGCAAGGCAACCGTATGAAGCAGCTGGAGGAAAACATTTCATTGCGTGAAAAGCTTGAAGGGGTGCGCTTATTGGAATGAAAGAAACGTACACGTCCTATGGAATAACGCCAGGCATCAGGCATATCTTTGTACGGTGTGTCACGGTGTACGGTGTACAGTGTGTCACGGTGTGTCACGGTGTACGGTGTGTCACAGTGTGTGTCACGGTGTACAATGTGTCACAGTGTGTGTCACGGTGTGTCACGGTGTACGGTGTGTCACGGTGTACGGTGTGTCACAGTGTGTCACGGTGTGTCATGGTGTGTCACTGTGTGTGTCATGGTGTGTCACTGTGTGTGTCACGGTGTGTCACCATGTGTGTCACGGTGTGTCACGGTGTATCACCGTGTGTCACGGTGTGTCATTGTGTGTGTCACGGTGTGTCATGGTGTGTCACTGTGTGTGTCACGGTGTGTCACCATGTGCGTCACCATGTGTGTCACCGTGTGTGTCAGGGTGTGTCACGGTGTGTCACCGTGTGTGTCACGGTGTACGGTGTGTCATGGTGTGTGTCATGGTGTGTCACGGTGTGTCACCGTGTGTGTATGTCTCCCCCCCACCAATAATGCATACGCTTGCATGATTCATGGGGCCAGACTGGCCCCCGTCTTTGCAGAGCACGCCATCTGTGATGACGCTAGATGTAATTCTGCTTTCTTGGTCTGCCCCTGTGCATTTGTTTGGCAGTACGTAGCATGTATGATACATATGCCCCTGTGCATCTCATTGGCAGTACGTAGTACGTTCTACACATGCCCCTGTGCACTTCTTTGGCAGTACGTAGCATGCATGATCATCGGCCACAGTATCTGAGCAACACTGTGCAACACCTTCCCTTCAATGCTCTGCCTCTGTGCACTATTCTGCTGTGTGCATGACCACACTACCGATGTACTCTATGTTTCTTTTACTGCTTTGCCTCCGCCTCTGTGCAAGTGTACAGGGCTGCTGTGTACAGCATAGCACAGCACAACATAACCTGCAGGCATGACACACGATCTGCTGCAATCTGGTCTAAGCTTTTGCGTGTTCTTATGATTCTGTGCAGGTGGCTAACGACATGAACGCCTTTGACAAGCTGGTGAGTCCTTTTTAGGTCACTCTTGGTGGGTGGTCTGTGCTTGAAGACGGCAAGCGCTCACAACAAGCTGGAGTTGCTTTATAGTTACTGCTCATGAGTAGGGCTGGCCAGAATGGTAAGTATACACACCGTATATGACCTTATATTTGGTGATCTGCCTGCCAAAAATGCCGTACAGGTATACACCATATTTGTATGGTTCTCACCAAACCTAGTTATGAGTAGTTTGTGCTCAGGATCAGCAAGCGCAGTATAAGGAGGAGGAATGGCTGTAAATAAATGCACACTGTGCAGGCGGTGGAAACCACCATCCATTCAAGAATTGAGAAAATAGGCACACTGCAGGCGGTGGAATTTACCGTCCACATATATTGAGAAAACAGGCACACTGTAGGCACAATGTGCAGGCACACTGTACAGGCACACTGTGCAGGCGGTGGAAACCACCGTCACATGAATTGAACCCACACACACACACACACACACACGCAGCTGCACAGCAAGGACTTGGAGGTGCAGCTGGCAAATGCCAAGCTTGCGCAGCAGGAGGCCATCAACGAGCAGCTGACGAAGAAGAACGAGCTGTACATGCAGTCGCATGAGCAGATGGAAAAGACGCACTCGGTGCGTGTGGATATACTGTTACAGTGCAGACGGAGGAGATGCACATGGAGTGTGTGCATGGGTCATTAGTAACGACTCATTACAAAGCAGATGGAGGACAATCAGTGAATGTGGATGGATCGTTACAAAGCAGGTGGAGGAAACACACTCGGTGCGTGTGAAGGAACACTACAGAGCAGATAACAAAGACACGCACTCGGTGTGTGCGGATGGGTATTGTAGAGCAGGTGGAGAAGGCATACTTGGTGCGGTGAATGGATCAGTACAGAGCAGTTGGAGGAGACATACGTACGGTGTGGCTCATGTGTATTATAACATCCCATGCACAGATGGGTCTGACACACGGTAGTACTTTAATTTGAGTGTATGCGTGTGTAGCTTTGAGTGCGTGCGTGCGCGTGTGCCTGTGCGTGTGTGTATGTGTGCATGTGTGCATGTTGATGTCGTGCCTGAGCAGGATACAGCATTTTGTAACCTTCTTTGCATGGAACTATGGGTGCAATATGCATTGGAGGGTTTAGAGTGGCAACCAGTTTATAAGTTCGCTGACATGTACTGTGTTAACTTGGCCCTTGTTGACAAGCTGTTGCTACCAATGCGCACACTTGTCTTGTGGCAAACGTATTGTTTGCCACATTCAGTTGTAAACCTGAACTATCGCATTGCGTTGGACACCAACCTCAACTTTGAACTGCAAAAACTGCGACAAACGTGTTGTACTTCAACGTATTATGCGCACGATCTCACAAGTGTTCCCAGATCAAGGCTGGAGGTGCCGGTGATGAAGCAACACGACACTCTGCTGTGGGCCAAGCATGCACTTTGCCTGTGTGTCGTGTTTGTTCATCGTGTATAGAGTGTTGCTGCGGAGCTGGAGGGGCTGGTGGTGACGAAGCGACACAACACCCTGCTGTGTGTCGAGCGTGTGATTTGCCTTGATGTCCTGTGTTTAGGGTTGGCCAGAACCATACATGTGTAGGTATATACGGTGTGCATACGCTGTTTTTAGCAGGGAAATCACCATACATACGGTCATATGCGGTGTGCATATACGGTTCTGGCCAACCCTACAGGCTGTGTTGCAACTGTTTGCAGAGTGTTGCTGCGGAGCTGGAGGTGCTGGTGGTGACAAAGCAGCACAACGCCCTCCTCCAACAAAGCAACGACGCTCTGAAGCAGCAGCTGACGGAGTATGGCAAGCAGTTCCAAAGCATCCAGGCCGCGATCACAAAATCGAACAAGGTAACGCATGAGGCGTGTGTGTAATAGATATGTGCGTGAGTGTTTGTGTTCTATTTGCGGCCGTAAAGTAATGCTTGAGACGTGTATGTTCGTGTGTGTGTTCGTGTCAATTTGCGGCCGTAAAAAAATCTTTCAAAGCTAGAAGAGGTGCGTTTGTGCTTGAACGACTTACATCGCACATGGATTTGCAAGTGAGGATGTGATTGCACGCATACTTTTGGCATGACACATGGCAAATGTGTACTTAAGCAGCATGCTGGATTAGGCGTTTACCAGGAAGACACACACACATGCATGCTTTTCTGCATAATTATTGCACTTTAACGCTATTGAAGGCATTTGAATCGAAGAAGGAGGGGTGCATGAGCGCCCTCGTAATCTGTACTTTGAAACCACGTAACCTTAAAAGCACAAGGTTAAAGATAGAAGGTTGCTGCCACGTTCCTGGTTTTGTCCAGGCATAGGCATTTGTGTTTGCTGATTTCATATTGATTGCAAGATAAGTTAGCACTTCCTCCTTCAAAGCAAGAACCTATAGAGTCCCTCCCTTTGTTGCATCTGCGGTTGTCTGTGCCATGTAGTACCATCAGTGTTGTGCACTTTACTGTTGACGCCGTCAACCGTCATTTGACGGTCAGGCGTAACTTACGGTTTTGACCGTCAGAAACTAACTCTCAGGCGTAATTTACGGTGATTTTAATTTTTTGCGTCTGACGGTTATTTACGGTGTGAAACCGTCAGGAATTAGTTATTTACGGTGGGAAACTGTCAGGAATTAGTCGTTTACGGTTGGAAACCGTCAGCAGCTGGCCAGGCCGGGCCAGGCTCGACTGACTCAGGGCCACAGGGCCACACGAGCCCTCTTGGCCTGATCACCGGAGGACATTTTATATTTATATCGCAAATAGCAAATGTTGTTTGTGGGGAAAACGGAGCTTGAGTTGGCACTCTGAGCCACTGAGTACCTGACGCCGCACCGTTACTTACGATTTCCCATTGTCAGTATGAATTTCACCGTTATTTACGGTCATGTGACGTAGACGTCATTTAAGCACCGTAATTAACGGTGCCATTTGTGATTGACGCCGTATGTGCACAACACTGAGTACCATGCCCTATTCACTCTGTGTTTGTGTGTATTCACTCTGTGTTTGTCTTTGTCTGTCTCTGTGTTTGTCTTTGTCTCTGTGTTTGTCTCTGTCTCTGTGTTTGTCTTTGTCTTTGTCTGTCTTTGTGTTTGTCTTTGTGTGTAATCACTCTGTGCCAAGTAGTACCATGCCCTGTTCACTGTGTTTGTACCCTAGTATCGGTACTGTTTAGAGCCTGGATCAACCGTGCACAACATGCACACAAACACGCACGCACATATACACACACAATCTCACACACACAATCACACACACACAATCACACACACACAATCACACACACACACACACACGCGGTGCAATCATGCACAATAACACACACACATACCCCCACAATCACAAACTGCAGACATTTGAACAGTACAAGAAAGACATGGAAAGGAGCAACATGCAGCGCACGCAGCTGCTTCTTGACTACGAGTCTCTGAAAGCAAAGCACAACTCGTCAGAAAGCCAGGTTTGTGTCGAGTATGCTTCCTAGACCTTTGGTTATAGCCGTTGTGACCATTTTGCGTGTGTGCAGATGTTGCGATTAGAAACAAGAAAGGACAAAAAAGTACATAAGTCTAAATGGCGCTTTTAATGGTAAGATCGTGTTTAATGGTAAGATCGTGTTTAATGGTAAGATTGTGTTCAATGGTAAGATCGTGTTTAATGGTAAGATCGTGTTTAAAGGTGAGATCGTGTTTAATGGTAAGATCGTGTTTCATGGTAAGATTGTGTTTGTAGCTACAGCCTTGAATTGCACCATGCACCTGCTTGCTCTTTTTCCTTAGTGGACCGTGCACCTTTTGCTGCTCCTCCCCTCAGAATGCACTGTGCACCTTCCTGCTCCATTTCCCTACTCGACCGTGCACGCACTCGACTTTGCACGCACCTGCCTGTTCCTGGATTTCACTGAATTTATAGCAGCCGTTGTTGTTCCCTCACAATTGCACACAGTTAATATTTAGCACAAGGAATCTAAGCTATGTTGAAATACCCAGCATGAGCGAGAGGAAGGAGCAGACACTATTTTCTTGCTTGCACTCCGCAGGTTGTGCAGCTCCAAGGGCAGCTAGCCCTAGCAGCAGTGGACCCAGAGGAGGTCAAGCGCTTGCACACACAGAAGGCGGCATTGGAAGGGCTATGCAGGTCGCTGCAGGTGTGTGTGCGTGTGTGTGTTTGCGCATGGTTTGTGTGCGGTGTGTGTTTGCGGTGTGCGCACGTGTACGGATGAGCGGGTATTTTATAAGGGCAAGTGTGCAAGAGGTGAGGTGATGGAGTACTATGAGAGAGTATAAGGAACATACCAAGCAATACTAAAAAAATAAGTACAGGTAATGTCGTCAATGTCGTCGTTCCCTCAACCAAGCCAACTGGACTGTGAAAAAGAACAATTACAATGTCGTCGTTCCCTCAACCAAGCCAACTGGACTGAAAAAGAACAATTACAAGCGTTTATAAGCTGAAGTAGCGTCTTCAACATCAGAAGTCTCTTTTCGGCAGGTCGGACCCTTGGTGGAGCCGAGGCCAATTTTTAAGATCAACAGCAGGCCAGTTGAGCTCCAGGACATGAGCTCAATGACTATGTTGATGTAGTTTCGAATGGCCAAAATGCCAGGTCAAAGCAGCTGTTGCGGTGTTATAATGTTGGTTTGCCTATTTTGTGGGGAACACGGTGTCATACAGTAGCAGTAAAAATAAATGTGGGTATAAAGTACACTTATCATATACCGTACCTTTCTTATGACACCCCGCATAAATATCGTTTTTGCCCTGCGGGGTGGCTGTGGTAAGCTTTAATATATATATTTTTTGACCCTGCGGGGTTGTGTGGGATTGGTGTAAGTAAAGATGTTCAGCGGGACGCACACAGCTTGATTAAACTAGCGACAGCTGAGCAGAAAGCAGCACTGCAGTAGCAAAAGAAGCAGCAGCTGGCAACCGTCCGAGCCAAGCTACTGCATGGCAAAGTGGAATGGGCTGAGCAACAGGCATAGGAAGCAGCGAGAAAGAGGCCTCCTGGCAGGCTAAAGAAAAACCTTGGTCTTAGGACCAAGCTGCAATGCTTGCGCACGCAGTTCAGATTAGAGCAGCCCAGCAGCTAATAGATGAGCAGGTGGAGCAGCTAATGCGGCAAACAAGGTCATGCACCAAGGTTGCCTGCACCCAAGCCGCACCATCAGCACGTGCAAGCACAAGAAAGGCACCCATCAGTGGCAGCAGCAGCAGCAGTGAGGAGAGCGAGGAGAGCGCCAGCATCAGTGATGGTGGCAAGAAGAAGCGGAAGCAGATTTGGGGGGGGGGAAGGGCAGAAAAGGTGTAGGGCAGGAGAGCAAAGAATACAACATGCAAACAGGATCCTTTCGTGGTTTTCTCTTTCAGTTAAAGCTAATTGGCGCTGAACAGAGCTAAAAAGTCCTGCGGGACGACAGCAAAAAATATATTTTGGGTGTACGGAAAAGTGTGGGATTCAATAAAATGTTCAGAATGTTGAGTGCGGGTTGAGTTTCTTAATACGGTAGTTTGCAGGCCCCCTAGCCTCTGATACCTTTTAAAACTTCTTTTCTTTAATTCTCCAGGTGGGATGTTTTATGGCTCTGCATTCATTGGGTGGTATAGGGTCATGCTTTCTTGTTATTTGGTGTCCGAGCTTGCCGTTATAAACAGCCATTAAAATTTCCTCCATTCTCATGCTACAGGCCCAAGTCAAGCTACAAGGAAAAAGTGAGGAGGGAGGAGAATTGCACCCTCCCCGTTCGTGCCAGGATTGATCCTGAACACGAGCAGTCCTACTACTATTTTCCATATTGAATTACTTATATGACAAGCAATAGAAATTGCGTTTATGATGCATCTGTGCTCAAATCAATTACTTGTTTTAAGGCCTCTTGCTGACCATTTGGTTTCTTGGATGAATCAGACGAGAGGCAAGTAATATGGCAGGAACAAAGTATCCTCCCATGGCCAAACATGTTTGAAGTTTACTTCGCTGTGCGTCTGCGCATTGAAATGAGTTCATTGGACTTATCAGCACAGTACTGAAAAGCCTTGTGGTGCTGTGCTGTAGAAAGAAGGGTTATAGCCCCCCCCATTGCCAATTCGGAGCTCCTCAACGCCAAAACCGGAACGAAAGTTTATTGAATGGAATGAGAGAAGTGTGCATTAGCTGACACAGCACAACCGCCTCGCTATTATTTCCTTATCCCTACGACAAGTTGCAATCTAACCAGCATAGCTGCCAGTGCATTATTTACTTGTCCCACGACTCGGTCTCACCGTCTAGTAGAGAGGTCTACTAGTAGCAGAAAACTTCAAAGTTTGCTGAGCATGTATTATCCTTTTGCTTAAATTAAATGCTGTGCGTGTGACCTTTTAAATACGTTTACCCTTCGACAAATTCTTCAACGCAAGTAGTGCAAGTAGTGCAAGTTCTACCATAGTAACCAGTAGTGTTTATATCCTAGGCTACTTGAAGTTGGACTTATGGTAGCCACCTGAGTAATTATAATGAACAATAAACAAATTAGATTAAAGCCTAATAGCATAATAAACATCATTGTGTTGGTAACTAGCAGCCCAAAGAATACTGTGCACCCGTGCAACTGAAAGAAAAGGTGGATAGGGCATCGGTTGAAATGCGGTTGAAGCGGTTAAATTTAACCGTGCGGTTGAAATCAACCACTCCTCGGTTGGAAAATTTTCAACCGAAAAACTGCGGCTGTTTGGTAAAATTTCAACCGCATTTCAACCGCGGTTGAAATCAACCTATTGAACCGCACTTCAACCGAGGCCTGAATTGTCTGACAGAGTTACTTATCCCTATGGCGAGCTGGAATTTAACCAGCGTAGCTTAGCACATTCTGAGACATACCAACAGCTTTTTTTCTCGTTCTCCATGATGCTTTCTCTTCGCGCTTCTTCAAAACAAACGTTCTCTTTCTCTATTCATTTTTCTCTTCTACTTACATCAGTTTCATGTTCCCTCTAGCTTCTTTTTCTGGTGTCTTGTTCAGTCTGGCCTCTTTCTCTTCTTGAAGCTGCCTTTTTTTTGCTATAGCTCAACTGCCCTCGCTGGCGGATATAGCTGTGTAACCCTTACCCTTACCCTTACCCTAACCAGCGTAGCTTAGGAAAATGAAGCAAGGTGTCGAGCACGTCCTCCTGATCCACGAGCAAAAGGAAGACATCGCAAAGCGTAACTTTGGCAAGCCCTGTTATTTACTTATTTACATCGCTTTATATGCTTCTGGGGGGCATTGAGCAGAAGCTTGGGATTAAGTCTGTAACCTAACCATAAAAGGCGCTAATGCAGTAAGTAAGCTTTTTTGTCAGATCGCCGTCACTGCAAAAAACTAACTGCTCTGTCACACGATTCGTCACTGCCAACGATTGGGCGTGATGTCCCATTCCTGGTCTACACAACTTATTCCAACACCTGTAACACAAAGCTACAGCGAGAAAAAGCTCATGCCAAAGTAAATGTCTCTGGATACAGTCTTCCTTCCTAAAATTTGGCCACCTGAAGGAAGGGCGCATTGTTTTTATTGCCTCATCGGCCCTACAGCTTCCACACCAAACGATGCTCTTCTCTCGCCTCCCACGCCGCACATAGCAAGGAAAAAACGCCCTACAGCGGCTGGAGGCTAAAGCCAAACAAATGAGACATGCATAACAAGGTCCTTAGATCCCTATCCTCCCATCATCAGCCTCTACTATACCCTCACCCTTCTGCCCCTACCTTGACAAACCTTAAGTCACACTCATTTAGTCACATTCATTAAGTCACATTCTTTTAGTTCAAGCTGTGGTGGTGTGTGCATACACATCTGCAAGAAAGTACTAGCCGTACAACGCTCCAATATATTGTGTTGCCTGGCACACTAAACTTGTTGACGGACAGATATAATTACCAGTCAACATTTTAATGGGATTTCTAATGAAAAGCTGCAACGGCACCCACCTTTTTAAGTTTGGGAGACGATAATCAAGCAAAGAGAGTAGCCCTGAAGACGGCATAACATCCTCACAGGGGAGGCGCATTATAAGGCCGCGGATTAAGGGGGGAGGAGTCTGCAACAGCAAGAATGGTCGCCATCCAGTAACAACATGTTGCATGTACAGAAAGGAGCCTATCAATGTACTTTTAACGTCGTAAACAGGCGCACAATAGCCATCCACGGGCAATAACGCAGATCAATGCGCGCACGCATTACAGTAAACAAAACCATCCATCAACCTGCATCCCGACACTTGGGGACATTGCTACGGTCTTGCATGAGCGAAAAAAGGCGCAGCAGTCTGTTTCCCTGTTTGGTTCACGCTGAGTGAGTGAGCATAGTTACTTAAGGACTTTTTAAGTTTTTTTTACGCTGTGCTTGCAGAAATGCCCTCCAACCCGTACGAATTGAAGGTCGAGATGCGAAAAGGCAATGATTGCGAAGATGGCAACTGAAATTGGACTTCCACAAGCAGTTGCAGACTTCCAAGGGGAAGGGCGCTCACCGAAGCGTAGCCTAAATGAAGGTAAACATGGCTGGTCCGGCACTCAAGTTGGCAACCAGTTTCCTTGCTTTCCTTTACTTATTGCTACTTTGTCTGTCTTCCCTTTTCTCCCATGTAGGCGGCCTGAACAGATAGTATACATTTTTTTGACTTTACACGGGCAAAGGTTTGTGTCCATGTTACTATGCATATGCAGGAGGGACACAAAAGGAGCAGGAGCCGCACCCAGAGAACCCAGGTGAGCAGCTTTTTTTGCGGATTTCAGACAAACAAATTTTGTTCGCGGGGAAAAAGGAGGTCCATGGTTAAATCCTTGCCTGATCTGCACCCTGCATCACAATGTGAGCAATGTGTGTATGTTGGTCTGTGTGTTTGCATGTTGATGTGTGTCTTTGTGTGTGTATGCGTATTTGCGTGGATGACAGTGCGTCTATGTGTTTGTGTATCTGTGTGTAAGTGTACGCACCTTCAGGACTGTGATCTGAAAGGTGTTAAAAGACCTGAGTATACACAAGTATTCACAAAGCAAAAGTGAGTATGCATATGCATGTATGCTTATGAGCATGTACGTACGAGCGGGAGCATGCACGTGTGTGTATGTGTGCTTGTGCTTGTGTGTGCGCGTGCAGTGTGTGTGTATGTGTGTGTGTATGTTTGTGTGTGTGTGTGTGTGTGTGTGTGTGTGTGTTCGTGTGCGTATGTATGTGTGTTCGTGTGTGTATGTATGTGTGTTCGTGTGTGTGTTTTTGTGTGTGTTTGTATGTGTGTGTGTGTGTGTGTGTGTGTGTGTGAGTGTGTGATTGAGTGAGTGTGAGTGTGAGTGTGTGTGTGTGTGTGTGTGTGTGTGTGTGTGTGTGTGTGTGTGTGTGTGTGTGTGTTAGTGTGATTATGT
>Ga0307942_1001758_pt1 | contig 17464 bp, 22 predicted proteins | sample OrgLakmetagen175_FD_201846 | JGI IMG/M metagenome (GOLD analysis project Ga0307942, IMG submission 201846) | Saline water microbial communities from Organic Lake, Antarctica - #175 | ecosystem: Environmental > Aquatic > Non-marine Saline and Alkaline > Saline | place: Antarctica: Organic Lake... | reverse complement strand
GTGTGTGTGTGTGTGTGTGTGTGTGTGTGTGTGTGTGTGTGTGCACGTGTGCACGTGTGCGTACGTGCGTGCGTGCGTGCATGCACGTGTGTCCTTCCCCCACCAATTTTTATTCTCCTTCGTGGCGCTTGCTTTGCCTGCCCTTGCCCTGCAGGCTCCCTGATGCAGGGTGCTCCCTCACACCCAGGTCTCTGGAATGGGCAAGCCACTGCCATGCATTTCCACCCTTTGCTTCTTCCTAGAAACATTTGCACTCATTGCTGTTAATTAATAAATTAATTGCGTGGAGACACCCACGGGGATGTCCACGGGGATGTAGGTTCCCACCACGAACTTCTGACACGCGCCTCAAAATTACTACGATTTACCCACCGTATTTTGTACGATTTGCCACCGTACATGACGGTTTGGACCGTAATCCCGGTTTTACCGTAATTTCTACGGTATGACCGTAGTACGGCGTACACCGTACCGTAATACGGTGCAAAATTCTCAATTACGGCGTAAAGTCACAACACTGCTTAAAACGCATATCAGGAGTTTTTTTGGTGTGAAGGCATGTCCACTTTTTGGGGTGGACCCCCCTGAGAAATTTCGCACCCCCCAAACCCCCCTTCCAGTGCCCCCACCAGACGAAAGAGGGTGCCTTTTTAAATTCTGTATCCATCTGCATACTCAACAAGATTGAAACTGAAGTTTTGCAGAGTTGTGGGGCAAACACTGAGATACAGACGCCCATGCACACATGACCTACCAGGCACCCACAACTGGCTTGCACCTCCCCACATTGCTTCCAATTCTTTAGAATTCCACTGACTATCTCATGCTGGCACAATCCTGTAAGTTTGGAGTGAATTGCTGCTCCATTGGCTTGATTCTCCCCGCGGCCTGCACCCGAGCGCGTGTGCCTCTGACTTTCAATCTTGTCCACATACCCCCCCTTTTACCCGAATTGCTCAAGAAGGGTGGCAATCAACTGGGCTTGAGCTGAGGATTCCGATGATATGTTTAGCATTCTGTGGGAGAGGCCAACACAAAAGTGGAGCTCCCCCCCCCCAAATCTAAAACCACACCGGGGGACCACCCCACCCCACTCCCTCCCAGATTCGACCCATATATATACATATATACCAATCGATAGCTCTTGACGTCAGAAATCCAAATTTCGAACTTTTATCGAGAGGTAGACATGCCGTTTATAAGTTATTTCTCCTGAGGCCTCCTGCACATATGCTGAAATTTGAACCACAGTACTGCTCTGTAAGACACCAGGTACGGATAACACCACATCTGTGTGAAAAATGCACTCTTGCAGGCGTTTGGGAAAAAGGAAAAGCTACACAGGCAGTGAAAAAACAATCCCCACGTTTATTAAGGTAAACAAGCCACGTTAGCACCGGGTACCGTAAAACTCCCTCACCAAAGAAATGAGAAATACATCATTGGGTTGCATGGTCTGTACATGTTGCATGGTCTGTACATGTCTGTACATGTGTCTGCATGGTCTGTACATGTCTCTAAATGTCTGTACATGTGTCTGCATGGTCTGTACATATGTCTGCATGGTCTGTACATGTTGCATGGTCTGTACATGTGTCTGCATGGTCTGTACATGTGTCTGCATGGTCTGTACATGTTGCATGGTCTGTACATGTGTCTGCATGTCTGTACATGTTGCATGGTCTGTGCATGTCTGTACATGTGTCTGCATGGTCTGTACATGTTGCATGGTCTGTGCATGTCTCTAAATGTCTGTACATGTTGCATGGTCTGTACATGTACATCTCTACATGTTGCATGGTCTGTACATGTCTGTACATGTCTGTACATGTGTCTGCATGGTCTGTACATGTTACATGTCTCTCAATGTCTCTACATGTTGCATGGTCTGTACTGAGCTGTAGCAACATTTGGAGGAAGGACCAGATGGCACTGGGCACAGGAAGAGCCAGATTTGTGAACAGCACGCTGACGCTGCAACACAATCCATAGTTTGCTCTGAACCATAACAGCGTGCATAAGACCACAGATGCCTAATGTTGTCCCTGACAAGGGGCCCTGACAGCAAGGGTGAGTATTTTCACCCTTTGCATGAAAGGGTGTAATGAACGGGTGTAGTGACAGAGCGTTTAGTTTAAAAAGGCTGAGCGATGACACCTGGTTGGTGCTTGTATCATCACTAAACCCTGTGATACCGCTAAATTCTGTGATGGCACAAGCAGATGTGGTGGACACGTGCGCATGCCAGGTTGTAACACTGATTGAGCTAGTACGTCGACAAACAAAAAGTAAAATCCTCCGCCACAAGATGGGAGAGAGGTCAAGTAGACGGAGGTCAGGGAAGCACCTCTCTTGAAGCGTGAAAACTCGAGAGTATATGCCTAGACCGTATATATACACCGTATATGACCGTATATTTGGTGATTTCCCTGCCAAAATTACCGTACATACCGTATTGCGCTTGGTTGTTTTGCTAATAAATACATAATTATTGAGGCCACTCGCAATAAGTCAGGCCAAAAAAAAAGTTTTCTCAGACCTCGAAAAACTTCGACTATCAGCGGGGACGATCCTGGGCTACGCAAGATCCCCATCGTTTTCAGGGGCAATCATCATCATTCATGGCCGAGTTGCACCCTGAGAAGCCTCGGAAGCTAGCTTCTGAGACTGACTTCTGAGACTGACATTGCCCTGAGCAAGTATGCAAGCACCTGCTGCTGACCAGCATTTTTTTTTTTCCTGCCCCATTCAGACTTTGGGCAGACCCATGCACAGCCTCCTATGGGGGTTGAAACTTCTCCAGGAGAGAAGCAAGAGAAGGAGAGAAGCAAGGAGAGAAGCAAGGAGAGAAGCAAGGAGAGAAGCATGAGGGCAGAGCTGCTGCTGTCTCAGGTGCAAACTCCTGGAGCACAGTGTGCTTGCGTGCAGCAGGCAACCATCCTCCAGCAGCAGCACAAGCAGCAGAAGCAGAAGCCCAGAGGCACCAAGGAAGGGAATATATATTAGGGAATATAGTAACCCTAAAAATCGCAATTTTTTACAGATGTTCTTAACTTTTGAAGAACCTTGCAAAAGCTAGGCCTTGCAATACCAAAAGCGCATAATGGTACACCATATATATTTGGTTCTAGCCAACCCTACATTTATATAGCCCCCCCTTTCAGCCGCACAAATAAAGCGAGAATAAGAGACTGTTTGCTAGCTGGTATGATATTTTATTCTATTTTCAACAATTGCTTGCAGCCTCACGCCCATAGCTTTTTCTTTGTGACATAACTATTCTCTCCTTTCCTCCATTCTTTTGCTAATCGGCTTGTGATTGCCAGACCCATGATGCCTTGCATTATCTGTCATCCTTCCATTTTGGTCAATTCACCTTTCTTGTAAAATGCGCTGTCTGTTTTTAGCCAAAGAGAAGTCCTCCCTGCCAAGATAGCTCACCGTCACCTCTTCATACGCTTGTATGTCTCGGACCGCTCTTACAACCTGGATAGGTTTGATGAGAGAGAGCAAAGATCTAGACAGCAGCTGCAGGAAATCAAGAACTAAGCACAAGCATCAAGTGCATACAGGACGTTCCTTCTTGAATGTTGTGCAAAGAGGATCAGAGTCAAGATTTGTAAGTCGTGCTGAAATACGACTAAAGCAGAGCTATGATGCTCGATTTGTTTCGTGCTTGTGAGTATGATGTGCTCCCACATCGCTGAAAATTGATCAATTAAAAGGGCAGCACGGTCGGCCAGAACCACATATATACGGTACATACGCGGCTTTTTTTGCAGGGATTTCATCAAAGGTACGGTCATATACGGTCATATACGGCGTATATATGTATGGTTCTGGCCAACCTTACAAATGCTTGACCATTGTGTAATTGTGTATCTTTTAGTTGTGAAGCCATTTCAATGACTGCCAAAATCAATGCTGTGCGCGGCATGCAGCATTTCTGACACAGCAGGGAGAGTGTGAGTTACGATGTGACAAAACGTGCGAACTACAACGTAACAGGTAGACGTTCCTGACGAGCCTGTGCTTCAGATTTCGGAAGTGTGCGCACATTTACACTCATACTCATACTCAAACTCACACACGCACACGCACACGCACGCACACATACAAACACACGCACACACACACATACTCACGCACGGGTCGTACCATTTCAGCACCAACAACGTAATGCACGCAAGTGGGCAGGCAGCTGTGGTTGAGCAAGGCAAAGTGAGGCCACAGCCCCACACAGGATTTTGCCGGGTCCTCCTCATCATCAGTATCGGCAACGTGCATCACACCTTCCCCCTCTCCTTTCAGCCCTGCCTGCGCCCACACAAACATTGCAGCAGAAAAACACATGTCTACACTTTGGAGCGACCCGCTAGGCCTGCCTCCTCCTCACCATCCGCAATCTGCAACCCAGCGTCCCCTTCTCTATCCAGCCCTGTTTGCGCTGGGTGTGCAGCAGACAACCTGCAACCCAATGACTCCTTCTCTACCCAGCCCTGTTTGCGCTGACTGTGTACCAGACAACCTGCAACCCAACGTCCCCTTTTCTACCCAGCCCTGTTTGCGTTGGGTGTGCAGCAGACAACCTGCAACCTAATGACTCCTTCTCTACCCAGCCCTGCTTGCGCTGGGTGTGCAGCAGACAACCTGCAACCCAATGACTCCTTCTCTACCCAGACCTGCTTGCCCTGACTGTGCAGCATACTACCTGCAACCCAAATTCCCTTTCCCATCCAGACCTTTTTGGTCAAATTGTGCAGCAGGAACTAGAGAGGCACAGCACGTGTGTGTGTGTGTGTGCACGGCCTCTTTGCAAGTACTGGTTACAGCAGATGCGTCACGGCCTGCACTACCAAATGCTTACCTCGGTTGCGCTGCTCTCCAGTAACTCTTGTTGGGTGCCTGCATCTTGGCGCAGGTCTGCCGCCACGAGGTCTTCGTAACCATCGCCTGTGTGTGTAAGGGGACAGACCACAGATGAGCCTGTTGTAGGCAGGGAAATTCCACACAGTCACATGCAGTGTACGTAGGGCTGGCCAGAAGCGTATATTTACACCGTACATTTGGTGATTTCCCTGCCAAAAATACCGTATACACACCGTATATGTATGGTTCTGGCCAACCCTAAGTGTATGTATGTACATTGTCGTGGCAAAATTCACGTGTAAGGGAACAGGCCAAGTGAACAGGGTGGGCCGGATTGGTATAGGCAGTAAATCAAAAAGCACACAGCCGCATGCAGTGTTTGCCTGCACTTGGCCCTGGCCAACTTTAATCATGGTACGGCAGTTTTGGAATGTAGCAATTTACGTCATGGAATGTTAAGAGCTACGGTCTGCGGTTGAACAGGACCAGCATGCATTGACACAAAGCAGCCTTAATGCTAGGCAATAGGTAAGTCCCATCAGCAAAAAATAGGGTTGGCCAGAGCCATATATATATACAGTATACAGTGTATATACGGTATAATTTGCAGGGATTTCATCAAAGGTTACGATCATGTACGGCGCATATTTATAAATAATTTAAATGTATAATTTTGAACCCCAAAACAAGGTGTTCAAGAGGATTGAGTACGAGATACCCTGAGAGTACCCAAAAACTCTGAGAGTGCACTGAGAGGACAACGACAGTACACACGTACAGTGAGAGGACACTAAGAGGGGACTCAGAGCACACTAGAGCACACTCACACTAGAGCACACTCACACTAGAGCACACTAGAGCAAATTCAGAGCACTCAGAGGACACTAAGAGAGGACACTAAGAGGGGACTCAGAGCACACATAGACTGAGAGGACACTGACAGTACACAGCAAGGGGGCTACACAAGCAGCAGAAATCCCTGGCCAGGGATAGCGTCACATTGGTGCAGAAAAAGCCTCCGCTGAGACAAACCAGGGAGCAGTACAAAGATGGGCCGAAACGAGCAACCAAAAATAGGTGAAGAACGGTGCTCTTTGTGGGATGAGCAGGTGTCTCAATCGTTAGCCATGGTTGTGCATTGTGCACTGATTTGGGATAGGGGGTGGGTATTCAGTCAGGCGTCCTCTTTGTGAATGAAATAAATATGATGCCTTAGAAAGAAAGCCGTGCAACCAGGATAAATGAAATCAGGGGGGACATAATGGGTTAAATGCGGCTGTATGCGCGCACTATGCACCGAGCCACGCAGACCAACCCCCCTCAAAGGGTGCACAAAGAGTGAGAATGTGAACGTTGTGTGAGGCACGTATGTGTGTGGCACTGCACGCATTATGTGGCAGTGATGTGTGATGTGTGAGGCATTGCATATATATAATACACGGTGAGGCAGTAATGCGTGAGGCACTGCATGCATAGCGTGGCAGTAATGAATAGTTTGGGCACATGTTTGTTTAAGGTAAACGATGTCGGTGAGTCTTTGCAAGCAGATGTTTGACAAAAGTGGTAGCTCAGCACAAATGAGAGACCTCAAGTGCCTATTTTACTGATAAGGTTTGCAAGCAGATGTTTGACAAAAGTGGTAGCTCAGCACAAACGAGAGACTTTGAGCGCCTATTTTACTGATATGAAAGTGAGTCCAAGTGTAGATGGTAGTGCACGTGCAATCACCCAAGGCTCCGGACAGGCCCTGTTGTACAATGCAGCAAAATGAGGGCTTTAAAATGTGAACAAAGGACACAGTCTGCATTCTGAATTTGTGCTGATTCAGGCAGTGGTGGTTTGGTCTCCTGGGATGCAAGCTGGGTGCAAAAATGTCTTTTCAAGAGTGGAACCAGACAAAACAGACCACACACACACACACACACACACACACACACACACATTCCTGGGGGTCGAAAACATGGGGTAAAATGCGTGCTGCACGTCCACTGGGTCTGTGCAGGCAAAAACGAGCATCATGCTGTGCGTGCTGTAAATTGTGGATGTCGTTCAACACACACACACACACACACACACACACACAGGTCGAATGGTGCAACGCCGACGCTTTGAGTGTGTTCCTGAGAATTGAAAACGTAGTCTGAGGCCGGTGAAAGGTGCCGATGTGGACAAATTAGGGGAGTCTTACCATGCAAGCGCGCTCGAACAAACTAAAATCGTCCGTTGTGAGCAAAGGTGCGTAACAGACAAAACACACTACACACACACACACACACCTGGGGGTCGAAAACACAAGGTAATATGTGTGTGGCGCGTCCATCGGAGCTGAGTGAGCGCAAAATGGTCACCATGCTGTGCGTGCTACATGCACGCACGCACGCACGCACACACACACACACAAATGCACACACACACACACACACACACACACACACACACACACACAAATGCACACACACACACAACACACACACACACACAAATGCACACACACACACGCACACACACACACAAATGCACACACACACACACATACACACACACACACACATACAAATGCACACACACACAAATGCACACACACACGCACACACAAATGCACACAAACACACAATGACACACACACACATGCACACTTGTGATTACCATGCACAGAGAGTTCGGTGTGGATAGCAGATAGCAGAGCCCTAATCCGTGTTGGAAGGAATGGATGTCAAGTCATAAGGCGCACCCACCAAACGCGTTAAGAGCCAAAATGGACGTCAGATCATGCTTTGTCAGTTCCGGCACAGGTATCTCGTGGGTCTGAAGCACACTGCTAATCCTGTTGCTGCTACCACTACTACTATTACAAGTAGGGTGCGGTGTGGTAGGAGATGGAGATGTTGGATCCTGCTGCAGCAAGGCATTGATGAGGGGCAGGTCCTTTTCCTGGCTGTGCTGCTGCTGCTGCTGCTGCTGGTGCTGCTGGTGCTGCGTGTCCCCCCCTCTGTATAACAAGCTCAACCAACTTGAGGCGATGAAAGGGTGAAAGGGCCGCTCTCCTCGACTGCTACACACATCATCGTGCGTATGCTGCTGCTGCTGTTGTGGCTGCTGTTGTTGTTGTACTTGCTCCTGGCTTGCGTGTTGCTGCTGCTGCTGCTGCTGCTGCTGCTGCTGCTGTGCAGTACGAAGAAGCTGCTCAAGGGGAAGAAGAAGGCGTGTGGGCTCTGGCATCTCTTCATTCGGTCCTTGAATGATGGCTAACGGAGCGACAGATAACAGCAGCTCTCCGGCTTGGACAGGGCGCGTGACTACAATGCCTCTTCCTTTACCTGTGTGTGTGTGTGTGTGTGTGTGTGTGTGTGTGTGCGTGAGAGAGAGAGAGAGAGAGAGAGAGAGAGAGAGAGTGTGTGTTTATGTGAGAGTATGTGTGTCCGTGTGTGTGTGTGTGTGTGTGTGTTTGTGTGTGAGCGTGTTTATATGAGAGTGTGTGTGTGTGAGTATATGCTTTGCGGGCATGCACGTATGCATGCGTACACGCACATGAACATACCTGGGATGTTCCTGGCAATCAGTGCCCCTACAGAATGGACGCCTCGGTTGAAGATTTCTCCCACCCACCCCCTAGGGAAGATTCCGCGAGTCCTTGCTAAGATTAGCATTTGGGTTGAACAAAGAAACGAAAATTTTTTGCTAAAATAATATGTTGATTGTTTTCCTTTTGAAGTGAACAGATGAAAAGACCGTCTTGAGGCAGACTAGCCTGCCAGAAAGAGAGACATGACTCCCTCAACAGGCACACTGGAAACTATTGACTCCATTTCCAAAGCCTGCGCATATGGTGGGTTGCAGAGGCACTCAAAATGCACATGGTGGTGCTGTTTGACATGCTTATTAACAGCTCTCACAATCAACAGGTGACTTTGAGAAGCTAAAGGGCTTCATAGAGGAGGATCCTGAGTGTGTTAACAAGCCTGATGAGTCTGGCTATTTCCCGTTACAGGTGTGGGAACCTACGCGTTCAAAGAACCAAGTGCAAATATAAAAACACACACCTACACACACGCACGCACACACATACACACACACACTTATACCAATGCTTGTGCGAGTGTGTGCGTTTCTATGTGTGTGTATATATGTGCGTGTGTGTGTGTGTGAATTTGTGTGCGCGTGTATGTATTTGTGTGTATGCGTGTGTGTGGGGGGGGGCGTGTGTGCAAATTTTGTCTGTGTGCATGTGTGCATGTGCTGCGAAGCATGCGCACGTCTTTGAATGAGTTTCGGGTACTCTTTGCGCAAGCTGTGATGCTCTCACCCTTCTCATATGCACATAAAACCCTTAACAATAAGGTGCACACATTCACGCACACACGTGTACGCACACAGAAGAAATGTCTGACGCACCAGCACTCACCTGAACGCACACACCTGAGCGCACACTCCTTTTTTTCTGGCAGTGGGCTGCCCTTAACAACAGGACCCAGGAGGCGAGCTTCCTTCTGGCGCAACACGCTGATGTGAATGCAGCTGACCACACAGGTCAGACTGCCCTCCACTGGTGAGTAAGAGGGACGGGGTGTGCGTGAGCGTGTGTGTTGACGAATGCAGGTGTGGAGGCATGTGCGACATGTGTCTGATGAGTGTGAAAAATGATTGGAAGACAGATTGCTCTGCATATCTGTAAGAGGGGTAGCGCATGAGTTTGGGTTTTTCTATGCCTGAGTGTGGGTATATCTATTACTGTGTGTAAGAGGGGTAGCGCGTGAGTGTTGTGGATGAGGTTTTGTAGGAAATCAAAGGAGAGCAAAAGTAATAGAGCAGATGAAGTGTGCTGGATAAGCAAATGAAGTGTGCTGCAAGCAATTCGCGCGCACTGTTGTGCAAGATTTCACTCAATGTCACACTCTGGTATTATATGAGTTATGAGTATGAGCACGATGATTTGTAAACAATTAAAGCAAACAGGTCATTACACAGCCGTTGTGTCATGGATGATCTCCAGTGTCGCAAGTGGCTTCAGCTAGGTCATTACACAGCCGTCGTGTCATGGATGATCTCCAGGGTCGCAAGTGGCTTCAGCTAGGTCATTACACAGCCGTCGTGTCATGGATGATCTCCAGTGTCGCAAGTGGCTTGAGCTAGGTCATTACACAGCCGTCGTGTCATGGATGATCTCCAGTGTCGCAAATGGCTTCAGCTAGGTTATTACACAGCCGTTGTGTCATGGATGATCTCCAGGGTCGCTAATGGCTTCAGCTAGGTCATTACACAGCCGTTATGTCATGGATGATCTCCAGGGTCGCAGGTGGCTTCAGCTGATCACTCCAGCACCATGCATTCTCACTGAGACGGAATGGTTAACGTATGTCCCTCAATATACTGTGATAACACATGCTCAAAATACGATGTGTTATTGATAATCCTTCTTCTCAGGCAGCATATCACGAGCATTGTGTATTGTGTTAAAGGTTAGTGAGGGACGCGCCCTAACTACATTTAACCTCACACACACATACACACACACATACACACACACACATACACACACACACAAACACACACACACACAACATACATACGCACACATACACACGCACACATACGCACACATACGCACATACACACACAACACACACAACACACACACATACGCATGCACACATACACAATAATACACAGGGGTGCTGTACGTGGGAGCCTACCAGTGTTGGAGGCGCTACTGCGCTCTAATGCTGACACAGGGGCGCGGGACAATCGGGGATACACAGTGGCGCATGTAGCAGCACAGGTTTGTGGGCGTGTGAATGTGGGTGGGTGGATGGGGGTGGGGTGAGGGTGGGATTGGGATTGGGGTGTTTGTATATGTGTGTGTACGTGTACGTGTGTGTTTTGGGGTGGTCGGGCGGATGTATGTGCTTGACTTTACGTTCTAAACACATCACACTGCGGGTGTAAGAATGTTGCACCCTTGAATGCATGGTCTGCTTCAACAATTGTAAATGCTCTTTGAATACTTACAGCCATTTAGTGCCGTCTGTACAAATCTGAGTGTGTGCATGTGTGTGTATGTGTGTGTCAAATATCGAAACTGTCGAATATTATTTCATGGCATTGCATCTGTGGAGGTTATCGCCTCTTCTCCAGCCAAACCTTCGCTTCACTTTTTGCATACTGGCACAATACCTGGTGGTCAATGTGTACCATGACAGACAGACCCTAGTTCCACTGCCAGTAGACCAAGGGCATCGTTTGAAATTTCTAGTTCAGAACACATACAATCCAATGTGTGCCCTCTCATTTTCGTAGCTTGCCCTCCCTTCAAGCATACCGTTCTTTTTTTTTTCGAGCGTGTGGGGGGGTGCCCTTTAACCTATGCTTGGCTGCACAGAGCATCACGGCTCCTTACACAGAGCCTCTAGCATGACCCCCACAATCAATCCCTTGCTAATCCCCTGTGTGCTCCATTCACCTACGCTTGGCCACACACACACACACACACACACACTTCCTTTCCGACCGCACGAGCGCTCATCCACGTCCCCTCTCGCTCAGTGCGCTGACCCACTTCCTGTACACTCACTTCTAGGGTTGGCCAGAACCATATTTTTACGGCAATTTTGGCAGAGAAACCATTAAGTACATATATACGGTCATATTGGCAGAGAAACCACCAAGTACATATATACGGTGTATATACGGTGATTTTGGCAAAGAAACCACCAAGTTTACGGTCATATATGGTGCATTTATATGGTTTTGGCCAACCCTACGCACTTCCTATCTTCTTTCCACTTCTGCACCCACTTCCTACCTTCCTTCCAATTCTTCACCCACCTCCTACCTCCCACTCCTACACCACTTCCTGCACTTGGCTGTGCAGTATGGCCAGACGGCCGTGCTGTACCATTTAGCTCTGAAATGGAACGCGGACATTGACGCTAGAGACAACGACGGCAGGGCCCCTCTGCACTGGGCCAGCTATAAAGGATACGCGGACACCATACGGTTGCTGCTGGTGCGATGCACGCATCAGATTTATATACACGCATGTATGTTAGGTATATGGTATGTGTATGTATGTGTGTGCATATAAATATGAAATATGAAAGGGGCAATGTGTGTGTAAAGATGGTTTGACTGTAAGGGCTGGGTCTGAAGCAGCTATAAAGGACACGCAGACACCGTACAGTTGCTGCTGGTGCGACACTCACATGAAATATATATGACATACACATCAGGGATGTTTTATACGGTCATTTGGGACGTTTAATACGGTCATTTGGGACGTTTAATACGGTAAGCTACACGTTTAATACGCATACGCGTATAATACTATCGTATTTCAAGCAATTTTGGGAGTGCCAATTTTTTAACCCAAACTGGACCCAAATCGCCCCAAAATCACCCAAAGCGTTTCCAATTCTTTTTTACGCATAATTCATATGTTATTGACATACTATATAATGGCACTGGAAGCTCGCTGTGAGGTCAGGTCGTTTCTGGGCGAAGAATTGCCTAAAAAGGCCAAACACAATAAAATTTGCAATTGTGTAATATGGCCCAATTCCTTCAACACGGTTAAATACGCGTTTTAAATAAGATCCTAGTATACAAATACGCCATATGAAACATCCCTGATACACATATGAATGTATATGAAAGAGGCAGTGTGTGTATATACCGAAATGGTCTGACTGTAAAGGCTGGATCGAAGCCAGCTATTAACAAGACACGGACACCATGCAGATGTTGCTGGTGTGATCTAATGTAAGAACGGGAGATCATGCGCGCGCGCGTGTGTGTGTGTGTCTTTGTGTGTCTGTGTTCAAGCCGGTTGAAAAGACTGGGCCAGCTGCAAAGGGTGCACTCACATCAAATGGCTGTTGCTGGTGTGCAAAATGTGTGTGTGTGTGTGCGTGTGTGTGTGTGTAAAGGGTGTGTGTGAGTGTGTAAAGGGTGGATGTATGTGTAAAGGGTGGACGGCTGTTGCTGGTGTGCAAAATGTGTGTGTGTGTGTAAAGGGTGTGTGTGAGTGTGTAAAGGGTGGATGTGTGTGTAAAGGGTGGACGGCTGTTGCTGGTGTGCAAAATGTGTGTGTGTGTGTAAAGGGTGTGTGTGTGTAAAGGGTTGATGTGTGTGTAAAGGGTGGACGGCTGTTGCTGGTGTGCAAAACGTGTGAGTGTGTGTGTAAAGGGTGGATGTGTGTGTAAAGGGTGGATGTGTGTGTAAAGGGTGGATGTGTGTGTAAAGGGTGGACGGCTGTTGCTGGTGTGCAAAATGTGCGTGTTTGTGTAAAGGGTGGATGTGCTCGTGTTTGTGTAAACGATGGATGTGCACGTGTTTGTGAGTTTGGGCCAACTGTAAAGCGGATGCACATCAGAGTTTGGGTTCAGAATTTGTTCCCCCCCTTTGGTCAGTTTGGTCAGTTTTGCTTTGAGCGAGTAGTGATGATCGCTACTATTGTCTTACCCTATGATGACCCTATGATGACCCTATGATCACCGCTACTATTGTCGTACTCTTGCATCTGTGTGTGTGCGTGTGTGTGTGTGTGTGTGTGTGCGCGCGTGCACCTGTGATGACCCTATGATGACCCTATGATGATCGCTACTATTGTCGTACCCTTGCATCTGTGTGTGTGTGTGTGTGTGTGTGTGTGCGCGCGCGCGTGCACCTGTGATGACCCTATGATGACCCTATGATGACCGCTACTATTGTCGTACCCTTGCACCTGTGTGTGTGTGTGTGTGCGCGTGCATCTGTGTGTGTGCGTGCACCTGTTGGGTGCTGGCTGCAATACTTGCAGCAGACAAGGAATGACGTGCTGTGCTGCATTGGTTTTTGTATGGCACTACGTGCAGCAACGCAGACAAGGATTGGCGCACTGACAAGGATTGACGCGCTGTGCTGCTTTGGTTTTTATGTGGCACTACGTGTGTGCTGCTGCATTGCAGGTGCTAGATGCCAGCTACAGCACGGCGGACAAAGAAGGCCGCGCTGTGCTGCACTAGTTTTGGCTCAAGCTTACCCAGCATGTGTGTGATGCTGGCTCAATTACAGGTGCTGGATGCCAGCTACATCACGGCGGACAAAGAAGGCCGCGCTGTGCCGCACTAGTTTTGGCTCAAGCTTACCCAGCATGTGTGTGATGCTGGCTCAATTGCAGGTGCTGGATGCCAGCTACGTCACGGCAGACAAAGAAGGATGCACTCCGCTGCACTGGGCTGCCATTAAGGGAAACGGGGAAGCGTGCACAGTGCTGCTGCAGGTATTGGGTGCTTTTTGTGTGCACGGTGCGGCTGCAGGTATTGGGTGCTGTTTGAGGGTGTCTTGTGTGTGTGCGTGTGTGTTTGTGTGCGTGCACGGTGCAGCTGCAAGTCAGAGAATGTATCCACACTGCAATCGTGCATTCAGCACAAAGCACGCCCTGGCACATGCACACACACACACACGCACACACGCGTCACGCACACACACATACACACACACACGAGGAAATAGGTGTGGGTGCTGGCATATTTCCACGTGCCCGTGTTGATTCATAGACAACATGCATGCACACAGCACAAGCACCATGTCTAAACAGGTACAAAGGTGGCATACGTGTCCACACCCAAGCACCATACATGCATGCACATACCCATGCACACACCCAAGCACATGCATGCCCACACATGCATGCACACAGCCAACCACATGCATGGCGCACACATGCATGCACACAGCAAACCACATGCATGCGCACACATGCATGCACACACACGCATGCCCCTAGCCAACCACATGTGGCACGCACCTGGTGCAAATACCAGCACAATTACCCTCGCATCTACATATGCACACACACACACACACACACACACACACACACACAGGGGGGAGCTTCGACAGTGCTGACTGCAAAGGACGTGACTGGATCCACGCCTGCGCAGCTAGCAGTAGAAAAGGGGCATAGGTAAGCAACTGTCAGTTTCTTATTACTTTTCTGGCAGCGAAAAGTGGTTGTGAGTGACACTGTTAATGCTGGATAAGAAAAAGGATGTAGGTGTGTGCGTTTGTTTGTGTCCAGGCTGTTTTGCTGGCAGAGAAAATGGGGTAATCGTGACACTTATCTTGATATTGGTGGCAGAAAAGAACGGCAGTTTGCGTCCACGTTATTTCGCTGGCAGGAAGAAAAGAACAGGCGTGTGAGAGACAGGCGTGTGAGAGACAGGCGTGTGAGGGACAGGCGTGTGTGAGACAGGCGTGTGAGAGACAGGCGTGTGAGAGAGTGAGAGACAGGCGTCTGAGAGACGTCATTTTTTTTTGCTGGCAGGAAGTAAAGAACAGGCATGTGAGAGTTTATGTGTGAGAGAAACAAACAGGCGTGTGAGGGAACTGTGCATTGTGAGAGAACTGCGCGTGAGATAACTGTACGTGTGAGAGAAAAGAACAGGCGTGTGAGAGTTTATGTGTCCAGTTTGTCTTTTCCTGGCAGCAGGACAGGGGCAAAGGTGAACGGAACTGCTGGCAAGAGGGTTGTGATGGTAAACAAGGTTCTACTTACCAAGGTGGCTTCTGATTTGAAATGATCAAGGTGCAGAGCATTTCCCCCTGCATTCATCCACACCCTAATCCTTTCCTTGTGGGCGCACGCGCAAACGCACACGCTTACATCAACACCCAATATGTGCACCCCACGCTTGCATTTGCCCACAGGTATTTGGGGATGCATTTAGCGGACTACAAACACAAGCACGAAGGGGGCGGATGGTTTGGCAAGGGCAGCAAACTTGCATGGCTCACCAGCACGCAGTTGTGCCCCGTGATCTGGCTCATCATTTTCGGACTAGTGGCTGTGTTCTGTCATAAGGTGCGGGTGTTCTGTCACAAGGTTTCATGCACAGGCTTGTGTGGCTCACCAGCACACAGTTGTGCCCCGTGATCTGGCTCATCAATTTCGGATTCACGACTATATTCTGTCACAAGGTGCGGGTGTTCAGGGTTTCATGCACAGGCTTGCGTGGCTCACCAGCACGCAGTTGTGCCCTGGCCCGTATGCTCTAGCTCATCTATCCTAGTCTAATGGCTGTGTTTTGTCACAAGGTGCGGGTGCGTCATCTGAACTCAGCATTGCTAGCGTGGCTACCCTTCATGCTACATGCTGCCCTCTTCTTTTTGATCTGGAACAACGCTCATGCAGGCTGGCTGATGCAATTTTATATCATGAGTGCTATATCATGAGTGCTATATCATGATGTTATATCATGATGTTATATCATGAGTGCTATATCATGAGTGCTATATCATGATGACGAGTGTGTGCTCATCCGTTTCAGTCCCTCTGACGTCAGCTGCTTCGGTGGCACGCATTCACTGGTGGATACGGTCAAGCACTCATGCTTTCTCTGCTTAGGTGACGCGCACTTACTGGTGGATACGGTCATGCGCGTTTGCTTCCTCTGCTTCGGTGACGCACACCCACTGGTGGATACGGTCAAGCACTCATGCTTTCTCTGCTTAGGTCACGCGCACCCACTGGTGGATACGGTCATGCGCGTTTGCTTCCTCTGCTTTGGTGACATGCACCCACTGGTGGATATGGTCATGCACTCATGCTTTCTCTGCTTCGGTTTCACGCACCCACTGGTGGATACGGTCATGCGCGTTTGCTTCCTCTGCTTCGGTGACACGCACACACTGGTGGAAACGGTCAAGCACTCATGCTTTCTCTGCTTCGGTTACACGCACCCACTGGTGGATACAGTCATGCGCGTTCGCTTCCTCTGCTTCGGTGACATGCACACTAACTGGCACTCTTATGCTATATTAGACACACGCTAACTGACACGCACTAACTGACAAGCTCTTATGTTATACTGACACGCACCAACTGACAAGCTCTTATGCTGCACAGCAGCCTTTTCTGTGCGTACAATTTTGTGAACAGCTCTTATGCTGCACAGCAGCCTTTTCTGTGCGTACAATTTTGTGAAAAGCTCTTATGCTGCACAGCAGCCCTTCCTGTGCGTACAATTTTGTGAAAAGCTCTTATGCTGCACAGCAGCCTTTTTTGTGCGTACAGTATTCGTGAAGTGGACCATGTCAGTATTAAGCAAAAGATGTGTGGCTGTTGCTGATGCTTCATAACCAAACTTACTGAAATGCAAACTGAGCAAGTCATGCTACCAACAGACACACTAGGCACAAATGCACAATGCACATGCACATGTTCTAAGTTGATCAGGTACCCCTGCCTCCGTTGGTATGCACAGCTAAGGTACACTCTATCTTCGCAAGTGGATGTCTACAATAAAATTGATTATACACCACCTGCATGCATGATTACATACGTCAACCTTCTTGGTGTGCATGCTGAAACACGATGCGGCACACAAACGCACCACACACATACACGCGCACTCTAACAAATGCACGTACATGCAAACATAGGTGCTCCCTCCTGGGGCCAGCCCCCTCATTAAGTTCTTCGGCTGGAGTGTGGTAGTGTCTTCATCGCTGGGGTGCACATTCCTGTACAAAACCACCACTAGCGACCCGGGTATTGTTCCCACAGGTGTGTGTGTATGTGTGTGTGTTTGTGTTTGTGTGTATGTGTGTGTCTGAA
>Ga0307942_1001757_pt1 | contig 17469 bp, 17 predicted proteins | sample OrgLakmetagen175_FD_201846 | JGI IMG/M metagenome (GOLD analysis project Ga0307942, IMG submission 201846) | Saline water microbial communities from Organic Lake, Antarctica - #175 | ecosystem: Environmental > Aquatic > Non-marine Saline and Alkaline > Saline | place: Antarctica: Organic Lake... | reverse complement strand
CGGGTCCACCCCAAAAATAGGGCATGACGTCCAGAAATTTTTTGTGACGCCTCCTGACTGCATCGTTGTTTTTCTCATTATCTGGTGTACAGTAAACCTTTTTCCGCCTTTCATTTCCAGGATCCTGGAAGAACATGAGGAGGAGCTGACGGCCGCGATACAAAATGGGCAACTGGAAGGAGAGGGTAAGTTCTGATCTTCTTATGGAGGACCTTGCCTTCCAATTTGCTACACAGGTCAGGTTGTGCCATGTAGCGTCTGGCTAGTTTCTCTTGCGTAGATTAAAAGAACTGGAACCAGATCAATTCGCCTAGCCTTAAGTGCAATGGAATGAAGTTGAGTACATCTGAAGGGTATCGAAGAGCAGCTGTTTGCCATTCATTTGAACTTACAATTTATTTGCACATAAACAACACATTCACATCACAAACGCGATCTCCTGGACACATCATATAAACACAGGTGGTGTGTCTGGCTACATCTGTGGCACACTGCTCAAAAATTGTCCTGTCGGTAGGAGCGAGGCAGCCAGAGGGGTAGTCACTAACAGCAGTAGTGAGGACGTGGAGGACCTGCCTGAGACGTTGCCTGGCTCAGAAATAGAGGGCAATGCCTACGAGAATGTCAGTGCTAGTGGGGAAGGGGGGGAGGGAGATGGGCAGAGGGGGAACGATGAGCTTTGAATGTGTTTTAGGAGGGCAATCGTGATCATCTAATAAGCAGCAGGTCTGCAGGCGGATTTATTTTTAAAATGCCTTTCAATTAATCATAAGTTTCAATGTCTCGTCTAATTGTTCGATGCTTATTCCAGGAAATAATCGTCCAACTCCAAAGATACCAAAACACAATACTACAAACGATTTATGTGTAAACGGAGTTACCCAAACTAAAACAAGTTTACCACTTTGGATAAAAACTTCGGATAATATATATGAACCGGGAACAAATCTAAACTGAGGCCATAATTATCGAAGCTCCTTAGAATGGCGAATCCGCTCAAACAGTTTGCTCCTAGCGACTCAGTAAAGCGTTGGGAAGGTATAAACACACACTCATACGCGCACACACACACACGCACACACACACACACACACACACACACACACACATACACACACATACATGTATACACACACGTACACGCGTATCCTCATGCACGCGCAAACACGTATACACAACGCACACACACATACACACATACACACACAAAGGCATGCGCGCGCACACATACACACACACGCACACACACTCACGCGCGCACGTAGAATCGCACGTGCACACGTGTACACATGCACGCACAAACACGTATACACAGCGTGCACACACACACACACAAACACACACACACATACACAGACATACACACAGAGACATGCACCTACACACACACACTCACACACACACACAAACACACACATACACATATATACACGTACATTCACACAGGAATTAACGAGGACAATAGCCTCAAAATTCCGCCATTTGAGCGGGAAGCGCGTCAGGTATGACATACACACACACTCACACACACACACACTCATACATACATGTATACATGCACGTACACGCGTATACTCATGCACGCGCAAACACGTATACACAACGCGCACACACACATACACGCATACACACACAAAGACATGCGCTTGCACACACACACACACACACTCACGCGCGCACGTATATACGCACGTACACACATATACACATGCACGTGCAAACATGTACACACACACACACACACACACATACACACACACACAGTGGCTTGGTGGAAGAGCTGAAGCAGTGGAGAGGGACCGTGTAAGCAGGCTGTTCCAGACTCTAGAGCGTCACAAAGGGGAAACAAAGCGCGTTTCTCCCCCTCGAGTGCCCACCAAGGCCTTTGTGCCAATGGGAGATAGCTCGCAAGGTGGGCATTAGCCTCTTAGAAGTAGGCTGCGCTGTTCAGTTTCAGTGTGCATTCTGAAAGGGTGTGGTGCTTACACTTGCTGGAGCCCCTCCAGATTTACTCAGCGTTTTTGGGTGGTTGCCCCTCGTCCTACGCCTTAGGTCATGAAAAAAGGCAAGTGGTCATAGAAAAGCAAATGCTCATACATTTTGCCAGCACCTTTTGCTCAACCTTTTGCTCAACCTTTTGCATATTTTTTTACATACCTGGTGTAAAATACGCCTGGAGCGAGCCTTTAAGGCCTTGCTCTCAGCCACGCTTTCAACTGGCTTTCGATCAACCACGCTTTAATCTGGCTTTTGATTTATACCTGCAGTCATGTGTGCAGGCTGACAGGTGCCGTTGTTGTGCTGAGAACAACATAACATGTTGATATTTTCCCCGTTACTCAAAACACCTGCCTCGCAACTGAGCAGGTCTGCCTGCACTCAAATAGAGCGGGAATCACTGTCCCTTGCGTGGTGGTACTATTCGTGCATCGCTCCCACACACGCTGCTGGAGAATAAAGATTTACTGTGGCAGAATAATGACTGTGATGTTTGGGAACAACTATAAACCCTGACTCTGTTCTGTGCGTGCAGACCCCAGCCCTAAACCCGAACCCTGACAACTCAGGACACTTATGCTGTGTGCGCAGGTTGGAACTACGCGGCTACACGTGCTGCTGGCAAGCGTGAAACCCCCACTAGCTCACAGCAGGCCTTGGCCCTGCAGCAACAGGGTACCAGCAGGCCAGGTACGCGTGTGGCTCATCAGAGTGTGCATTAGTATTTAGGCTGCAGGTCGTCCCCATGCAAACCACCCCCCCTCCCCGGGTAAATAGGGCCAATACCGCTAAATTGGGCATATCTCCCCAACCACTCCACCGTTTTGGGAGCTGAAAGATGTGTTGGATAGGTTAATTTTTTCTTGCGCACAAAGAAAGCAGGCCGAAAGACCCAGTGGGTGGCTCGCAATAAATATGCAATAAAAATGAACGGGTCAGAAACAGACACCATTACTCACTCACTGCACCAATCTGTGCCCTGTAAATTCTTGATAAGGCTTGATAATTTAATACCGCAACTCTGGTGTGAATTTGGGAATTTTAGATGGAGCCGAAGTGGCACAGGCGGAAATTGCTGCATGTAACGGGTCAACAATTCCACCAGAATACAACCAGGCCACTGATTGGCCCCATTTTAATGTGGTCAATATTTAACCCCGCAACTCTGAGAAAAAAATTGGACTGAAACTCGCAGCAGGTAAGGAGCGACAGATTATTCTGTCTTTTTCCCCTGTGCCCCTTGTGTGAGTGCCTTCCACGCGCCAGCTTTCCCAGTACCCCTGCCCCGAATTCGACCTTGCAGCATTTTTATACAACATTTGTAATGCTTATATACTGAAGCAGAGGTCGATCGGGGCAACTTCAGAAATGCACCTTTTCCCCGCCAAATTTGTGGGTGCAAACGCACCGGGCCCCACACAGCCCCCCAGAATGCCGAATTTCCAGCAAATGTCAAATGTTTAGATATAACATCAAGTATCTTGCATTCAGATGAGGTAAAGGGGGCTTTGAATTGGGTGGAAAGCTTATTGGCCCTGTTTGGGGGGGGGCTTGCACGGGGACGACCTGCACTTACGCACGCATTACCAAAATATTGCTCATGAATTTGCACGTGACCTTGGTGCAACTAATTGGCTGACCCTCACTCACGTACGCCCGCGCACAAATACATAGGGTTGGCCAAAACCGTATATATATGCCGTATATACGTATATACGGTCTTCACCGCAGGGATTATCTGAATATACGGCGCATATATGGTTTCGGCCAGCCCTACAAATACACATACAAGCAACAATACGTACGTGTGTGCTTGCAGGTACTGCACGGCCAAACTCCAGTGCAGATGCGGGAGGCATAGAGGCAAGGAGGGCAGCCGCAGCTCTGAAGCACTTGACCAGACAGCGGGCAAAAGATAAGGACACGGAGGAGGTGTGTGGGTGGGTGGGTGGGTGGGTGGGTGGGTGTGGAACGAGTCTTAACCGTGCTGAACACACCAGCGTGCGTGAACGAAGGTGCCCAGCAGTTGTCCACTCTAGCCTGAGACCCATCAAGACCTTGACAGGGCAGGTTGGCAGGCAAACCAACTCCCTCACAAGGCTTTCACTCACTTTGCAGTGAGCTTGTGCTTTCTTCTTTTCTGCGGATAAAAAGTCCGATACCCGCAAAGAATTTTACACGATGCTCCCCCTTTACAAGCACGTGAAGGACAAGTGAGGGAGCGTCGCTAGCGACGCTGAAAAGTTGATGAAGCCCACCATACGCTCAACGTGTGCATGCATATGCATGTGTGTGTGAGTGTGCGTGTGTGTGTGTGTGTGTGTGTGCGCGCGCGTGTGCCTGTGCGTTTGTGCGTGTGTATGTGTGTGCGCGCGTGTGTCTGTGCGTTTGTGCGTATGCGTGTGCGTGTGTGTGCGTGCACATGTGTGCCCGTGTGTGCAGGCACGCCTGTGTGTGCCTTACTGCCCCACAGATGCTGCAGTGGTGTGCATGACACTGTGCTGGAGCAGCCTTTGCTGAAGCAGGCGTGAGGATGTGCTGCTGCTGCTCTTCCCTGTCTGTTGAGAGGGCAGGTGCGAGCATGGTGCCCGGGCTGGCCAGGATGTCTGAACTCTGCTTCAGCACGCAGTGCACGGCAAGCACCTGCACCGTGCGCTCCATGCCTTGCGAACAGTGCAAGACGTACTGCGTTCCTGAAGGGTCCCGTCCAATCAAACTTCCGCGCGTAATGAACATTCAACTAATAAATTTAGTTTAGTGATTATAGCCCATCGAAATTACTTAATTCTGCTTGCATGGTCAACCGTGAACTTTGCAGCCGGAACACAACCAAAGGCTCCTGACGCAGCATCCGCAGCCTGGGAAGTGTGCTGATGGATACTGCACCAACAGGAAGTGGTCCAGGGGTTTGGCTAAGGAATCCTGGGCAGCTTCCTGGAGCTTCCTAACATAAAATGTCGCTCAGAAACTTTACACACAGCACCCCAGGATCCCATAACTTATCTGACACAGTAGAAAGTCTAGTTAGGAGTTAGGAGCCGATGTCGAGTCTCAGCCCGGGAGGTGCCGTGGATGGGCCTGGGGAGGAGGTCTACCAAAACAAAAATGTGCTCTACATCACCACACACCGCACCCCAGGGTCCCAGAATTTATCTGATGCGGTACGAGTTATGGTTAAAAGCGTTGAGTTTCAGCCCGTGGGGTGGCCTGGGTGAGCCTGGGGAGGCCTGTGTGAAGTGTGGTGGGAAGCCATCAACGCTAGGGGCTCACGCCCCCACGAGGGGGGCTTCGCCAAAAAAGAACAGGTTATGCTGGTAGTGTAATAGACTGTCGGCACTTGGATGATAACACCCAAAAGCCCCTTACACCTGCTCTCTTACGTTTTGTGTGTCTTACTTCAAGCACAGACACACATTTGAGCTCTCTTACGTTCTATGTGTCTTGTTTCACTCACCCACACATACATGCACGTACAGGCCATGGCAGCCATCCACCAAATCCACCATCGTCCCCACAGTGCGCCCATCACACACCACCGGGAGCTTCAAAATCTGGTGAGCCTTCTGTTGTAATGTGCAATGCTTGAATAACAGTGAATGTTGTGTGTCACAGATGTAGTAATCAGAAGTGCCTAACTGTATGCCGATTGACTGATACTTCACTGTATTTATTGTGTAATGACAGTGACAATTGTTCACTGTTTACGAGCCAACACGTAACAAAACATGCTCTGTAGCAGTGCCAAACTGCGTACTGGGCGGTTGCCTCATCATGCTGTCAGTTTCCAAAAGTAGTTGCAACTTTCCCCACAGGTTCGCTCATCCTCCGCATGCCACACCCCACCTCACACCCTCTCCTACCACTACCAACACAGGGTCATCTCCTATCTCTAACTCCTTTGACCTCACACACCGCTTGTTAACTGTCTGCCGCTACCACCACAGATCAAACCCACTTGCTAACCACTGCGGCCCACCTCACGCACCACGTGCTGGCAAATACCATGAACTGCTGTCGCCACCACAGATCAATTCCACAGCCAAGCGTGAAGCCAACCTGGTCAGGCGTGAAGCGGAGCAAGGTAACAGCCAGGCCGACGGCCTCCTGCCCTTCAACAAAAAACGCCAGGCGCAGGATAAATCCCCAGAGGTGACCACCTACCAGATGGCGTACCACTTGGCTAAAGACTACCCAGACCTGTATGCTCGTGCCATTTCGGCCACCAAGTCCAAGCCGGCGCCCAACAAGAACTTTGTCAGTGACTGGGGTGACTCCCTGAAGAAGTGAGTGTGGGTGGGCTCATGGGTGTGCATGTGGGTGCAGGTGAGCATGTAGGATAGGGCCTAAAATTTGTGTGTCCCAAGCCTGTTCAAATTACTTAGGGAACAGTGCTCTGTAATTTTTCTCCCTATCTCCACCGGTTTATAAAATTACCAGCCTTAATTCTCAAAAGGACTGTCGGGAAAAATATGCTCTGAAAACCTGGCTTCAATACGCGTCCAACGGTGTACGTTTTGTAGAAAATGAAGCTGTCCATTTGGGTAAAATGTTGGTTGGCAGTTGAGGAGTTTCGCAACCTGGACCTGCCAGTTCGCGTATCTAGGGGACCCCGGATTTAAGCATCCTGTGTTTTTATCTATACTGAGTGATTGTATGAATTTATTTCAGGGTGAGGCGTCCTCAAACGGTCCGGAAACCTGCAAATATTGTCTCTCTTCCACTCAAACAAGTCTGGCTGCCCCATTTCTCAAAAGAATCGTCTGATAATTAGTGCGTTAGAAAGCTGGCTTCAATATGCGTCCAACGGTGTGCTCATTGTACGAAACGGTGCCTTCCAAGTCGGTGAAAAAGGATGGGGAAGCTTTGCAACTAACATCTTTACCAAGCGTGGGGACTGTGGGGTTGTCGCTTATTTAAACATGATATTTAAATGTTTGGAAATATTTTGGAATGTTTTGTAAAACGCCTTCAAGGGCCTCTGAGGGCCTCGTTTGACACAGGGGCTCCTCGACACCTGCAAAAGCTTAATTTCATCTCGATTGTAAAAGTCGTGAACCCTTGTTTTTGGCAAAGCCTCCCTTGTGGGGGCGTGAGCCCCTAGCGTTGTCTACTTCCCACCACACTTTACACAGGCCTCCGCCGGCCCACCCAGGTCACCCCACAGGCTGCAATTTGACATAGGCTCCTAACCAATCTTTCTACCGGGTCATGTAATTTCTGGGATCCTGGGGTGCAGTGTGTGAAGATGTGAGAGAAGTTTTGTTTTTGGGGGGTCCAGACCTCCTCCCCAGGCCCATCCACGGCACCTCCCGGGCTGAGACTCGACATAGGCTCCTAACTAAATTTTCTACCGTGTCAGATTAATTCTGGGATCCTGGGGTGCAGTGTGTAAAGTTTTTGAGCAACGTTTTATGATACGAAACTCAGGAGGCTGCCCAGGATTCCTCAGCCAGGCCCCCGGACCATTTCCTGTTGGTGGAGTATCCATCAACACACTTCCCCGGCTGCGAGTGCTGCGTCAGGGGCCCTTGGTTGTGTTCCGGCTGCAAAAGTAAACGGTTGACCATGCAAGCAGAATCAAATTTTGATGGGCTATGTAATTCTATTTTTAGTCAAATGCTCATGACGCGCAAAATTTTGCTTGGACGGGACCCTTCAGGACTGCGGTCTGTGCTGGCTTAAACTGTTTGTGGGGCATGGAGCACACGGTGCAGGTGCTTGCCGCGCACTGCGTGCTGAAGCAGAGTTCAGAAATCCTGGCCAGCCCGGGCACCATGCTCGCACCTGCCCTCTCAACAGACAGGGAACAGCATCAGCAGTACATCCTCACGCCTGCTTCAGCAAAGGCTGCTCCAGCACAGCGCCATGCACGCCACTGCAGTATCTGTGGGGCAGTAAGACACACACACAGGCGTGCCTGCACACACGCGCATACACACGCACACAGGTGCACGCACACACGCATGCGCATGCACACACACATACACAAACGCGCACGCGTATACAGACAGGCGCAAACACACATACACATGCACACGCACAAATACACGCGTGCGCACTCATACAAACACCCAAACACACAGGCACAAGCACACGCACACACACATACACACACACTCACACGCGCACGTGCATATGCATGTACACTTTGCGCGCGTGATGGGCTTTGCCAAATTTCCTGCGTCGCTAGCGACGCTCCCGACTTGTCATATTGATCAATATGGTATATCGACTTAAGAACAACACCGACGCACACATTGTGGCTAAACGTCAGATTTTCTCTATACCTGCTCTGTGTACAGTGCCGACGACAGTGAGTGGCGCAAGGACAACTACTTCTCAGAGTACACAAAAACCAATTCAGAGGTGCACCCCCTGCGGTCCATGACAGACGAGGCCAAGGAGCACGCGTTTTATAAATGGATGGCCCGGCAACAGCTGTATTACAAGGATCTCCTCAAGGCGGGTGGATTTCTGCAGCTTTGTCTTAACTTGTTAATGCCTATACTTATTTGCCTCGACAACATCCCGCAATTCACGTCCCTCGCGATCTCCTCTTGTTCAACCAATCCCCAGCATCGGATGTGCAAGTAACGTTTAAAGTTTAAAGCATTGATTACCTTCATCAAGTGTCTACCTTCCATGTCTGTCATCCACTATTTAGGCTGGCAGGAAAGCCTTTTACGAAATGACTGCTGGCTGTGCATAAAAGGCCAAAACCTCACGCTATATAGGAAACTTATCTTAAATCACAGGACTCTGCCAAGCCCGTGCTGGAGACCCTGCTGAGCGATGGCCCCCTTGAGCTCAAACGGGAGGCAGTGCAGGCCTTGCGGCAGCTCATGGCTGTTGTGCAGCCGCAGATGTACAAGTCTCACTCACAGGTGTGTGTGTGTGTGTGTGTGTGTGTGTGCGTATGTGTGTGTGTGTGCGTATGTGTGTGGGGGAAGCGGGAGGTGGTGCAAGCCTTGCAGCAGCTCATGGCTGTTGTACAAATACAGATATACAAGTTTCACACAGGTGTGTGGGTGCGTAGGTACGGGTGGGTGCGTGGGTATGGGTTCCAGTGCTAGGGGGTGCGTAGGTACGGGTGGGTGCGTAGGTACGGGTGGGTGCGTGGGTGTGGGTGCGTGGGTATGGGTGCCAGTGCTCGCATGCAGCCGCAGATGTGCAAGTCTCACTCACAGGTGTAAAGGTTTATGAATAAAGATATTTATGGCAGTGCTAGCGTACAACCACAGAGGTACGAGTCTCACAGCTGTGTGGTTTTATAGGTAAGGGTGTGTGTGCCTGTGCCAGCATGTAGCCACTGAGGTACAAGATCCCCACACAGGTGCATTTTGTGTTGGAAGAATTGCTGAGTTGCGGGCAATTGACAACTACCCACCTTATTGAGTATGACATACACCCAAGCACACCCCAAAACTCACACATGCACGCTTGCACACTTTTATTTCCCTGCAGGATGTGCATTGCCCCATGGGCAAATCAGAGGAGGCTGACCTGACAGAAATGACAAAGGAGCGCACCAAGAGGCTCACCATGGGAGCCCCCGTGCCTCGGGTGACAGCAGGTATGGACACACACACACACACACACACACACACACATACATACATACATACACACAGCAAGAGAGAGAGAGAGAGAGAGAGAGAGAGAGAGAGAGAGAGAGAGAGAGAGAGAGAGAGAGGGAGAGAGAGAGAGTGTGTGTGTTTGTGAGTGTGTGTTATTTTGTGTTACCCTTGTGGGTGAGGCCACGAAAAGGCTGACCGTGTCGTGAGCAACAGGAAGTGAGGTGGATACATGTATGTATTTGTGTTTGTGTCTTTTGTGTGAGGGTGTGGGGATGTGGGTGAGTGAGTGGGTGAGTGGGAGGGGGCAAGTAGGTATGATATGCACGGCACACTGTGTCGTAAAAGGGGTGGAGCAATTCACTATACTAGCAAGTGTGAAATTAGTTTGCGTGATCTCGCACTTCAGGTGTGTGAATTGAGTTTTGTGCTAGGCATGGGCGAGCACTATATCACCTGAACACGCTATCCATGATTGTCAATGATGTTTGTACAGGTAGATTAATGTGGGCTGGTACCACTAGTCAGTGAGCTGCTGGGCTGCTGCCTTAGGCAGAATACACACACATTCCCAGTCCAAAGAACCAATAATAAGTAATGCTATGATCTCAAGGACCAGGCTGTTATCCTTGTGCTCTTTATCTTACTCGGAACGTGTACCCCAGAAAATCAGATCAAGGATGCAAGCATGTGCGCAGCAGAGCTGTTGCAAGGCAGGAGCTTATAATTTTTGCTTTTTTATATCCTCCTCAGTACTTTTTAACTCTGTTCCCAACCAGGCATGTACCCGACCATCGAGTCAAAGATGCGTGACAAGGCAGCTGCTAAGGAAGCAGCGCTGGCAGCAGAGAACGGGAAGGGTGGTGAGGGTTTTGAGCAAACGCTGTCTGCGCAGCGACCATGGACAGCCATGTCTCGCAGAGGGCAGCAAGGGTTAAGGGATGGTGGGGAGTACCACACAACGCAGGTGTGTGTTTGTGGGTGGGGGTGGGGATGGGGGTGGGAGTGGCAAGAAATTGAGAACATGAACACGCATCTTCTGTACGAACCTGCACAAAACAGAAAAAGCAACTTGCATGACGCAAGTATGTAGCGCAGTGTGCATTCTTACAGTAGTAAAAGTCTGCAAACACTTGCTAACTCTTGATTAGATAATACTTGCACACACAACACACACGCACACACACACACACACATACACATACACACACACACCCGTTCACAACTCACACAGGTCCGACCCGCCTCTGCCAACGCCTTGTACTCTGGTGGCAGCGCTGGTGACATTCGCAGAGGGGGAGAAAGCAGCACGATCCCTCCTGTACAAAAGTCAATGCCTCCCCGGGGCCCCACACGAGTCGTGGTACCCAAGGATAATAACAAGAGTACTATCCCCATCAAGTGGGCTGTGAACTCAGGTGCTGCAACGTGACGAATTGTATTGTCATCCCAATTCTCCTTTGTAATTTGTTTTGCAGCGTTGCTTTAGGCAAGGGTGGGTTGCTAGGTCAAGAGAACTTGCTTGCCGTGTGAGGCATTTTGAAGTTCTTGGGCTTTTTAGAGGGTTGAACTCTTAAGGTTAAAGGGTCTAACTGGTCTAACCCTAACCTAAACCCTAACCCTTAATGATCGCAGGTGCCACGTAAGCAAAGTTTATTTCAGTTTCAGGGGCTTTTTAATGATCACAGGTGCCACGTAAGCAAAGTTTATTACGTTTCAGGGGCTTTTAAATGATTGCAAGTGCCCTGCAAGCACGTTTTTATTATATGTGGGTTGCCCGCACAGGGTTCAAAATGTATGCGGGTTTTTAAGCAAGGGTGGGTTGCTAGATCAATTTGCTTACTGTGTGAGGGGAGCTTAGCCTCAGCTACCTCGGCAATTGGGCACGTCAACAAATATGGCTAGTTTAAGCCTTTCTTAGGTCCTTTGGACCGAAAGGCAAAACAATGTCTCTGAATCTTTCACTGCTTTGCGTTTCCTCTTATGGGCTAGATAGTGGGAGCAAAGGTCTCACTTCAACGCACACCAGAGCTGCCAGCTACGTTGCTTTCTGCAAACGTTTACACAGCAGGGGCTCTCTTTCAGGCGCCAGGAGTTGTGTAGGAATTGTTTGTATGAGGCACGTGATTTGAAACTTTTGTATAAGGCACGTGATTTGAGGCTGACCAAAAATAGGTGCACCAAATACAAATTACTTTTTGGCAGATGCTGCAGAATAACACAACCGTATACGGTGAGTACACGCGTATTATTAACTGCTCTGGTACGCTCAGTGCGCAATTCAAGGGGAGGGTAGAAGAAAAGCTGCCCACATGCATCTAATGCTGTCTTGGCAACTGCAGTAACTGCTCTGTAAGGATGCCATCCGTCCTTGTATGTTTATAAGCGTGATGACGCAAACACGTAGCCAGGCACACAAGTTCACAGCACACAGCACCCACACACACATACACACGCATGCACAAACACACATATACACACCATGTGTGCCAGGTCCTATTTCTTCAGCCTACATTGACGCCTTTGGCAGTCCAGGAGTTGGAGGTGGCGGTGGCAGCGGAAGCCTTGAACTCAAAGAAAGCACAATGAAGCCAGTGCGTTACAAGGTACGGGATTTGGTCAACATTTTTGAACCTAAGAAAAGCACAATGAAGCCAGTACGTTTCAGGGTATGGGTCTTGGTCGACATATGAGGTCGACAATCTAAATGGATTAAAATAGTGCAAAGCAGGCAACCTCATGAAATCAGCTGTCGTGTGTCGTCAAGGTGAAAGGGGCTATCCTCAAATCCCAGTATCTGAATTAGTATCTGAGTGACATAATAGCTCAGGGCAAGTAATATAATGAGGCCAGTGTGTTGCGATTCATGGTGGTCTTGGTTCATTTAACAAAGATTACGTGTTACTAGACCTCTGGGGCGCCACGCATGTATGAATTGACGCGAGGGCATGAGATGTCTGTAGGATGACGCAGATGGTGTACGGATGGTGCACAGATGTGGATGGGTGGGGCACAGATGGTGCGTTGAAGATGTGCGTGGATGGGGCACAGATGGTGAGTAGTTGTGCGCGGATGAGGCTCAGATGGTGTACGGATGGTGCACAAATGGAGCATGGGTGGGGCAGAGTTGCCACAGAGGGGGAAAATGGTGCGTAAAAGATGTGCACAATTGGGGTGCAGTTGGTGCATGGATCTGTGACGATGGTGCATAGATGTGGATGGGTGAGGCACAGATGGTGCGTTGAAGATGTGCGTGGATGGGGCACAGATGGTGAGTAGTTGTGCGCGGATGGGGCACAGATGGGGTACAGATGGTGTGAAGATGGGGCAGAAAACTCATGCAGCTCAAAAGACTGCTTTGCTCCTGAGTTGTGAGCATGAGCAGGCGTCATCGTGCACCCTTTAAAATATCAAAGCATACAAACAAACACACACACACAACACACACACGCACGCACACACACACACACACACACACGCACACACACGCACACAAAGTAAATCTGATCTCTTGATCCTTCTCCAGGAGGTGACATGTCCCATTGGTGCAGTCAACCCCCACACGGCAATAGCGCCCTTTCGTGAGGCCTACCCTGTCCCTGAATGCTACGTCAAGGTAAGGCTGACGTTTGTTACGTAGCACTTCCTGGTGGTGGGATGTTGCATGGTGCAGGTGCTTAATCGGCCTCCTCCCTTGATCATGCTCCTTGCTTATAGCTTTACTGTCCCCTTATAATTTGTCTACTCCCTCCTCCTTGTTTATGCTCATCTACTGGTTTGGTCATTTGCATGCCCACAATTTAGAGAAACTGCTACTACAGAGCAGTTAATGAGTTAAGCTGTGAGGTATAATTCGGAACAATTGCCTTACTAGAATGTTTAATATCATTCAATCGACCAATTGCGCGCATACCTATACACATGTACACGCACAGACACACATGCACATGCACATAATACAAATGTGCGCACACGCACACATACACACACAACACAGACCAAGGAGTTTCCAGCAGATCAAGGAGATGCGACCATGAAGACGCAGAGTAGAGATTCTTACGGGTGAGGTTATTGCATCTGGATCACTAGCAATCTTTGTGCATTTAATTTGTTTGCATTAGAGGCCTTGATAAAAGGAAGATGTCAGGCAGCTAGGAGCAATTGCCGTAGTGTGCACCCACAAACACACACCAATACACAAGCACACATCTCCCTCTTTTCCTCCTCCAATTTCGCCTCCCTCCCCTTCCCCTAATCCTTGTCTTGTCCCTCTCTCCCTCTCTCTTGCCATCCTAGTTTATCACTTCACTGCTGGGCCCGTGCCAATGCTTCCCCCTGAATGAGCGGCTCCTGTGCCTTGTCCTGCTTCTTGAATACAGGGCAGGGCGCTCCTCCTGTAACTGTTTTTGTAAAATTTTCGAGTTTGGGTTAGGGTTTAGGGCTGGGGCTTAGCCCCTATAGGGATCTCTCCTGTTCCTGTTCATCATACCCTATTTTGTAAAACAACCCTACAAGCACGCAGCGCTTGCGCTCTCTTTCTCTGGGCACGATACACGCACACACACGCAAGAGGCTGCTTGCATTTTGTGTGTGCCAGGCAAATGCAACAATGTATTACCAGGTATATATATGCACTATTTTTAAATGTATACACATGTTCAATAACCAGTAAACACATCAGGCTTGTCGAGTTGTACGGTACGGTACGATTATGGTCTGTACGGTACGCACCGTACTTGTTAAATTACGGCGTACTACCGTAATTGTCACACCGTACTTTACCGTAATTACGGTAAAATACGGTACGGTGTACGGTACGGTACGGTGCCAAGCTGGCACTGCTAGTGCAAAAATGGCCTCAGAAAGGCCTCTCCGCCCCAAACACCTCCCATTTTTGCTCCCCAGTGTGCTCCTCCCATGTGCTGACGCCACACAATGCTTCCATGAACGTCCCTGAGGCTGGGTTGGGGCTGCATCAGCTCGGGGGCTGCCACTGCCTGTGCAATATTAGCCTCAGAATGGCCCCTCCGCCCCAACACTTCCCATTTCCACCTCCCGCATGCTCCTCTCATGTGTTGACGCCACACAATGCTTCCCTGGACGACCCTGGGGCTGGGTTGAGGCTGCATCAGCTTGGGGGAAGGCCCCAGCAGTGGCTTGCATGGAAACTCAAAGTCGTACGCAGTACTTGATTCCTGGTTAATAATTTGTGTTTTATTCATAACTAATTGTTGCAAAAAGACAAGGAATGTTTGGGGTCGAAATTGGAGCTAAACGGCCAAATTACGGTCAACATCGTGCTGTACGGTGGCACCGTACTGTACGGTCGGACACCGTCTTTTCAAACAGACCGTACTTGCACCGTATTGTACGGCGTATTACGGTACGGTACCGTAGTTACGGTCAAGAAAGCTGAAGTACGGCGTATCTCGACAAGCCTGAAACACATACACATACCTTGACAACTAAATGTCATTTTCTTTCCTCAGGCCCCACAGCACCGAGTCTTTAGCTAGGGTGCGCCAGTCAGCAATAGATGCCAACGCGCAGAGTCGTGCTGCCCTGCTGCGCTCCACACTCCCGATAGGCAAAGGAGGCTTTCAGACAAGCCACTCCAAAGACTGGGTCAGCGAGTGAGTAGCTACGGAGGCATACAAAAAGGGGCTTTAATCTCTCATTTCCATTTTGCACGAGTGCTTGCTGAGGCAGGTAAAGTAAGGATCAGCATTCATTCCACGTTATGCGTGAGTTTCCGTTTTTTAGGTGGAAATTATCAGGCAGTTACTACTGTGGCTTGCAGGTGCAGATCTAGACTTACATGTGGACCTTCAGCAGTTAATATTGTGACTTCCAGCCCTTGAACTGTGAAAAACTGGGTGCACCTTTCATTACACTCTAGCCTTTGTTGCAAGAGTGCGTGCTGTGTGATAAGATGAGAGGAGGACTGCAATTACAAATACTGCTCAGACACTTAATGAACATCTATGTCCATGCACTATCTTGATGGCAGTTGTGGTCTGCCTGAGTGTAGTTCATTTCCTCTCCCAGTTAACCATGCGTATGACCAGTAAACGCCTGGCTACGCAGCCTTGAATGATTTTTTATGCATCAAAGAAGTTGCCAAAGCTACATAGGTTAACCGTATCATACCTCTGACCTGCATACACCACGGCAATGACCTGCAGATATGACAACGAGTATTTGAACGTGAAAAGCAATGTGCTGAGCGACTACGAGACTGCACAGGTGGGTTTGCTCTAGAGAGGGTAGGCCTCACAGTGTGAACAAGATGGAGTTCAGGATACCTGCCAGCAGGCATCATAAAATCAGGGCAATAACAATTGTCATGGTCACTTCCAAGAGTTAACAAAGTTTGTGCTGTTTAAGCTAAATCATTTAACCCATCTTATTCCGGTTGCCAGAACCTAGGTATGCCGATTGAAACTTGATGGAAGATGATTGTGCACTTCAGGCCTTGAATGTTCAGCTTAGCTCACAACGGAAAATGGAAAAAGGACACGCTCCTTAACCATGCTTGCCGTGCCAAATTTTGTTCCTCAGTTCATTTCAAAAGTCTAGACCCATGGATTGCAATTGCATGTTTTTCTTGCTTGTTCGGTTGCATGGACTCCTCTCCCCTTTTTCAAACCCAAGACAATGAATTACATACTGCAGAAATACAAGAATATACTTGGTGGTCCGACTGCCTCGGCTGGACGGTTGACGCTGTCTGCTAGGCCAATGAACAAACTGGGCTCTACAAAGAAGGAGATACACTGCTGATGATGTACATACCTGATTGGCCATGATCTGGAAAATTGCAGCTGGCATGCACATTTAGATACATGACAAGCTGGACACGTGCATATATTTCATTGTCCTGTTTGTTTGACAAAGAGAAATATATCAGAGGCTGCACGTATAGTAAAAAACATTCCAAGCCTTACATAAAGAATGTGTTATTTTAGAAAGCAGTAACGCGTTCCATGTTTCTCTGACATTTAATTGTTGTGAGGGAGCAGGACATCAAAACCCACTTACATTGGTTTGCTCCTTTCATTGGCTTTCGCCTTTCCCTCAGCCTTGTTGTACTTCAATGGAATTAAGTAAAACGGATACGAATGATGTCTGATTGATATATATAAAAGGTAGGGTTTCATCACATATTGCCCCAGGGGACTTCTGAACGTAAGCTTGGAAAAAGCCTGAAACCACATCTAGCTGCTGGTTACAATGGGGGGTGACCTTCAGCCAGGTTGTTTGGCTGATCGGCTGCTGACTGGTCTCGGCCGGCCACAAAATATGCATAAGCTCAGAGGAAGAAGGTCTAGTGTTCTATGAGAAAGGAATTAAAGAGGTTGGTTGTTGACCTGTTCTGCAGCAAAAAGGGCTGCTAAAAAGTCCTCATACAAGTACAAGTAAAAGTCTACACTGGATGTCACCACCGTGCAGAAAGGAAAGGCTCTCAACTAGTGCTCACACTAGCCAGAGCCCCACGCACAAACAAAAAGGAAAAATGATTCCTCAGCTTACAAATTCGATGGTCTTGCTGGCAAAATAAAAAAAACATGCACCTCGTTCTGAACGTGTTCATCTTTACCATGACACTGACAGGCTGGTCACATACGCTAGCACCACCTTCAGGCCACGATGCTGCCTCAAGTTTCAAAGTATGGGCACGCAAGCGGAGTCTAAAGACATTGTGGGTCTCCAAAATTGGGCCAAGTCAGCAGAGGCCTCTGTGGCCGCCATCATGACCTCTCTCTCCGACACCCACCACCTCGTAGACGCCTTCCGCTCTAAACACCCCCACAAGCGCGGCTACACCTTCTATCACGGAGGCGTCCACGGCGCTGCCTCCCGCCTAGACAGGTTCCACATCTCCCACCTCCTCATG
>Ga0307942_1001754_pt1 | contig 17487 bp, 18 predicted proteins | sample OrgLakmetagen175_FD_201846 | JGI IMG/M metagenome (GOLD analysis project Ga0307942, IMG submission 201846) | Saline water microbial communities from Organic Lake, Antarctica - #175 | ecosystem: Environmental > Aquatic > Non-marine Saline and Alkaline > Saline | place: Antarctica: Organic Lake... | reverse complement strand
ACACACACACACACGCCCACACGCGCACACTTGCACGCTCACATGCTCACACAGACACACACACACACACACACACACACACACACACACACACACACACACACACACACACGCGCACACTCACATGCTCACACAGACACACACACACACACACACACACGTACACACACACACACACACACACACACACACGCACATACACACACATCACACATACAAACACACACGCACGCACACAGCCCATCCACTTCGCCGCCACCGCAACAACAGAGGGACACAGCAATCAGCCAATCAAAATGGAATCTATGGGATGAGCTGACTGCCGAGGGGAGTGGCTTTAAGGCCAACGTCATCCCAGTGCAGAGTCCCTTTGGGTCCGGGCTAGCTTGGGACAGGCCTGCTGAAAACGATTACAACACTGTGGTGAGCATAGTTGTGTGTGCATGTGTGTGTGTGTGTGTGTGTGTGTGTGTGTGTGTGTGTGTGTGAGTATTGCAGTGACTCTTTTCTCCAAAACTTTAAAGATGACATAACTTTTTATGCCGCCAATTACCAGGCTTTCCAATGGGGAGTTGCACTGCGGCTCAAAGTCACATACGAACTAACTAACAGACTACTGCATTTGTTTGCATGATCGAAATTCCTTGCAACAGGCAGGAGCGAGTGCTTATTTGGCAGCCAACTGGTGATGAGCAATGATCCATGAGTTTATTTGTGAACAATGATCCACAGCGGTCATTTGTGAACAATGATCCACGTGTCATTTGTGTTTGCAACACTCAGATCGGTTTGCTGCAACATTTCCCAAGGGCAAATGAGCAAATGAACAGCTAGTGTCAAAAAAGGGAGGCTCCTAACACACTTCTGCTCTAAATTTCAGGCATCATAGCCTCGACCCCTCTCCCCCCCCCCCCCCTCAACACCACCACGCAGGTCGCTAGCATCCCCTCCCAGTACATTCAGAGCAACAGCTGATCCTCACGCTTTCTTCTGAAGGCATCCTATCCTTGACTCCTTTCCCTGCCCAACACCACCACCATGCAGGTTGCTAGCATCCCCTCCCAGTACTTCTGAGCAACAGCTGATCCTCACGCTCTTTTCTGAAGATCCAAGCATCCTATCCTTGCTCCCCTTCCCTGCCCCATGCCACCACCACGCAGGTCGCTAACATCCCCTCCCAGTACATTATGCTCATGCCACCACCACGCAGGTCGCTAACATCCCCTCCCAGTACATTATGACCTACACCAAACCCTCGCGCTTCTGCCTTTAGGTCCAAGCATCCTAACAACCTGTCCTTGACCCCCTTTCCTGCCCAACACCACCACCACACAGGTCGCTAGCGTCCCCTCCCAGTACATTCTGAGCAACAGCCGATCCTCGCGCTTCTGCCCTGAGGTTCAAGCCTCACCGGCCATGCAAGCCATCTACGATGAGCCAGATCACTGCTGGGAGATAAAAGTGGGGGCGGCCCTCCTATGGGCCGTGCACCAGGTGTGTGGCAGTCTTAAAGTTTGACGTCAAGTGTGTGGCAGTCTTTTTAATTTGACTTCAGAAGGGCAATGTTAATGCGGGCAAGGGAGGAGCTCATCATCACCTCCCTAGCCAGTGTCAGGGGGACTTTTGAAGAGAGGCCGATGTAGGAAAGATCCACCTTTTTCCCTCTTTAATTCTCCAGGAGCAGGTCAAAAGGGCCTTTGTAGATATGGCCACGAATGGCTAGGTAAACCCTCTTATCTGGACCGCGCATCAGCTCTGCTTAGATGCTGTGAGAGGAAAAGTACAAATAACGTAAACAGCCATTAGCATCAGCAGTGCACAAGTCTGCCGCCACATAATGGGATCTACAGGATGTTAAACATAAACTGCTCTTTTCATTGGTGTGGAAAAGTGAGGATTACGATTTCATCATTCAGGGATTTACGGGATGTTAGGCACAAACAGCTCTTTTCATTGATGTGGAGAAGTGAGGAATACGATTTCGTCATTCAGGGATCTGCTCCTTAAATTGATGTGGGGACCATATTAGGCTGCGTTTCTTCTGATGCGTTGCTGCCAAATATGTGAGACAAATAAGAAACAAATAGGCTTGCAGATCTGAAAGTATTATTAGAAAATAAGTCAAACAGGCAGTGAATGTTACTCCCCATATTTAATTTTTGACTTTGGTACTGACTATTTTATAACTCCTCCACTACGATGTCTTGGAATAATAATAGTAACTTTTGGAAATATTTATTTATTTTTTGGTAATGACTGCCGTATAACTCCTCCACCACAATGTCTGCACGCGCAGGGGCCCAAGCTGCTGAACGGGTTCTGGGAAAGGTACGCGCGCGAGTTCATGCCGACATTGGACGACCTCACTTCCACTGTTACAATGAGCGCCAGTGAACTCCGCCTCCTAGAGGTGAGGCTCGTGTCAAAGCAGCATTTTCGCCCGCTTTTTTTTTGTCCCAACTGCTTTTGCTGTACGTACGTTTTACATGTCAATGCTAGGGCTTTCGTCCACTTTTCTTTTGTCCCTACCAGGGCTTTTGCCCGCTTTTCTTTTGTCCCAACTGCTTTCAATGTACGTACTTCATGTCAATGCTTGGGCTTTAGCTGCGGCCGTGTACAGCCTTTTGTATGGAGCTTTGTCTCCTGGAAAGAGTGTGTGTGTGCACTTTGTATTTTGGCTCTTGAAAACCCTAGTCAAAGCTTACAAGCATCCAAAAAGGCAAAAAGGTGGGGTTGTCCAGAACTGTACATACACACCGTATATGATCGTGTACCTGTTGAATTCCCTGCTCATAACTTGGTGTTTATTCAGTATATGCGTAGTATATGTATGGTTTACACAATTAACACAACACTCTTCTCATCTTTGCCAATAACACACGCACACTTAAACACAAACACACAAACGCACACACGCCTGCACGCACATGAACGCGCACACGCACATAAATGCATGCATGCGCGTGCGTGCGCACACACACACACATACTCACACACTTACACCTTATACACACACACAAACACACACACATACACACACACGCAGGACACCCGCCTGGTACACAAGACGCTGGCATGGCAGGACAAGGTCCAGCATGTGTATTCTAACTTCATCGCTTGCCCCGCATTTGTGGCCGAGTGCAGCGGTGGGGTGGCTCCTCCCTTTGAGCAGTTCCTGTGGGCCACCGCATGTGCAGAGAGCCGTGCGTATGGCATTGAGGTGAGGGCAGCAATGTGGTGAATCCTCCCTTTGAGCAGTTCCTGTGGGCCACCGCATGTGCAGAGCCGTGCGTATGGCATTGAGGTGAGGGCAGCGGTGGGGTGAATCCTCCCTTTGAGCAGTTTCTGTGGCGATCGCGTGTGCAGAGAGCCGTGCGTATGGCATTGAGGTGAGGGCAGCAATGGGGTGAATCCTCCCTTTGAGCAGTTTCTGTGGCGATCGCGTGTGCAGAGAGTTGTGCGTATGGCATTGAGGTGAGGGCAGCGGTGGGGTGAATCCTCCCTTTGAGCAGTTCCTGTGGCGATTGCGTGTGCAGAGAGTTGTGCGTATGGCATTGAAGTGAGGGCAGTGGAAAGCCTCTTCATTCCTTAATTGAGGTGCTGTACATGAGGGAATATGAAGTGCTTAGGGTTGGTCGGTGCATATACGTTATTTTTGGCAGGGAAATCACCATATATACGGTCATATACGGTGTATATATACCGTTCTGGCCAACCCTAGTCCTAGGCTGTACATAAAGTGCTGTAAGTGAGGGCCTGACGGGCAATCTATCTCCTTCCCGCTGTCCCCTAACAAACCTTGTTGCTAATGTTACCTATGACTCTAATGTCATCTATCTCTTTCCCACTGTAGCGGAACTGACCTTAGTGTTGCTAATGATACACAAGTGCCGTTGATTTGTCAAATAGATCCATGCATGCATATAACGTGTCACAGGCATATACACACGATTGTGCGTCATGCACGCAAACCTTTGTTGTCTCTTTTGGGCAACTGGGCACTTTTCCTAGTGGGTGCTTCAAGTTCCAAATCACTGTCTCAATGCTTACGCCATTCCCCGTGCTCACTGTGTGTTTAATGTGTCTGAGTGCATGGGTGTGTGTGCATGTGTATGTGTGTGTATGTGTGCGCGTGTTTGCGTGTGTATATACCATTGCTCAGCTTATGGAAGAGTGCTCTTCCATAAGCGTTGGAGCATAATGGTGTGTCTCTGAACCTGTCCTAAATTGTTCCAAATTGAGTTATGACTTCAGAATGTGTTTCTGAACCGGTTCTGAATTGATTTAACTACCAGTTTTGACTGTTCGGAACAAGTCCATTTGTTTCGTACGCAAGGTCTACAGAAAATAAAAAATCACCCTCAACCTTATTTCCAACCCTCTATTGACCACGCAATTGTCACCATAATTCCCCCATTCATAGTCTCTCCTCTTCTTTATCCCTCTCCTGCTGAGGAAGCCCATTTCCCCGTTTGCACGCCCCTCCCAGGCATTCTTATGCATGTGAGAGTACATTCCAGAGCAAGGACCCTCAATGAAGGCATTCTTATGCATGTGGAAGTCAGAGTACATTCCAGAGCAAGGACCCTCAATGAAAGAGAGTCCCCCATGCTGTGCAAAGCACATTCCAGAGCAAGGACCCTCAATGAAGGCATTCTTATGCATGTGGGAGTCAAAGCACAGTCCATAGCAAGGACCCTTAATGAAAGAGAGTCCCCCATGCTGTGCAAAGCACAGTCCAGAGCAAGGACTCTCAATGAACGCATTCTTATGCATGTGGAAGTCAGAGTACATTCCAGAGCAAGGACCCTCAATGAAAGAGAGTCCCCCATGCTGTGCAAAGCAGTCCAGAGCAAGGACCCTCAATGAAGCCATTCTTATGCATGTGGAAGTCAGTACATTCCAGAGCAAGGACCCTGAATGAAAGAGAGTCCCCCATGCTGTGCAAAGCACAGTCCAGAGCAAGGACCCTCAATGAAGGCATTCTTATGCATGTGGAAGTCAGAGTACATTCCATAGCAAGGACCCTCAATGAAAGAGAGTCCCCCATGCCCAAAGTTTGCACGCCCCTTCCAGGCATTCTTATATTCTTATGCATATGGGAGAGTCAAAATTCGGTCCGGAGCAAGGATCCTCAATGAAAGAGATTCTCCCATGCCCATAGTTTGACGGTCTGTCACTGGTCAAATGATGATTAGCTACACAATTCAGGACATATCGGAACAGGTTCAGAAACACTTCCATTTCTAGATATATGTGTTGTCCATCCAAGTACCATCTTTCGTGATTTATTTAGTTCAGACCCATGCACAATGCACAGGGGCGAGGCAAGCATCAGAAGCTGATTTGAGTTTGTGCAAACCTACCTAAGACGACAAAAAGACATCCAACATCCTCACACAATTCATCCATGCCAGGTGGATGGCGAAGAGGTCTCTGTCGTGGTGCCCATTTTTGATCTGGCCAATCACAGGCATGGTGCTGTTGTGGGGGCGCGCCTCCAGCCCACGATCTCAGAGTCGGGCAGCAAAATGGAGCTGCATACGTGAGTGCGCTGCACACACAGGACATGGTGCATGTAGAATGAGTGTAGTGCACAGTAGACGTGCAGTACATAGTTTTCACTCCATGCGTTCGTGAGTGTGCAGTGGGTGTGCAGCACACACACAGGACATGGTGCGTGTGGCATAAATTTTGATGCACAGAAGGCGTGCAGTACATAGTTCACTCCAGGCGCGCGTGTGTGTGCAGTGAGCGTGCAGCACACACACATAATATGGTGCTTAAATGCGCCATAATTACTAATGCACAGTAGACGTCCGTACATAGTTCACTTAAGGCGTGTCACTTTAGGCGCGCGTGAGTGTGCAGTGAGTGCGCAGCACACACACATAATATGGTGCTTATATGCGCCATAATTACTAATGCACAGCAGACGTCAGTACACAGTTCACTCTAGACGCACGTGATGTGCAGCACGCACAGAACATGGTGCATGTCATGCATGGAATACGAGCGTTAGTGCGTAGCATGTTCAGTGCGTTCATGAGTGCACGTTGCAGAAGAGATATTGCGTGTGGTGCATACGTCAATGACCGTGTTCTATACGTCCAGTGCGTACATGAGTACATGAGTGTACATACGTGCATGTAAATGCATGTGGTACATTGAACCCAGGCATTTGTGCAAAGTGCATTGATATAAAGTGCATAGTGTATGTGAGTGCTCAGTGCATACAAGCACGGCTGGCCAGAGTTACATCAATAATAAATATACATATATGGTGATGTATATACGGGCCTTTATGCAGTGCAGTTATCAAACACACACGGCGTATATAAAGAGTTATGGCCAACCCTTTGTACGAGACATTGTGCACATGGCACAAGCTCTGTGCATGGGGGACACCTTGCATGTGTCTGCAAGGCACTCCTATGTACTCACATGCAGGGTGCTATAATAGCACTGCTGTTGGATGCACTGCTATGATAGCATCCCTATAACCTTTAATCACACTGCTATTGGATGCACTGCTATAATAGCATCCCTATAATCACACTGCTATTGGGTGCACTGCTGTGATAGCAGCCCTATAACCTATAATAGCACTGCTGTTGGATGCACTTTGCACGGGAGTACATGACAGTGCCAACGGCATGCAGCACATGCCTGTGTGCTGTGTGCATGATTAGGGGAGTAGATGGTATCCATGATTGCATGGTAGATGGTAGATGGTAGATGGTATGCTTGACTGCATGGTAGATGATAGACTACACGTCAATACCTGAGAGAAACAACACTGAGCCCCAAATTTCGTTTCATTTCACACTTTGAGCGTTGAAGGCGCAACACATCACAGAAGGTTGTGTCTGCACCTTCTGGCCACCCGTACAGAACAGTCATTTATGTGTCTGCACCTTCTGGCCACCCCTATGAATCCGTCATTTATGTGTCTGCACCTTCTGGCCACCCCTATGAATCAGTCATTTATGTGTCTGCACCTTCTGGCCACCCCTATGAATCAGTCATTACTTGAGCACAAGCACCTGTGGTTTCAATCGGATGCTTCAGATCGAACGCCTTGAACTATGGTCACGAGAATGTAAATAGGCTCCTTGGCATTACACGTTCACGCGTCCTATGGAAATGGAGTATTTGGCATGTTAACTGCATGCAGTCAGGGTCGAACTCAGTTTGATGTATCAGCTTGTTTCAATGCCTCTTGTCAACCAACAGCTCTGCAAAGGCACGCATGCTTTGGCCAAGGTAAAAACCCTCGGCAAATCATTGGATCGCAGGTACGACGTTTTCAGCTGCAGCAGCAGCAGCAGCGCGGGCGAGCTGCCCCTGCTGCAAGATGCTTCGCAAAGCAAGGAGGAGACGGTGCACTTTTTCAGCAACTATGGTACGTACAAATAATCTTTGCAGCCGCATGCAAGTACCAACAGGAATGCCAAGTGACACGCACACACACAGAGTGACATACACACAGAGTGACACACACACAGATGAGCAACACGCTTGTGCTTGCAGATGCACACACATAAACACACTAGCACTCACTCATGAACGCAAGCACGCATGTATACATGCACACCCACACGCACGTGCACACACACACACACATTCTCTCTCACACACAAACACACACTCATACACACACACTTACACACAGGCGACAAGGTGCGTAGGTGGTGCTGGTGCAAGCGCCATTGCCTAAGTGGCCTCTTTTTTTGCAATGTACGAGGCGAGCGGGTAAAACCGCCTGTGTAGTTTCTCTTCTCCTTGCAGAATAATGAGTTTGTCTCTGAGGACAATCGGCGGCTTCCATGTTTGTAGCAAAGGTTCATACAGATATGCTAGATAGGTAGGTTTACACAAGTGCGTGTGTATATTGCTATTGTAGCACAGGTCCATACAGATTTGCTTCACAGGTAGGTATGCACAAATGTGTGTGTATATTGCTGTTGTAGCACAGGTTCATACAGAAATGCTTCATAGGTAGGTTTAAATTGATGTGTGTGCGTATATTGCCATTGGACCAGTATATTGCTCAATCAGGCTAGACTTGGCAAAAGCCACTTACGTTAGTTTCTCCCAAAACAATGCTTTTGAGAGCCAAGGTCGTAGATACGTGCCTGAAGCTATGCAAGCGGCCGGATCCTCTGCATTTCCTCGGGACCTCATTATAGCGAACAGCAAACAAAGCTTATCGTCGCACCATACATTGTAACAAACAGAGCTTATCAAAGCTTATCGTCGTACCATAACATTGTAGCAAACAGAGATTATCAAAACTAATCGTTGCACCATAACATTGTAACAAACAAAGCTTATCAAAGCTTATTGTCGCACCATACATTGTAACAAACAAAGCTCATCAAAGCTTATCGTCGCACCATAGCATTGTAACAAACAGAGCTTATCAAAGTTTATCGCCGCACCATAGCATTGTAACAAACAAAGCTTATCAAAGCTTATCGTCGCACCATACATTGTAACAAACAAAGCTTATCAAAGCTTATCGTCGCACCATACATTGTAACAAACCAAGCTAATCGTGGCATCATAACATTGCAACAAACAGAGCACAGCATGATGTTGGCAAGCAAACAACTGTTTAAAGCCGGAGAGCACCTTGTATGGTTAGTACGTGCTAAGCATATACAATACATTATATTTTAATTAGTTGTTTGATTTAGGAACGTTTTTGCAGGGACGTTCCCAAAATATCCTCCAATATATACGGTGTATGTACAGTTTTTTGGCAGAAAATTCACCAAATATACGGTCATATGCGGTTTATTAAACTGGTTCTGACCAGCCCTACTTACATGTGATCTTTGAAGTACAGTTAAAGCCATCAGTCAAAACGTATTTGAAGTAAACACGGTTAATAACACGGCAGGTGCAGTTGCTGACAGCGGTGGTGCCACCTTCTGGCTGTACGCACACACAATAGCTGCTTAATAGCTTTCACCTCTCAAACACGCATACATACATATACATGTGCACACACACACACACAGACGCACACAGACCACATACACATGCACATACGACACACATACACGCGTTCAGCACATACACGCAAGCAGTTGTGTCTGTTGTGTATTATGCTATACTGCCTGAGTGACCGTGTGCTCTTTTACAGACGTAATTTTTAGATTTAGATTTGGGGTTCGGCTGACCGTCTTGTGACTGGTCTTCGTCAACAGTGAACAATGCATCCATAAAGCTCACAGATTTAAAGGAAGTAAGTTTATTCTTGTGTTGCACACACACACACACACACACACAGACACACACAACCCTTTATATGGTTTTGTTGCTACCCTGTATGTTTGCTCCTCCAGGGTAATCGTGACCTCTTAGACCAATACGGCTTCACTGTGCCTGGCAACCCTCTAGACCGCCTGCCGCTTGACAAACAGTTTGGTGGCACAATTTCTTACCGGAACAGCGCAGATGATCCGACCAATAGCGACAGGTAACAAAACTTTGGTGTTATATTTGCGTTGGAAAGGATCCCACAAGAGGGCAGCATAAATTCACAAAGAAGTGTGCAGCTTGCTCATGCAAGTACGTGTGTGCACACAGGTACACACACACACGCGCACATACACACACAGACACAGACACACACACAGACACACACACACTTACACACACACCACACGCACACAAACACACACACAAAACGCGATTGATGTACACGTGCAAGCAAACAAGCAAGCACGCACATAGGTACACACAAATAGGTACACACAAAAAAACTACTGTGATAGTGAAAAAACAGTTTTGCTCAGCTACAAGTGCATACGTTCAACATGCCAGCTTGCCTTGCTGCTAATTGATGCACCTGTTAAATGATGCTGAAGCTGACAGAGGTGCTGCAACTAGAATGCTAAAAATACACTGTCTCTGTGCTGAACTAGAATGCAATTAGAATTAATTAGATATGCCGCAGAAACATACTGGTGTCGCTGCTGTTATGGGAGATGGTGTAGCTGATGCTGATTCTGATGGTGTTGCTGGACAGTGATGGTGGCTGATGGCACGACTCTGGACTGGAGCGAGGATGCAGCAGACTTTTGCTTGATAGCTTAGGTAACGCTCTAAATTTCTGTTGAAGAGCATGCAGATGCGTCAAGCAGTGCCTGGGACGTGAATTAACTCGTAGCGACTTGTCATACATACACCGTCTCTGCTGCACTTCCTGCTACACCCTACACACACTGTCTCTGTGCTGCAGTTACTTCTGCACCCTACAAACACCGTTTCTGCTGCACTTACTGCTGCACCCTACAAACACCGTTTCTGCTGCACTTACTGCTGCACCCTACAAACACCGTTTCTGCTGCACTTACTGCTGCACCCTACATACACCGTCTTTGTGCTGCACCCTACATACACCGTCTCTGTGCTGCACCATACATACACCGTCTCTGCTGCAATTACTGCTGCACCCTACATACACTGTCTCTGTGCTGCACCATACATACACCGTCTTTGTGCTGCACCATACATACACTGTCTCCGTCTCTTTGCTGCACCCTACATACACTGTCTCTGTGCTGCACCCTACATACACCGTCTTTGTGCTGCACCCTACATACACTGTCTCTGTGCTGCACCCTACATACACTGTCTCTGTGCTGCACCATACATACACTGTCTCTGCTGCAATTACTGCTGCACCCTACATACACTGTCTTTGTGCTGCACCATACATACACCGTCTCTGTGCTGCACCCTACATTCACTGTCTCTGTGCTGCACCCTACATACACCGTCTATGTGCTGCACTTAATGCTACATCCGCTGCAAGTCTGCTCCTTCAGCAGCTACGGCAGCTAGGCGCACACTGCCAACCCATGCAGGCGCACCTCTCATTTTCTTGCGCTGCTTGAAACACACAGGCCATAGCACCTCACACACACACACACACACACACACACACACGCACACACACACACGCACGCGCAACAAACACACACGCACACACCCGCAACAAACACACAAACATTCACAAATATCCCCCCAATCCTTCTCCTCAGCCAACGGCCAGGCAAGCCACCACTAACCATGAGACGTGACCTGGTGTTTAAAACAGCTGAGCAGTTACTCGGCCTTGTGCCCAAGTTTGACGGGAGCAGCGGCAGCAGCGGCAGCAGCAGCATGTCGTCTGCTGATCTGGCGGCCAAGGCAGTCTCAGCAGTGAGCGCAGCGCTGCAAAACCCATCGTTGGTCGGCCCTGTGCTGGAGGACATCAAGGAGATCGGTGCGACGATGCTCGAGCGTCAGAGCAGAGACAAGACAGCAGCAAGCAGCGGGGGTGTGAGTAAGCGCACCTCTAACAGTGGTGAAGCCCCTGGGGGCGGCAGTGACAGGTCAGCAAATGGCACGAGTGCGCCAGCAGACGATGCTGACAAGGAGGTCACACCCATAAGCAGCACAACCACAAGCAGCACGATTTTAAGCAGCAGCGTGTCGGGTGGCAGTGAAGCTGCCAGCAGCAGCAGCAGCAGCAGCAGCAGGAGCTTGTTCTGGTGGTGGAGAGCCGATGACAGCGTTCTCCAAGAGCTCCTTTCAGAAGCCGCTGCCGCCCAGCCTGAGGCCTTGCATGGCCTGTGCTTGGAGCGTGTGGAGGCAGTGCTGCAACCATATTTCAGGTGTGTGTGTGTTTGTGTGTGTGTGTGTGTGTGTTCTCTGCTGATAGCAGCGCTAGCAGACTTTTTTCATGTTGTGCATTTGCGTTGTCATTCAGACCCTACTAATGGACAGCAGGGTACGAATAGGTGGCTACCATCTCTGAAGAGGGTGACCAGCATTGGGACAGCAAGAGAGCACAGTACCGTGCGCTTGTGTGCTTGCTTTGGATCGTGCTTTGAGCTACAGTTTGCTTGGTTATGTCAGCCCATCAAATGTGCCTATTCGCCGCTCTAGCCAGGGATGCACCTGTTAAAAAAGTAAAAATAAATGATAATAATAATAGTAATGTCAATGATAATAAAACTCTGTCCCGACATGTGAGTGCGTTGCTAGCTTAGATTAGTTTCTGGCACATAAATGAGTAACGAAATGCCTCCAGGCGCGGTGTATTAAGTTTATGTGGGAGTGTGTTTCACTGTCTGTAGTTTTTTACTATTATGAGGGTGACTAGTTGGCTTACCTCGCAACTTATGCAGACCAGAGCCTGTTCGAGCACGCATGCGCACTGCCGCGTTCAGCATAGTGGGGGCCTACGGATGGAGGTGCGTTTCTGATATGATGGGTCAATCCTTTTCAGCGTGCATGTAGGCAAGGTTGGACTGTTCTGATGATGCAAGTGGGTTCTTGTCGGCAAGAACGTAGGTATCGTGGGATTGTATGGGGGTGCGTGTGTGCCTGTATGACGTGTCAAATTATGCTCAGGCTGCAGGCATCTTTAGAGTCTTCCCCAAAAAATGGTAGTTCAAGGGCTGAGTATATAAAACCCTTAATGCACGTGCGTGAAAGAAAAATGAAGTTGCAAGCGGCTGGTGCAAGGTTAAAGTGCACAGCCAGTCTGATATACCTATACCGCTTTGATTTAGGGAGATTTGATTCCTGTCCAACATTCACTCAGGAGCATGTCAGCTTACAACAGCATCACCCTGCATGGGGAGAGGCAGTGCGTTCTGCAAGCAGAGGAGCACGTCAAGGTATGGTATATAAAGCACTGATAGCAACGGCTTCTCGCTTGCATACATGATAACAGATCAACCTCTCCTTTTCTCGAGGTTACTTTCAGCCAGCAACCCTGTTCTTTTGCCCTGTAACCTTTTGAAGATGTGTTCTGTGTGTGTTTGTAAAGTTACATAAAGCCATTCATGACGTATCTTTCCAGTCCTGCATAGGTGTTTTCAAGTGCATCTCAATCAATCCCAAGCCTGTGGATGTCATGCTAGAACCCTTTCAACTGTATACCCTTGTTCCACACAATCAATAAGGTAATTATTTCGTCCTATGTTACTGATGCACATAAGCAGGGTTGGCCAGATCTGTACACACCGTATGTTACTGTAGATTTGGTCCATTCCCCTGCTGAATGACCATCTATATACAGTTACTTACATACATATGTACATACGTATGGTTTGGGCCAATTTACATACTTAGACTACACACGTGTATCCTTGTCTTATTCAGTACACACACACACACACACACACACACACACACACACACACACACACACACACATACACACACAACTGCACAGGACGGGGACTGCATAATCATGACCTCCAGGCTGTTTTGGGTCCTTTATATATAGTCGAGGCGCACGTCCCCATAGTACTAGCGCGATCATGCTCAATCTCTTCTCCCCAACCACCCTTCTTGCAGCAAACGCTGCTTCTGGGCTTCTCGTCACCGTCTCCTTTGAAGGAGGTGGAAGCCCTCTTCAATCTAGAGCTGTCTGGGGACGCTACTTCGGGAAGGGCTACCCCCATCAGAGGTGACACAAAACATTGTTACACTCACAGTGAATCTTGATTGAGTGGTGCTCATTCCCTCAGTGTGCTGTATCATAAGGACACATCTCTTTGTTTGTTAAAACATATAATCATAATGATCATTTGGACAGCCGTTTACGACAAAACAAAGCCTGTCTTATAGTTGTAATCATTTGAAGCTGGCACTTAAACGCGCTGCATTGGTGCACAGGCACTCGTACACGCTACATTAATACGCAGGCACTCATACACGCTGCATTAATACGCAGGCACTCGTGCACACTGCATTAATACTCAGGCACTCGTGCACACTGCATCTATACATAGGCACTCGTGCACACTGCATCTATACATAGGCATTCGTGCACGCTGCATCTATACACAGGCACTCGTGCACGCTGTATCAATACGCAGGCACTCGTGCACACTGCATCTATACATAGGCACTCGTGCACGCTGCATCTATACATAGGCACTCGTACACGCTGTATTAATACGCAGGCACTCGTGCACGCTGCATCTATACATAGGCACTCGTACACGCTGTATTAATACGCAGGCACTCGTGCACACTGCATCTATACACAGTCACACGCTGCATTAATACATAGGCACTCAAACATCGTACACGCTGCATAAATACATAGGCAGCAATCAAGCCAACAGTCGACAGCAGCATACAAACTGTTTCAAATTTACAAACTGTTTCAGTTTCACTGCAGCTGTCTAAGACTGTAGCAACTGTAGTCAACACGCTGCTTAACCATGCTGGATGAGTTCCAGCTTGACTTGCTGAAATTATTCAAGTTGATCATTGATTCCTAATTCAAGTTATTTATGACAGTCGTTCATTTTGGTTTTGCTTGATTGAACTGGTGCATACTCCTCAATTCGATGTTACCCCATACAAATAGTATCGACAGCCTGCACACGCAACCTGCACAAGCAACACAGTATCGACAACCTGCACATGCAACCTGCACACGCAACACAGTATCGACAACCTGCACACGCAACCTGCACACGCAACACAGTATCGACAACCTGCACACGCAACCTGCACACGCAACCTGCACACGTAACACAGTATTGACAACCTGCACACGCGCAGGAGGTGGCCTTGCAACTAACAGCCGCTCTGTTGCAGCGCTACAAAACAGAATTGAGCGGAAGTTGCTGACAGGCACTTGCCTTGCCCTGCTTGCCTCACTAAAAGTGGCTCTGGCTTAAACGCAACTTCCACAAAACATCTGTGCTTATACATTCTGTAGATCGTTGATTGTGTGCTGAGAGGGGGAGGAAGAGAGCAGGAAAAAAGACCAAAAGCAGGAGTTTGAGAGCGACTGAAGAAATAGGGCTAGAAGCATCATGTTCTTGAGAGCAACTTAATAAGAACGCAATCACTGAACACATCGAACAGAGTTTGTAGCGTTCTCCCCTTAAATTTAATGTTCCGTTTACATTTGTTGCTCATTTCATCATTTGTTTATTTCGTATCCCTAATGTGATCACATAACATCAAAAGCGAGGGTTTGTAGATTACTGAGAGGAAAGAGGGACGGCGACACTTGTATTTATTTACATATTTGATTATCGCGTTCTTTGCTTTTGGACAGATTGGACGGTCGGTGATTGGACGGTGCGCTTTGCTTGTATGACAGCCTCGGCCCTTACGTTGCATTTAAATCACTTAAAAAATCACCATCAAATTGCTTATGACTACATGCACACTCACGCGCCGCTTCATCGTGACCTGTAAATGGCCGATTTGCTGATTTGCAAGAGGATGAACTCCATGCAACAGAAAATTATATGGTAAGCTGTGGTAAGGTAAGGTTACATTGTTATACCATTGGTATTGTTATACCATTGGTATATGCCTCAGGGGCATCTGAGCGGAAGCTTGGAAAAAAGCCTGTAACCACACCTAGCTAAACAAAAGGGGAAATGTCTATGATAAGCAAGAGAAAGAGACGGGAAAAAAAGATCTAGTTTGGGAAAGAAAAGGAGAGTCAAGTATGGCCTTAAAGGAACAAGCAGAAAAAAGTTTGGTCTGAGCATAAAGAGTTCTGAAGTAAGCGGATTTAAGGAACTGCCTGTTCATTCGTTGGCTTAATCAAGCTGTTACGCGGAATTTTGTAAATGGTGGAAGCTAGTGGGTAGCCCTACTTTTTCCTTGATCTATTGTAACAGCTGCAAGTTGACAAAAATAGCAGCGAGGGCAGGTTTCCGTCGTTTTTTGTTCAAACGCCGAACTCGTTTAGCGAGCCCTTCAAAACGGGAACAATTGCACAAGAGGAGAAACTTATGCCACTGTTACTACAAATGCCAGAACTGCTTATAAATGTGCAAAATTTGTTTTACCACTTCGAAAACGTGATCAATGGTTTTGGGGAATGAATTAGAAAGCTGTTTAAACGATATTTAAAATAGTTGTTTACAAATCCATCTCTCTCGCGCGCATATCATTCGAAGCCTTAGACCAAGCCTGACGATCGTGCCAGTCAGGGAACTCTCCGACCGAATCATATTATGGTAATTGAATCTGTGTACTTCGTGGGACTGCAAGGTGTGACATGTGCCCCGGTTTTGGGCGCTAGTCCGGGCAAGCGAGCACGCGTCCGCTCACATATGAACGCTTGCATACACAGGGTGGATGTGGAAGTAAGGGTGATGCCTCGGCCGTCCAGGCCGCGCCTGTAGCAGGAAAGGGTGAGTTTAGACTTAGAGACATGTTAGTGACATGTTAGTGACATGTGTAAAAGTTTGTGGGCACTACTTATAAATACCTCCGTGTGTGTGTGCGTGTGTCTGTGTGTGTGTGTGTGTGTGTGTGTGTGTGTGTGTGCGTGTGTGTGTGCGCGTGTGTGCGTGTGTGCGTGTGTGCGTGTGTGCGTGTGTGTGTATGTGTGTATGTATTTGTGTGTGTGAGTGTGTGTTCATGTGTATGTGTGTGTGTTCATGTGTATGTGTGTGTGTGTGTTCATGTGTATGTGTGTGTGAGTTTGTGTTCATGCGTATGTGTGTTTAGGTGGGTGGGTGTTCACGTTTGTGTGTGTATATATGTATGTAAGGTCCGATGTAGGTAGCTGACACGCAGCTTGGATTCTGTGACGTTGCAAACAACCTTGCCTTGGTGTCTGTGAGCAACGAAATTCCATGCCTTTTAATCCCTCATTTCGTCTTCAGAAGAGCCAAAGCCTGCCCCACCCACTGAGCCTGCAGCTGAGACTGCCCCACCAACTGAGACTGCCCCTGAACCTGCTGCGGAAGCTCCGGCAGAGGAGCCAGCACCGGCAACTGAAGCGGAAGCAGCCCCCCAAAACGAGGGGGGAGAGCCTTCAGAGGCTCCTGCTACTGGAGATGAAGGACAAGCACCCACTGCTGCTGAGGAAGAGGGGCAAGCGCCCCCTGCTGCTGAGGAGGAAGCAGAGAAGAAGGAGGAGGAGGAGCAATAATGTGCGCACTTGAAAGAGGCTTTCACAGCTCGTGACATTTAGGTCCTTGTCTTGAAACAAGGGGCTGGAAGATGCTTGTGTACAGTATGATGGAAGAAACTTGACCCACTGGGTAGATATTGCCTAAGTAATTTATTTGCGTCACTGTGTGCAGCTCATATGGATTGTACATGCTTGTACAGTTTGCGCTTTTGTGTGTCATTGACAAAACGTCCTTCTTAAAATAGCATCTTCCAGTGTGAATTTATATGCAGCCTTGGTCTTCACCCTCTGTGTTTATTCATTACCTTTATGCTGTGGTTACTATATATTGACAATCCATGCTACTCAGCACGGCTTGCTATGAGTAATCATACGATCATGCACTGCTTCGTTACACGCGCAATGGTGGTTATTCAACAGGGGATGACCATAAGGGTAAGGGTAAGGGTTACACAGCTATATCCGCCAACGAGGGCAGTTGAGCTTTAGCATAAAAAAGCCAGCTTCAAGAAGAGAAAGAGGCTAGATAGACTGAACAAGACACCAGAAAAAGAAGCAAGAATAAA
>Ga0307942_1001753_pt1 | contig 17490 bp, 21 predicted proteins | sample OrgLakmetagen175_FD_201846 | JGI IMG/M metagenome (GOLD analysis project Ga0307942, IMG submission 201846) | Saline water microbial communities from Organic Lake, Antarctica - #175 | ecosystem: Environmental > Aquatic > Non-marine Saline and Alkaline > Saline | place: Antarctica: Organic Lake... | reverse complement strand
CTCGCCATTCTTCTCACCTCACTGCCCTCACCGTTCTTCTCACTGCACTCGCCGTTCTTCTCACTGCCCTCGCCGTTCTTCTCACTGCCCTCACCGTTCTTCTCACTGCCCTCGCCGTTCTTCTCACTGCCCTCGCCGTTCTTCTCACTGCCCTCACCGTTCTTCTCACTGCACTTGCCGTTCTTCTCACTGCCCTCGCCGTTCTTCTCACTGCTTTTGCCGTTCTTCTCACTGCACTCGCCGTTCTTCTCACTGCCCTCACCGTTCTTCTCACTGCCCTCGCCATTCTTCTCACCTCACTGCCCTCACCGTTCTTCTCACTGCCCTCACCGTTCTTCTCACTGCACTCGCCGTTCTTCTCACCTCACTGCCCTCACCGTTCTTCTCACTGCCCTCACCGTTCTTCTCACTGCACTCGCCGTTCTTCTCACTGCCCTCGCCGCTCTTCTCACTGCCCTCACCGTTCTTCTCACTGCCCTTGCCGTTCTTCTCACTGCACTCGCCGTTCTTCTCACTGCACTCGCCGTTCTTCTCACTGCACTCGCCGTTCTTTTCGCTGCTTCTGTATTTGATGGCACTGCTGACTTGCCAGACATTGCAAATGCTATTGTACATGGACATTGGCACATTGGCACGGACGATTGGTCACTGTATCTTTCTTAACTTTGTGTCAAGCGCTGCATCATTCTTATTATTTTTTTATCACGTGCTGCATCTTTCTTATCTTCTGTGTCATGTGCTGCATCATTCTTATTCATTTATTTATCACGTGCTGCATCTTTCTTATTTATTTTTTATCACGTGCTGCATCATTCTTATTTATTTTTTATCACGTGCTGCATCTTTCTTTTATATTTTGCAGGTGGCCTTCGTTTCCTAGTGTACTCTGGAGATGTGGATGGCATTGTACCCGTGATTGGTACGAGGTAAATATTGTTTTTTCATATCACACATACTGGCACCCACACATACGCACACACACATACACATACAAATACGCACTATCCAGTATACACGCATACACACTTGTACAAGGTAGACATGTGGGCATTTCAAACACCAAGCCAAGCGCAGTACCGTTTAGCAAATCTGGGATGGGCATCAGTAATGTGCTTGCAGCAACAAGGAAGAGGTGCACATATACACACGTGTCTTTTGTCAGTCCAAATTTCGGCTATGTTGGCACAAAATTGTGAGGTTACGCTGTGTGCAGGCGCTGGGTATTAAAATAATAAATTTGTAAGGTTACACTGTGTGCAGGCGCTGGGTCGCAGGCCTGAAGCTGCAAGAGACAAAGGCTTGGAGGCCCTGGAACTCGGGTCCTTCCTCACAGGTTTGATTTGTATATTCCGCATGTTTGTCAGCTCATTTGCTTGTGTGCTCATGCGTGTGTGTTTTGTGTGTGTGCGCGCACGTGTGTATAAGTGTGTTGTGTGTGTATGTATATGTGTGTGTGTGTGTGCGCGCGCATGTGTACGTATGTATGTTTTGCGTGTGCGTGCACGTGTGCATGTGCATGCTTTTGGATACTTGAACGTTTATGTCTCCATTTTCAATAAAAGCAACAGCTTGCTCCGGTCCCTTCAGGTAAAGCTCTGCAATGAAGCTCTCCACATACAAATGCCCTCACGTATTCGCACTCACACACACACTTGTGCAAACACAAATGCCTTCACGTATTCACGCTCACACACACACACATGTGCACACACAAATGCCTTCACGTATTCACACTCACACGCGCACATGCGCACATGAGATCAAAGTGCAACGAGTACTGCAAGCTAGCTGGCCGAGGAGTGGTGTCTCCATTTTCAAATGTAGCACTTTGAGAGTTAAGTCTACACACACGCACACACGCACATACACACACACACGCACGTACACACATGCACGCACATACACGCATGTGCAGGTTGGAGGGTTTGCAGTGGAGTACACAAACACAGAGGCACATGCTGACACGCTGCCCTCAGATTTCATTTTTTCGACCGTGCGAGGAGCAGGGCATATGGTGAGAGTTTTTCGGATTTGGTTACAGGCATCCTTCTTTTTTTGACCGTGCAAGTAGCAGGACATATGGTGAGGATGTTTTAGATACAGGCATTCAAGCCCCTGAAAAATCAAATAGAGCTGGGTGAATATTTGCCTGAAAAGTGTGGTTGGCCTTTCGTTTGGGTATGGGTTGGTGGAGCACGGTCATCTGCAGGAACACACGATGTGTGTCCATGTTAGGGACGTGAGTGTGTGTGTACAGTTGTTGCAGACAGGCATGTACATAAAATGAAGGTACACTGCCCAAAGAGCAGAACGTATTGTGCACGCTTAGAACGGCGGCACCCTGATCACAGCAAATCATTTCTTGGATTGTGTGAGGGCTGCCACCGCATTGTTATGCTATTGTCGGAAGTGAAAGGGCACCCTTTGCTTTGAAATGTGCTCTGGCTTTGCTCAGCCTTTTGAGCAGCAGCCTCCTTGAACGAAGAGGATTGCGCAAGCGCCCTTTACTCTGACGTGCTCACGCACAGGTGCCGTATACCCAGCCCCAGCGAGCCCTGCACCTCATCACTCACTTTCTGAACAAGAAACCGCTATAAGCTCGCTTCACTGGAATGGCCACTGGCTGGCAGTTAGTACATCCAGGAGGATATAGATCCAGAAGCACCCTAAGTAGCCTGGATGCTAGCATAAAGTTCGAAGCGTGCAGGTCCTCTTTGGTTGGATGCCATTGGTATTGCAGCAATTGTGTCTTAACGTGAAGCTGGTCTGCATTGCCAACAGCTGTCATCGCCAGTATGTAATTAAATCCGGCAAGGTGTCATCGCCAGTATGTAATTAGATCCCAACCTGGATTTTACCTTCCCAATTTGGCTCTTACCTTCCAATCTCAATGCACAACAGCGGCGGAAATTTAGCAAGCCAGGTGCAAACATAGTCACTCCGACTCAGCAACCACGCCCCGAACGAAACCTAACAAACACGTATCAAACTAGGTCTGCCAATAATGCAAGAAGAGTTGCCCGTGATAACCTAGCAGATGGCGCTGCCAATCCACACCCCCTGGCTATGAACCAAGAGACACACAACCAAAAAACGCGACATACACCTGATTGGGATTAAGTATTGTGGACACTTCTCCTACCCAACAAACAGAAAAGGCACGAGAACAACATAAGCAGTTACTTCCTCGCTTGCTCGGACACCGTAAAACCCTTCACACCATCCTGCTAGGACCAACAGGCACCATCTAAAGCAGCCACACAAGGAACCCACTCCACAGCCTCGGAGTTACTGGTCTACATGCCAAACATGCACTCATAAAAATTTTGAGCCTACATGCAATCAGTTCCGCAACAAAAGATGAGACAAGACATTAAAAACAACCCCCCCCTTTAAAGACCAAAATGGCATAACACCGTTATTGTCTCCAAATATAGTCAGCAACGAACGGATGACCATGCAAAATCTCTAGATTTCTGAAACAGCTGAAAGTATAATTGTTCCCAAATGGCTCTTCTCACCCCGCTTCCCAGATAAAGACAGATGTACCTCCAGCCGCCCAAATTTGTGCTGGTTACTCCAATCTCTGCAAAACACGAAAACAACAAACTGCTGCAGGGGGGTGGGTTCTTCGGAGTGGCAGGGGGCAATTGAGGGAGACCGGGAGCACCTCAGCAGCACCGCCAGCCACCAATAGAGCCACCAACCCCAGACAGCACCGACCTAAAGACCTCAGCAAACATCGGCGTGACATCCACCACGTCAAGATCAAGTATTGTGAGGACACCAGACCTCAGAACCAGCTGAACGCTGCAAAGGAGCAGCACAAAGACCTGTGCAACATTCTCCAAGGAGCCTCCGTTAGTCCACATCATCCTTTTGCGTGTGGGCGGCACCATCTACAACTCACACTCTGAAGCCTTTCAAGGATCTGGGTCTCGATTCTCAAAGAGTTGTTAGGAAGCTTGCCTCTAAGCTCCATGTGCACTTTGTGAACTTCGCTGCTAAACTTGCCCATACCAGACGTGCCCTTTCCAGTACTGTTATCAACTCTCATCAGGAGCCGGTTTCAAGCCAAGCCTGCAACCCTCTTAATCCCCAATGATTTGTCCTTTCCTTTTCACGGTGAAGGAGCTTTACGGTACTCGGTACCAAAGTGGCTCCTTTTCCTTAATGAATGTGGGGAGTGGCTTTCACTGCCTGTGTGGTTATTCTTTTCTTCTTCTTTCAATACAACCCAGCTTTTTTTCTCGTTCTCCATGATGCTTTCTCTTCGCGCTTCTTCAAAACAAACGTTCTCTTTCTCTATTCATTTTTCTCTTCTACTTACATCAGTTTCATGTTCCCTCTAGCTTCTTTTTCTGGTGTCTTGTTCAGTCTGGCCTCTTTCTCTTCTTGAAGCTGCCTTTTTTTTGCTATAGCTCAACTGCCCTCGCTGGCGGATATAGCTGTGTAACCCTTACCCTTACCCTTACCCTTACCCAATACAACCCCCCCAATAATATGAGCAATACTCTTGGTAGTGTGCAGGCTTCTGCCTCCCAACCACCTGATCCCCACTGAAAGGCTTACCTTATCTGTATTCTCCAGGGAATCTGTATTCTCCAGGGAATTTGGGGGGCGATGTATGAGCACCTCCGCGTGGTGCCCCCTGGAAAACGCCTTCGTGTGCTTTCGTGCACACGCCCGGAAATACTCGGGAGCGGCTAAGACTCATACGGCTGTTATGCCTTAGTATGCCATTCTATTGTCATTTAATCTTCTTAGGATGGCTGCAGCCGGACAGCTAGTGGTAGGTGCTGTCTGTCTTTTTGTACAACATGGAGCCGTGGGAGAACCCTAACACATCTCCAGACTCGCAGTTCCCACCACAATTGCTGCGATGGAACCCCTTGCATATCAGCACACAAGCGCAGAACCGTACAAAGATGGTTGCAGGGAAGAAGTGAGATTCTAATTTAGGGACACCTCCTCCGTCTCAGCTGCAACTTAAACGTTTGCCAGACGACGGAACTTGACAGAACTTGACAGAACTTGACAGAACTCGACGGAATTTAAACGTTTGCCAGACGACGGAACTTGACACGGGTGGGGTTGACCTGTCCCGTCCTCCTCCTCCTGTCTTCCTCGTACTCTGAGAAGTTGCCCTCAAACCACACAGCCTGTGGGAAGGAAGCACGAGTCAGTGGTGAGCAGAAAGCACGGAGGAAAGAACATGCTGTTTGCTTGGCCACTGACTGGCCACTGATCAAGGGCACTGCCTTATTTGCTGTTAAGAGAGAGGCTCAACCAACACAAGGGGTTCATATATTGCATGCGCCAAGCAAAGTCATATAAAGTAATGCCATGGTGCAAACACATCCGGCATGGTTAGGGATGAGCATGTGCAATGTTAAGCAGTGCATATCGTGGGTAAACCACAACAATCGCGTATCTTACGCGGCTTTCTTCTTGAGTAAGAAGTGGCGCAAATTTTCAGGCAGAATCTGCGACAGCTATGGAACATTGCACGGTACCGAAGCAATTTAATTTTCCTTTTTACGTTGGGAGTGACGACCAGAAATCTTGTGTTGCATTCTTTTCCTATAAAACTACCCGATCACCGTTTGAGAGCCTCCAGTGCCTTTTTGTGACTTCTTTGCTCCTTCTGGTATTTTGTTGGTCCCACTTTTTGGCAGAGCCTTTGTGTTTGCTTATGCAGGAAAAGGAGCTTTACTGAATTAAATACCGAAGCGGTTCCTTATTTAACGTGGGGATTGTTTCTTGCTGCCAGCATACTCTTTTATTTTTCTTTTACTGAATCACCTGCGAGTTGAAAGTTGCGAGTTGTAAGTTGCAAGTGCGAGCTGAAAGCGGCTCCTTTTTCTTATTTAATGTGGGGAGTGGGTTTTCATTGCCTGCGTAGGTTTTCTTGATCTTAATACCTGGGAGTTGTCCTCAAAGGCCAGGATGTGGGTTGTCCTTAGTTACCTGCGAGTTGTCCTTAATTACCTGCGAGTACCTCCTTAGTTACCTGCGAGTACCTCCTTAGTTACCTGCGAGTACCTCCTTAGTTACCTGCGAGTTGTCCGTAGTTACCTGTGAGTTGTCCTTAGTTACCTGCGAGTACCTCCTTAATTACCTGCGAGTACCTCCGTAATTACCTGCGAGTTGTCCTCAAAGGCCAGGATGTGGGTTGCCATGCGGTCAAGGAACCAGCTGCATATGCATTCAGGAACGGGGGGGGTGAGATCAAGGAAAAAGCACACGCTTGAGCAAGAGGAGTGAGATGGAGTCACAGTACGCACACCCCGTGAGGAGAGGGGTGAGATCAAGGTATGAGTCCAATGAAGCTATTACTTAAATCAGGGACCAAGGATCGATTTTGTAATAAAGTTTTCATCCCAAGGTGGTTGAGGCAACAGTTGTCGCCTGTCGTCTACAAAAGGATGCTCATGCACACGTCTACAAAAGGGTGCTCATACACACGTCTACAAAAGGGTGCTCATACACACGTCGTCGAAGCGTAGCAGTAGCTTTTTCTTTAAAACGATCACGCAAACACGTACACATAGACAAACACACACATGTACACCCACGCACACGCACACACACCCACGCACACACACGCACACACACACACACCGGTCGTGGGAAATGATGAGCACAGAGCCCGCAAAGTTGTCAACGGCCTCCTCCAGGCAGCGCAGCGTCTCCAGGTCTAGATCGTTGGTCGGCTCATCTCTGGAGAAGCAGGTAAAAGTTGCGGGGTGCTTCTCAGAGCAACGTTGTACAGTTCCTCCAGGAGTCAATGTGAAAGTAATACCTGGCAATTATTGACGGGCTCGTCGTGCTTAATGATGTAACAGATCATGAAGTGGATTTGAAAGCACACCATTCAACACTTGCCTTCAAAATGATCTACTCCCATTAGTCTAGAAGCAGGTCAACAGTGCTTGAAAAGGTAACACAGCACGTCCTTCCGTTGTGTCTGAGACTTGTTTCATATGCTTACACGTACGTATGTAACTTTTATGGATATATTTGCAAGCGTGTGAGTGCGAGTGTATAAGCGCATGTGTTAAGATTTTGCACATGAGCCTTTGCACGAGCATTATTGGTAGTTTGTCCTGTGTGTGGAGTGGACACGTCACTGAGTCAAACTACCTATTCACTAACATTAAGCAAGCACGTGCAAAGTAATCAAGAAAGAATGGCCTGCCAAACCTGTGTGTAGACGCAAGCCTACGTACAGTGCACACCAAATGGCACAAGCCCGACTGAGTGCACACCTTATGCCCATGCAAGGAACAGGCAAACACAGCACGTCAAAAGCAGGCACTGTTCTAGCCCCACATCATCCACCCAAGACACGGACCTATCTATGCAATCCCCACCCCCCCCACCCCACCCCAACAAGGCCCGACAACTCACAGGAGCAGGAGGTTGCCGCTCTGCTTCAAAGTCTTAGCCAGGTGCAAGCGATTGCGCTCTCCTCCAGAAAGCATGCCAACCTGTGTGAGTGTTTTGTGTGTGTGTGTGTGAGTGTGGGTGGGTGTGTCTGTGTGTGTGTGTGTGTGTGTGTGTGTGTGTGTGTGTGTGTGTGTGTGTGTGTGTGTGTGTGTGTGTGTGGTGGTGGGGGGGAGGGATATGGGAAGGGCGTGAGCCTGGGACTGCGTTTGAGTGTGTGTGTATGCGCGCTTATGTGTGTGAAAGTGCTGTTGTGTGTGTATGCGTTTGAGTCTGCGTATGAGTGTGTGTAAGCGTGTCCATTCCTTGAAGACTGACCATAGCGTGCTGGTGGCCTATACGATTCTCTTGCAGCAGCAGTACTTGTGTGTATGCGTGTGTGTATGTGAGTGCTGTTGTGTGCACACTCAATATAATTCTCCAGAAGTCTTGGAATTTGCGCACAGGCACTGGCATCTGCACGCCGGGCAGTGGGGTTATGGCTTGTTTCTTGGGCTGTCTTTGGCCTTGGAGCTGTGCTGTAAAAATGAATCACCACACAAGCAATTTTACCTCATGTAAGTGTGCCGATTCTCACCATCAGCAGGAGCATAGGCAGCTGAAATTTGTGTGTGTTCTTGCTCTTGCCATGTGCAGGCACTAAGGCACATGCCATTTGTTCATGTGCGCCGATTCCCACCACGTGCAGGTGCACAGCTGGCATTCAGCAATCGTGGATGTGTGCCTATTCTCAATTTGTGTGTGTGTATGTGTGTGTGTGTGTGTGCATGTGCATGTGTGTGTGTGTGTGTGTGTGTGCCTGTTCCCACCAGGTGCACGGCCAGCTGGCATTTGTGCGCAGACACGGTTTGCAGGGCTGAAGAGAACCAAGAATACACACCTTATAAGACTCCCCCCCCTACATTTCCACACTTCCCCCCTACATTTTGACGCCTCCTTCGGCTTCCCATACACTTCCCTCTGACTTCCAGCGCAAAAGGGTGGTATGCACAAGTGCATCGTTTCACTTACCTTCTTAGATTGGTCTGTGCTCTTAGAGTTGTACCAAGAGCAGTAAGCACACGTTCAGCCTACCTTCTTAGATTGGTCTGTGCTCTTAGAGTTGTACCAAGAGCAGTAAGCACACGTTCAGCCTACCTTTTTAGATTGGTCTGTGCTCTTAAGAGTTGTACCATGAGCAGTAAGCACACGTACAGCCTGCCTTTTTAGATCGGTCTGTGCCCTTAGAGTTATACCACAAGCAGTAAGCACACGTTCAGCCTACCTTTTTAGATTGGTCTGTGCTCTTAAAGTTGTACCAAGAGCAGTAAGCACGCGTGTTGACTTTACGGCCGTTCAAATCCACCTCATCGCTGCCATCTGCAATCTCCTCGTATACCTACAGAGGAGACAGTGCGTATGCGTGTGAGTGGTGAGTGAGTGCAAGCGTGTGCGAGCTCGTGCGTGCGGGTCAAGAGGTTTGTAGGTGGTAAGCGTGAGGCCTTTTCTTGTAAACCTTGTAGGTGGTAAGCTCGAGCTACCTCCTTCAGGGATCAGGGCGGTGCACACTGCATGGAGTGGTGTGCTTGTTTGTGTGTGCGGGCACACACACTCGGGCGTGAGTGCAGAGGTGTATGCGTGCTAGTTTTGAGCTACTTCAACCGTGAGGCTACATGCTTGAGCACAAAGTTCAAAGGCAGACTGCAGTAAGGCTACGCACGCCTGAGCGCGCTGAGTTCACAAGGCAGACAGACTGCACTGCTCCAGTTCATGCACCAGCACAAGCGCCACAGGTGCTGCTGTACAGTGGGTGTCAGACTGCACTGCTCCAATTCATGCACCAGCACACGCGCCACAGGTGCTGCTGTACAGTGGGTGCCAAGTGCCCAGCACAACGCCACAACAACCCAGTTCTAAGTCACTTTCTGGGTACCCAGTTTTACGTCACATTCTGGGTACCCAGTTCTAAGTCACTTTCTGTTTACCCAGTTCTAAGTCACTTCCTGGGTACCCAGTTTTAAGTCACTTTCTGAATACCCATTTTAAGTCACTTTCTGTGTACCCAGTTTTACGTCACTTTCTGGGTACCCTGTTTTAAATCAATTTCTGGGTACCCAGTTTTACGTCACATTCTGGGTACCCAGTTCTAAGTCACTTTCTGTGTACCCAGTTCTAAGTCACTTCCTGGGTACCCAGTTCTACGTCACGTTCTGGGTACCCTGTTTTAAATCACTTCCTGGGTACCCAGTTTTAAATCACTTTCTGGGTACCCAGTTTTAAATCACTTTCTGGGTACCCAGTTTCAAAACACTTTCCTGGACAGGTAGTACGTTTCAAACATGCGTGGATCAAGGCTAGCACTGCTGGGTCTAGTGCAAGGCTGCTTACCGTCTTGTTGGGGTCCAGGGAGTCCCTGCTTTGGTCCACATACATGGGCACCACAGTGTCTCCAATCTCCAGCTCGCCCTGCGGTTGTGCATTATTGATTAATAACGTGCCCAATTGCTTTGGTCCTATGTGGGCACCACAGTGTCTCTGATCTCCAGCTCGCCCTACTTGTTGCAGCTTGTCGCACAAACAGCTTGTTGCACAAACAGCTTGTTGCACAAACAACTTGTCGCACAATCAGCTTGTTGCACAATCAGCTTGTCGCACAAACAGCTTGTTGCGCAAACAGCAGCCTGTTTTTGTGCACAGAAGCAAGCGTGGATGCAGCGTGAACACCAATGCGTGCATGCACATGAATATGCTTAACTTACGTATGCACATGGAATGCACACAGAATAATGCACACTGAAATATGCGCACGTAATAATTTTTCACGTATGTATGTACAAGGAAATACATGTACACGCGACCTACATATACTCTAGGGTTTAGGGGTAGGGAATTTTTGATAATAAGTTATGTTTTAGGGAAAGACCCAGCCCTTAGCTGCTATTTCAACTCTCTCTAATTTTTAATGCTTTCTAATTTTCAATGCTTTTTTGCTATTACGTCAATACAAACATACAAACACACAGCAGACATTTCCCGGCGGAAACATCCCGCACACCTTCTGAGGCTTTTCGAGACCCATGATGATCTTGAACAGAGTGGATTTACCTGTGTGTGTGTGTGTGTGTGCGTGTGTGTGTGTGTGTGCGTGTGTGTGTATGTGTGTGTGTGTGTGCGTGTGCGCGTATTAAGTGCGCGAGCGGATTTTAAGTTTGTTCATCTGGCTGTCCATGGGTGTGGGTGTGTGAGTGTGTGTTTGTATTGTTTGTATGTAAAGTGTGCAAGCGTGATTTGAGGTTGTTTGTCTGGCAAATAAGAGTGTCCACGCGCGTGTCTTGGATCAAGGCATTGCTCACATCTAGTGCCTCACAGCAAGATGTTGGCACGGCATCGCAAATGCAACGGCTAAAGCACGATCAAAATAAACTAGCATTCAATACACGAGTGTGGGCTCACTCAGACACGCACTGCACCTATCAAACTAATATTTTTTACGAGTGTGGGGTCACTCTGACACACACACACACACACTGCACCTACCACCATCAAACATGGATCTGTAGCTTTCATTACTGCTCTGTGTTGGGGCCATACGTATGAGAGCAAAGCATACACGGCAACCCTTGCGCCTTTTCTTATTAATGCCAATGGCAACAGAGATGTGACCTATACATGCCAAACAGACGCACGCACAGAAAACACAGAAGCACAAGGAAAATTAGGAACACAAGGAAACATAGAAACACAAGGAAGACACACAGAAAACGCAAGGACACGCAGGAACACAGGAAACACGCTGTTACCTGCTCCGATACCACCAATGATGCCCACCACTCTTATGCCTTCTCTTATTGATGCCAATGGCAACAAAGATGTTCCATACATAGGGTGGGCCAGAATTATATATATACGGTGTATGTCGGTATTTTTGGCTTAGAAATCACCAAATATACGGTGTATATATACGTATATATACCGTTCTGGCCAACCCTACATACATAGGGTAGGCCAGAATCATATATATACGGTGTACATACGGTATCTTTGGCTTAGAAATCACCAAATATACGGTGTATATATACCGTTCTGGCCAACCCTACATACATAGGGTAGGCCAGAACCATATGTATACGGTGTATGTACGGTATTTTTGGCAGAAAATTCACCAAATATACGGTCATATACGGTGTATATATACGGTTCTGGCCAACCCTAGGTATACACGTAGAACAGACGCACCTATACAGACAGAAAACACAGACAGGAGATGCTCACCTGCTCCGTTACCACCAATGATGCCCACCACTGAGCCAGGAGGGACAGAGAAGTTGAGGTCATCCACCAGCAGCTGTGTTTACATATTGGTGTGTATGTGTGCCAGTGTGATGTGTGTGTAAATATGTGTGCAAGTGTGTGTATGTGCGTGCGTGCGTGTGTGTGCGTGTGTGTGTGTGTGTGCGTGTGTGTGTGTGTGTGTGTGCGTGCATGCGCGTGTGTGTGTGTGTGTGTGTGTTTGCGTGCGTGCGTGTGTGTGTATGTGTGTGTGTGTGTGAGAGTATGTGTGTGTGAGTGCGTGTGTGCAGAGTATGGTTTTGTGTGTGTGAGTGAATGCGTGTGTGCAGAGTAAGATTTTGAGTGTGTGTGTGTGCGTGTGTGAGTGTGTGTGTGCATGAATGTGAGGGTGCGTGCCTTATTAACATTGGAGAGGATGTAGGAGATAGCATGAGAGCTGGCAGACACCACTGTGCCACACTTCTTCTCTAGTACCACACGCGCACACACACGCGCGCACACACACGCGCGCACACACACACACACGCACGCACACACACACGCGCACACACACACGCGCACACACACGCACTTACACACACACGCACACACACACGCGTGCGCGCACACACACACAATCTAGACAGCAGCGTGCGCTGCACCCTGGCCCATCTCCTTGAATTTGGAAACACAAAGTCCAGACACTATGCGTCTTAAGCCAAGCGCCCTCTGGTCGGTGCCACAGCTGTGATGCTTTCTTTGCTACATACCCTGTCTGGTTCTCAAGTGTACACAGCACGCATTCTGTTTCTCAAGTGTACAAACAGTGTACATACGTCAAGTGTACACATACGTCAAGTGTACATACATCAAGTGTACATACCCTGTCTGGTTCTCAAGTGTACAGAGCACACATACGCACATACGATGTGATGCACACATACGCACATACGATGTGATGCACACACACACAAACACACACACACACAAACACACACACACACAAACCCAACAGTGAGCTTCAAACCGACCAACACAGACTCTGGTCCCCAAATTTACAGAGCTCACACACACAGTGACTCAAACACACACTAACTCAGAACCGTGAGCTTCAAACCGACCAACACAGACCCTAGACCTCAACTTTACAGAAAGCGCATGCCTAGTGACGTGGACATGCTAGTATGCTCCAGACCATACACAAAGACAAGACAATTACCTGAACCATATACCATATACAAGACGCTCCAAACCATATACAAGGCTCCAAACCATGTACAAGACGCTCCAAACCAAAAACAAGATGCTCCAAACCATATACAAGACGCTCCAAACTATATATAAGATGCTCTAAACCATATGCAAGACGCTCCAAACCATATATAAGATGCTTCAAGCCAGGGCACACACCCTGTCTCCAAAAGCCTTGGACAGGCCCTTGGACTCGATGACTTTGCTGCCCAGGCGGGGGCCCACAGGGATGGTGATGGAGTCCACCTGTTTGTATGTAAGTGTGTATGTATGTGTGTGAGCGTGTGCGTACATGCATGTGATGGCGCACGTGTAAGTGTGTGTGCGCGAGTGTGTATAACTTTGCTGCCTGAGCAGGGACCCACAGGGATGGTGATGGAGTCCACCTGTTTGTATGTAGGTGTGTATGTGTGTGTGAGCGTGTGCGTACGTGCATGTGATGGCGCACGTGTGTGTGTGTGTGTGTGTGTGTGTGTGCGCGAGTGTGTATAACTTTGCTGCCCAAGCAGGGACCCACAGGGGTGGTGATGGAGTCCACCTATTTGTGTGAAAGTGCGAGTATGTGTGTGAGCACTTGTGTACGTGCATGTGATGACGCATGTATGTGTGTGTGTGTGTGCGCATGTGTGAATTACTTTGCTGCCCAGGCGGGGGCCCACGGGGTTTTTGGGAAAGTGCGCGTGTGAGGGTGCGTGTAAATGCGGCTATGAGCGTGCGTGCGTGCGTGCGTGCGTGTGTGTGTGCACGTGTGTGCGTGTGTGTGTGTGTGTGTGTGTGTGTGTGTGTGTGAGCATGTGCTTGTGTGTGTGCCAGCTGTTAGAGCGCAAAGAAACCAGGAACAGAGATTGTGCCACTTGCGGAGCACTGTGCATGTGTACAAGTCAGCAGCCGCCATTGAATCACTGCAGGCTTTACTCGCGCACACACACACACACACACACACACACACACACACACACACACACACACACACACACAAACACACGCAAATGCATACATGCATGTATGCACACATGCACACACAACAACACACACACTCGTGTACTCAACGAGGGCCCGTAATATATAATTGGCATGTATGTTGGCAGCTGCCACTATAAACTCCTGCAGGCTTATCTCAAACAATCAAACACGCATACGCATACACATGCAAAGCACACACACAACACACACACACAACACACCTACAGGTGCATATAACATATAACTCATATGCCTCATATATAGGGTTGGCCTGAATTGTATATACACATTGTATATGAACGTATATACGGCGATTTCTCTGCTAAAAATACCGTATAGGTATACACCGTATATACGCATACGGTATATGTATGAATCTGGCCAACCCTACTCATATACTCACCGAGGAGCCCTTTACGTATGAATTAGCAGCGGTCACTAGATCATCGTAGCGCCTCAGACGAGCAGCACCCTTTTTCTGCAGGGGGCATGGCGTGTGCGTGAGTGAGTGAGTGTGTGTGTGTTTATGCGTGCGCTTGTGTGTGTATACGTGATTTCGTGTTGGCGTATGTGTTTGTGTGTGTGTGTGTGTGTTGTGTGAGTAGCGAGTAGCAAGTGGCATGAGTGTGGCGAAATAATAGACTCCATCCCACCACGCCAATTATGTATGTGCATGTTTCAAAGATCCAGGACACTTTCTTTAACATGCATGATTTGCTGAATCCAAAAGCCTCTCAATAAAAGCAGCCCTGATTCAACAGAGCCCCCTGCGACTAACATTGAACGCTGTTTGATTGACACTACGCCCTTTTGAAAGACGCGTGAATCCGTGACGACAAAAGGAGCTACCTGAAACACACTTGACACAAACTCGACTTAAAAACATCCTCATCGATAACTCATAGGAGGTCGACATCACGCAGCAGACTTCCTACCTGCTGCCCCTTTTGCTGCTGCTTAGTCCACTCCAGCTCCTTGGCGATGCTCTTCTGCAGAGCGCTCTGCGTCTTCTCCTCAAACCTCAGACGCTTGTCCTTGGCCTCAAGCCACTCTGAAAGAAATGAGTACGAGTGTGTGTGTGTTTGTGTGTATATGTGTGTGTGTGTGCGTGTGTGTGTGTGTGTGTGTGTGCGTGTGTGTGTGTGTGTGTTTGTGTGATATGTAGGGTTGGCCAGAGCCTTATATGTACGGTGAATATACGGTATTTGGGGCAGGGAAATCACCAAATATACTGTGTATATTTACGGTTCTGTCCAAGCTTAGTGATATGTTATACGCAATGCCAAAGAGTTGGCAATCAGCTGCTCCAATTTGGTAATCAGCTACTCCAAGTTGGTAATCAGCTGCTCCAAGTTGGCAATCAGCTGCTCCAACTCTGTGCCTTTTCCTTTCATGTGAAACGTTGCTTAAAAGGGCAATCTGACAGATGCCACTTCTGTACTACGTGCGATTCATATATCCACGTAACATCTGCAGCAGAACTTGTTTCCAAACAACTGCACTGTAGTGTTGGTGCAAGTACAGCAGTGTGGTGCGAGCAATAGTACAACAATGAGGTGCGAGCAATAGTACAGCAATGAGGTGCGAGCAATAGTACAGCAATGAGGTGCGAGCAATAGTACAGCAATGTGGTGCAAGCAATAGTACAGCAATGTGGTGTGAGCAATAATACAGCAATGAGGTGTGAGCAATAATACAGCAATGTGGTGCGAGCAATAGTACAGCAATGAGGTGCGAGCAATAGCACAGCAATGTGGTGCGAGCAATAGTACAGCAATGTGGTGCGAGTACAGCAATGTGGTGCGAATACAGCAATGTAGTGCGAGCAATAGTACAGCAATGTGGTGCGAGCAATAGTACAGCAATGTGGTGCGAGTACAGCAATGTGGTGCGAATACAGCAATGTGGTGCGGGCAATAGTACAGCAATGTGGTGCGAGTACAGCAATGTGGTGCGAGCAATAGTACAGCAATGTGGTGCGAGCAATAGTACAGCAATGAGGTGCGAGCAAAGCAGTGAGGGTGTGGTACAACTACAACCGTTCTGCACAACCCATGAGCCTGCTAAGGCAATCTACAGCAACACAAACACACGCACACACATGCACACATGCACGCACACACACATACGCATACACGCACACACACATGCATTAACGTCAATACACACACACACACCTGGGTAGTTGCCCTCGAATGGACTAACACACCTGAGTAGTTGCCCACACACACCTGAGTAGTTGCCCTCGAATGGAATCCCCTGTCCTCTGTCCAGCTCCAGAATCCAGCCTGCTACGTTGTCCAAGAAGTAACGATCATGGGTCACAGCCACAACAGTGCCCTACGCGTGTTGAAGAGAAACAGAGAGTGTGTGTTTGCGCATGTGAGCGTGTGTGTGTCAGCATGATACGTTGTCCAAAAAGTAGCGATCGTGGGTCACGGCCACAACAGTGCCCTGTGCATGTTAAAGAGAAACAGAGTGCGTGTGTTTGCGCATGTGAGCGTGTGTGTGTCAGCCTGCTACTATGTTATCCAAAAAGTAGCGATCGTGGTTCACAGCCACAAAAATGCCCTGTGCATGTTTAAGAGAAAATAGTGTGTGTGTGCATGTGTGTGTGTGTGTGTGTGTGTGTGTGTGTGTGCGTGTGTGTACATTTGCGCATGTGAGCGTGTGTGTCAGCATGATACGTTGTCCAAAAAGTAGCGATCGTGGGTCACGGCCACAACAGTGCCCTGTGCATGTTTAAGAGAAAATAGGATGTGTGTGCATGTGTGTGTGTGTATGTTTACGCATGTGAGCGTGTGTGTGTCAGCCTGCTACTATGTTATCCAAAAAGAAGCGATCGTGGTTTACATCCACAACAGTGCCCTGTCACCCACAGTGCCAGTGGCTGTCAGCCAAACACTGCATGCCAAATCCTCAACACTCTCCTTGAGTCCCTCAAAATCAGCCCAGTTTAATTCTTTCAACTTCTGTTGCATTCACACACATTCACATTTGAACATTGCTCTCACAAACGCTCTCACATACGCACACACACATACCCGTACACCCACCTAAAACCGTCCCACACCGCACACCACTCTTATATACGCACGCACACACATACCCGTACACCCACCTAAAACCGTCCCACACAGCACACCACTCTCATATACGCACGCACACACATACCCGTACACCCACCTTAAACCGTCCCACACAGCACACCACTCTCATATACGCACGCGGATATACACACATACCCGTACACCCACCTAAAACCGTCCCACACCGCACACCACTCTCATATACGCACGCACACACATACCCATACACCCACCTAAAACCGTCCCACACACAGCACACCACTCTCATATACGCACGCAGATATACTCACAAACCCGTACACCCACCTAAAACCGTCCCACACCGCACACCACTCTCATATACGCACGCGGATATACACACATACCCGTACACCCACCTAAAACCGTCCCACACAGCACACCACTCTCATATACGCACATACACACATACCCGTACACCCACCTAAAACCGTCCCACACAGCACACCACTCTCATATACGCACGCACACA
>Ga0307942_1001751_pt1:0-12500 | contig 17499 bp, 12 predicted proteins | sample OrgLakmetagen175_FD_201846 | JGI IMG/M metagenome (GOLD analysis project Ga0307942, IMG submission 201846) | Saline water microbial communities from Organic Lake, Antarctica - #175 | ecosystem: Environmental > Aquatic > Non-marine Saline and Alkaline > Saline | place: Antarctica: Organic... | reverse complement strand
CACACACATGCACACGCCTTGCAGCGTAAGCTGCATCCAAGCCGCATGGCAAGAGGAGCTCAGTCAAGGGCAGCAAGACAAGAGGAGACAAGACAAGAGGAGCTCAAACACACACACACATGCACACACACACATGCTCACGCCTTGCGGCGTGAGCTGCATCTAAGCCGCATGGCAAGAGGAGCTCAGGAGGAGCAGCAAGACAAGAGGAGCTCAAACACACACACACACATGCACACACACACACATGCACACACACATGGCAAGAGGAGCTCAGGAGGAGTGGGTATGTGTTCACGTCTTGGTTTCACCTTGGGTCTGTGAATGATCTGGCACCAATGTGAATGATCTGGCACCAATGTGAACGATCTGGCACCAATGTGAATGATCTGGCACCAATGTGAATGATCTGGCACCAGTCCTGGCGAAAGGGGGTTGCGGTTGCTGGCGCATGAGCAATAGCTTTACTCCTAGTCCTAGAATTAAAACCGGCTATTCTCATTGTGAACACAAACACCTAGGGTTGGCCAGACCTGTATATGTACGCCGTATATGACCGTACATTTGGTGATTTCCTAGCCAAAAATACCGTATGTACACCGTTTATTTATGGTTCTGGCCAACCCTATAAACACTTCAAGACACACGCACGCACCCTTGAGGTAGTCCTTAGGCTGACCCATCCAGTGCCCACACAAGGTGTACGCAAACAGCTCCTTTTTGTGAACACAAAACACCCAAAGACACACGCACGCACCCTTGAGGTAGTCCTTAGGCTGACCCATCCAGTGCCCACACAAGATGTGCGCAAACAGCTCCTTTTTGTGAACACAAAACACCCAAAGACACACGCACGCACCCTTGAGGTAGTCCTTAGGCTGACCCACATCCATCCAGTACCCACTAAGGGTGTACGCAAACAGCTGGTTGTCAGCAGCAATGTGAGGGAACACCTGGGAATACAACCAGCACACAAAATATGTGTGCATGAAGAGCTAATTTGCATGAAAGGTACCTCTGCTCAGGTGTTCGCAATCAGCTGGTTGTCAGCAGCGATGCGAGGGAACACCTGGGAACACATGATCACTGGGGTTGGCCAAAACCTTGTATATACACCGTATATGACCGTATATTTGGTGATTTCCCTGCTTAAAATACCGTATGTACACCATATATATATGGTTCTGGCTGACCCCAATCATCAGCAAAACATGGTATGCACAGGGAAGTAATCAGCGCTCAGCATACCACTGCCGATTGTTAGCAGGGAAGTATTCGCGCTGAGCATACCACAGTAATCCACAGCATACTGCAGTAATCCACAGCATACCACAGTAATCAGCGCTGAGCATACCACCGCTGATTGTTAGCAGGGAAGTATTCAGCGCTGAGCATACCACAGCAATCCACAGCATACCGCAGTAATCCACAGCATACCACAGTAATCAGCGCTGAGCATACCACTGCTAAATGTCAGCAGGGAAGTCAGCGCTGAGCATACCACAGTAATTTACAGCATACCACAGTAATCAGCGCTGAGCATACCACCGCTGATTGTTAGCAGGGGAGTATTCAGCGCTGAGCATACCACAGCAATCCACAGCATACCACAGTAATCAGCGCCAAGCATACCACCGCTGATTGTTAGCAGGGGAGTATTCAGCGCTGAGCATACCACAGCAATCCACAGCATACCGCAATAATCCACAGCATACCGCAGTAATCCACAGCATACCACAGTAATCAGCGCTGAGCATACCACCGCTGATTGTCAGCTAGCATTTATATAAATGGTACAGGTCGTCACAAAGTTGTAGGGTCGGCCAGAGCCACTTAAATACGTAAAGTTGGCCAGAACCATATATATACGGTGTATATACGGTATTTTTGGCATGAAATTCACAACTTATACGGTCACACGTGGTGTATTCATACGGTTCTGGCCAAACCTACACATGCACGGTGTACTCATAGTCAAGAGTGTTGGTCCAAGATACTAACAATGCACAGGAGAAAAAAGAAAAGCAACAGAATCTCAAGAGTTTTACTGTTCATGAAAAATTCTCCGACTACAGCACCTTCAGTTTACATGTGTCCAAGGTTCACGATCACTTTGTGGCACCAAAATTTAATTAAAATTAATTAAATTTTCGATTATAATTCGTTACGGGGTCTGGAGATTTATTTTTGAGTTCAAAATGGCTTCGCGAGGGTCTTGTCGGGAATTATTTTGTGAATTCGAAAGCCCCCCCTTGCTGGCTGTGTAGTGCTGCTGCTGCTAGGCAGACTGAGCATTGGCTGCGTGGGGAGAACGACAGCTGTGAGTGCTTGCATGTGTGCTTCCCTAAATCAGACAAGCAACCCTCTCTTACCCACTTGCCATCTTCACCAACTCTGTGTGGACGCCCCAGAGGAAGGGCCTGAAGGGGCTGTGGAAGAGGAGCCGTTTGCATGGGCGCCCCCCATGGGCCTCATCACAGCCTCGCCCTTTGCCTTTGCCTCTTGCTTCCTCTGCCAGCTTCTCATGGTCTCTCGGCTGAGCAGCCAGCCCCTCAGCACGGGAATGGGGCTTCGAGACAGGGGGTTCACACTGACACGCTGGGAGCTCGTTTGTAAAATCGCCCTCAAAATCACTAATAATATCATTGCTTTGAGATCAGTTCGGAGAGGGCTCCGAGAATTATTAAAAATAAATCGTTTTTTGCCAAAATAGTATTTAATCTCCGAAGTGATCGTGGACCTACGGTGTACCAATACACTTGAGATGAACCCTACAAAAGTGCAATTGAATCCAGCAGCTCACGAAAGGCTCAAGGCGCATCGAATTGCTGAAACATGCATGAAAGAGTGATGTGTATGAGGAGGTTTAAGCTCACGCACGTTCTTTGCGACATCGCTCATCAAGCCCTTTGTCACACATATCCTACCTCTCGCTCAATGGAGGTGGGCTTCAATTCAATGCGGTTGAGCACAGAGGATGAGCACACATAGATGCCGGCATTGATCTTGTCGCCCACAAACTCCTGCATGGGGATCAAAGAGCAAACAAGGAAAATCTTAAAACGGTAACAAAACACAAATGCCGTCATTGATCTTGTTTCCCACAAACTCCTGCATGGGGGTTCAAAAAGCAAAATGATCGGTACAAATGGTTGAAACATAAAAGCAACACGTGGATGCCGCCTGCACTCTAGACCAACAATAAGTACACATCAGTTATAGCTGATTGTGAGTATTTGCAGAGCAGGTCGAGATCAAGCCATTCTTAAGCTTTAGGGAACACACGTCGTAGAGAGCAGCTAATTCACAGCTCAGTCTATATTCAATGCAAATCAAATGATCAGGGCTGGCCAAACTCATATGTTCACGGTGAATAAACCGTATTTTTGGCAGGGAAATCACTGAATATACGGTGCGTATACGGTGCGTATACGCACAGTTCTGGCCAGCTCTTCAAATGAATGTTGTATCACTGTACACTACACTGTACACTACACTGTACACTGCACTGTACACTACTCTGTACACTACACTGTACACTACTCTGTACACTACACTGTCTTTACACTACTCTGTACATTACTCTGTACTCTACTCTGTACAATACACTGTCGTTTTCCCATGATGTGCTCGATTCCAAGAGTTGATTGCGTTCAAATGTTCCCAAGGGCTAGCTGTCCATTGCGCCCCTGGATTCAAACACGCTCCTGTGTACTTTAAAGATAAAGGTGCATTTCTGCAATGAAAGGTTGAGACCGAGCAAGTCTAAAGTACGTCGCTTAACCCCCTTTTCAGCCAGTCGTGAAAACCCTTACCTTTGGCTTCTCAACAAACCGCTGCACTTGGCCATACTCGTCAATGATCACCACACCGTACTTGCTGGGGTCCTCGATCTGCAGGGTGATCGATACAAGAGTGCAAGGAGGAAGTCAGGAAGATCAAACTTGTCTAAAACTAAAATATATATAAATGTAATAATTAAAACTAAATGTAACAAAGGCATTCTCCTCACAGCAACTTGTCCACGCACAGCTCAAAAATATATATAAACGTAATAATAACTAAAACTAAATGTAACAAAGGCATTCTCCTCACAGCAACTTGTCCACGCACAGCACTAGCCGGGCGGTTGGTAAAAAACATCAAGGCAAATGGACTTCAACAAATGGCTTCAACAAATGGCTTCAACAATGGCCTTCAACAAATAACAATGGCCTTCAACGGACAACACATAACTGTAAGGTTGGCCAGAACCGTATACATGAACGTAAATTTGGCGGCTTCCCTGCCAAAAATACCGTACATACACCGGATGTATATATATAGGGTTGGCCAGGACCTTATTTATATATAATATTTATGACCGTAAATTTGGTGGTTTCCCTGCCAAAAATACCATGTATACGCCGTATATACATATAATATGGTTCTGGATAGCCCTACATATATGCGCTCCACCTTTGGCAGCACACACTTAAATATACTGCTTTTCAAAATCACAGTTAAGCAATTGCTACCAAAGGTAAAGTGCAGTAGTGTGGTTTAGTAAACGCTTAGTACTTAGTACAGTTAAGCAATTACTGCCAAAGGTAAAGCGCAGTGTCACGTACTGTTTAGCTTTGTGTGTACTCATGAAAAGAGTGACGTTATGTGTATGTGATGATTGTCAGCAATACAGCTAAGCAATTACTGCTGAAGGTAAGTGCAGTGTCACGTGCTGTTCAGCCTTGTGTGTACTCATGAAAAGAGTGACGTTATGTGTATGTGATGATTGTCAGCAATACATTTAAGCAATTACTGCTGAAGGTAAGTGCAGTGCCATGTGCTGTTCAGCCTTGTGTGTACTCATGAAAAGAGTGACGTCAAGCAATCGCTTAACTAAACTGCGGAGCTTCTCAGCTGTACAATTTAGCAGTTGCTGCCAAAGGTAAAGTGCAGTGTCACGTACTGTTTAGCTTGTCTGTGAAAAGAGTGACGTCATGTGTATGTGATAAGGCCGTAGTTTTGAAGGCCAAAATATGAGCACAAACACGTACACACACATACACACAAAGCTAAGAACATCAGCTCACCTTGGTGACCAAAATGGTGGCCTCGGCATCGCGTGCCACATGGAAGTCCAGCATCTCCTTCAGAGGGTACTCACAGATGACGTCACTGCGAGTAGTTTGCGCAGGTTGCAGAGCAGTTTGCAGAGTAGTTTGCAGAGTAGTGTGCATAGATTGCAGAGCAGTTTGCAGAGTGGTTTGCGCAGGTTGCAGAGTAATTTGCGGGATTAGTTTGCAGAGTAGTTTGCAGAGCAGTTTGCAGAGCAGTTTTCAGAGCAGTTTGGAGAAGAGTTTGCAGAATAGTATGCGCAGCATAGAGAACGGCAACATGTTGACAAGTAAAGCAATTGAGATTGACATTGTAACAAAGTGAGTACTCGCTCAAAGTGAGATGCCGTCACTGCGAGTAGTTTGTGCAGCAGAGTAGTTTGCGCAGCAGAGAGAACGGCAACATGTGGACAAGTAAAGCAATTGAGATTGACATCGTAACAAAGTGAGTACTTGCTCAAAGTGAGATGACGTCACTGCGAGTAGTTTGTGCAGCAGAGTAGTTTGTGCAGCAGAGAGAAAGGCAACATGTGGACAAGTAAAGCAATCGAGATTGACATCGTAACAAAGTGAGTACTCGCTCAAAGTGAGATGACGTCACTGCGAGTAGTTTGTGCAGCAGAGTAGTTTGCGCAGCAGAGAGAAAGGCAACATGTGGACAAGTAAAGCAATCGAGATTGACATCGTAACAAAGTGAGTACTCGCTCAAAGTGAGATGATGTCACTGCGAGTAGTTTGTGCAGCAGAGTAGTTTGCGCAGCAGAGAGAACGGCAACATGTGGACAAGTAAAGCAATTGAGATTGACATTGTAACAAAGTGAATACTCGCTCAAAGTGAGATGCCGTCACTGCGAGTAGTTTGTGCAGCAGAGTAGTTTGCGCAGCAGAGAGAACAGCAAAAACATGTGGACAAGGGAAGCCTTCCCGTGAAGCAATTGAGCTTTACATCGTAGCTGGAGTTTACGTCGTAGCTAGAGTTTACATTGTAGCTAGAGTTTACTAGAGTTTACATTTAGCTAGCTTGATTTTACATCGTAGCTAGAGTTTACATCTGGCTAGAGTTTACTAGAGTGGTAGCTAGAGTTTACATCTAGCTAGAGTTTACTAGAGTCGTAGCTAGAGTTTACATCGTAGCTAGAGTTTAGAGTTTACATCATAGCTAGAGTTTACATCGTAGCTAGAGTTTACTAGAGTTTACATCATAGCTAGAGTTTACTAGAGTTTACATTGTAGCTAGAGTTTACATCGTAGCTAGAGTTAAGAGTTTACATCGTAGCTAGAGTTTACTAGAGTTTAGATCGTAGCTAAAGTTTACTAGAGTTTATATCGTAGCTAAGGTTTACATCTAGCTAGAGTTTACTAAAGTTTACTAGAGTTTACATCTAGCTAGAGTTTACTAGAGTTTACATCGTAGCCAGAGTTTGCCAGAACCGTATAAAAATGAAGACGGCGTATATACATGTATATGGTTTTGGCCAACCCTACTCGTAGCAAAGTGGGACTTGCAGGTGACGCCACTGTGCATGCAGTTTTATGAGCGAAGATACAAATGCAAGGGAGTATGAGCCTGCTTAAACAACCAACCACACGTGCAGGCTGCCAAAAGCAAAAAGTATTGCTGCCAGGCTACGGTATCGCTGCCACTCTGCGGGGAGAAGAATTTATCGACGCCTACGTTCATCTCCTCTGTATGCCTATAGGTAGGGTTGGCCAAACCTTATATATACGGTGTAAACACGGTATCTTTGGCAGGGGAACCACCAATTGTACGGTGTATACATTCGGTTCTGGCCGACCCTAATCAATCATCGCAATTGAGGTCACTGCAAGTAATCTGCGGAGGAGCGTGAGTCGCACATTTTCAAAACTGCTTGCAGCCCCGCGGACAAGAGCGAGACACGTGTTTTGCGCTGCATCCCATCCATTTCAAAAAAAACACTTGCCTTGCACACAACGCGACAGAAGAACTTGGTTCAGCGCAAAACACATCCTCACCATCCCATTCATTTCAAAACACACACACGTGCCTTGCACACAACGCGACAGAACTTGTTCAGCACAAAACACATCCTCACCAGTTCAGCACAAACAAGGGCTTGTCTGTTTTCCAACAAGCTGCGCGCCAAAACGCAACACTCACTTGTCCAGCAACAGGGATGTGTCATACGGCGTATTTGTATAATACGCTGTATCATATTTAAAGCGCATTTTGCCGTATTGAACAAATCGGGCCGTATAATATGGATGCAAAATTTGCTGATTTTTCGTAATACGTAATTTTCGTATTCAACACGTATTTACCGTATTGAGCGTCCCAAATGATCGTATGACGCATCCCTGTTGAGCAATAAACACATCCTTACCTGTTGAGCACAAAGAAGGGCTTCCCTTGTCCGTCATCCAACAAGCTGCGTGCCAACGCAAGAGGGCCTGCAGTGCCCATAGGCTCTTTTTCCTGTGTTGGTCATTAATGGTGTGAGTAGTCACAACTGTTCGGTGATTGATGAAGGAGGAATCCATACAGCGTTAGCGGACACATCGTAGGCTCCTTTTCTTGGTTGGTCATGATTCCACAACACCTCTGACGTCAGAGTGCTTACAGAAGCTGTTCTCAAGTAAAGAAAAGAAAAACCACGCAGGCAGCAAAACTCTCCCTGCATCAATTAAGGAAAAGGAGACACATTGGCCCGAAGTGCCGTGAATCTCCCCCACCAAATTTTCAATCCTATTGCGTGTGAGTTGTTAAAATACCAGTGCTTTAGGTATACAGTGACGTGAAATTTGTATGCACAGGAGTTCACAAGCAGACAATCTCCTAAATTCCACCTGGCCAGCCTGTGTGTGGAATGAATGTGCGCGGAATTCCTCGCGAAAAGGTCACACGCCTGGGGCGTCATAGGTGTGCAAGCAACACCCTAGGGTACATTGCCCCCTCTCGTGAAAGGCGTATGACATGAAACCGCACACCCCAACACACATTTGTTCCTACCTATTCTGATTCCTTTATGAACCTGGCCAATCCTAGTATTTCTTGTTCGAGCACACAAGACGTGATAATCAAACAAACATTCACGATTCTCTTGGTTGTGGCCGCGTTACTTTACCTGTGAGCACACAATCCTGACTCCCAGCTTCTCTTGCCATTCGTTAATGAAGTTGTGCATGACCTGTGAATGGTGTATGTAAAACGGAGGGGTTACTGTCTGAGGGAGAAGGGGTGCTTGCGTGCGTGTAGAGAATCAGGAGCACAGAGAGAGCGCTGCCGTACCTCAGGCTGGTAGTTAATGGCCAGCACCACTTCGCTGACACCGGCAGTCTTGAGGGCCTGCGGTGCGTGTAGGTGGGCGATGTTTGAGCCTCTTTTCTCTAGGATGTCCAAGGAACTCTTGGATGTCCAACACATTTGACAGGCACGCACCAAATAGCATCAAATTCTGTACTGTCAACACAAGCAGCACACCTGAATTTGGTGCACGATCATGGGTATGTTGCAGAACTCCACCAGGGGCTTTGGGCAGCTCAGGGTGAGGGGACGCAGCCTGGTGCCGTAGCCTGTGTATATGGTTTGTAAGCGGTCAGTGGCTCGGCGAATAGACGTACATCCCCTCAGGCCTGGTCTGGCTGGCTCGCTCGAGTGCGTTAAGACGTTTTTGCACATAGCATTTGCTCACCCCCAACGAGGATCAGCGCCTTGAGTCCGTCCGAAGCCATGCTCCTTACAAATACTACACCAATGTGAAATAATAAAAAGTGGGCTTTCGGGCCTGTCGGGCAAAATTGACAGGTCTTCGATGTCAGCTGCGTACGTTGTATATACTTCTCAATTTTACTGTTCACAGTTCTCCTATTGTCGACGTTCCGTAGTATCCGTCAAGGCATGCAAGCATGAGCTGCAGCAGAATTGAGCACAAATATTTTTAGGGAGCACTGCAACATTATCTCGCTGTTGCAATGTGCTCGCTGTTGATTACAGAGTGTGCGGGACAGTTTCAGGTTCTAATAAGCTGAAGAATTTCTGTCCTGTAAGATTGGCAACGACTGGTGGATGCAAGGTGTGTCCGCTCTTTTCTATTTGCTTACAACTCCCAACAGACGAAACGACTATGTGGTATATCAGGTCATCACTACAACGTTCAGTAAAACGAATTTGAATTATCTTCGTAGGTAAACCCAGGTCTAGGCCTTCACGCGTTAATCTGCACATACATGATCGGACAACGGATAGTTTTGCTGGCACTATTATTAGCAGTATAGTAAAGCACATACATGGTCGTCCCCACGGCTGGACCGTACTGGAGCCGGGAGGTCCGTGTGGACTCCCCAGACATATATGGAGGACAGTGGGGGATTCCGCACGGATGCACTGAAAAAAGGTCGTCAAAATTCAGATTTCTGGGCTTGCAAGGGCTTGCAAGAATTTGTTTAGCATCGACAAGCGTGCGCTTTCCAATTTCTGATGCCAGGGATGCAGTTTAAATCTGATGCAAGGGCTTGCAAGAGTTTGTTTAGCATCGACAAGCGTGTGCTTTCCAAATTCTGATGCCAGGGATGCAGTTTAAATGACCCTAATTTTACCAAGTTTTCACGGACGTCCGTCAACCCTGCACGGATGCCAGCGGACAGAGTTGAGTTCCGTGGAGCATCCAAGCATTCTGGAAAAACCCAACGATTTTGACTTTTCCCATGTTTTTCCGCACATACAAAAACTTGTAAATATCTCAATGCCTGGAAAAGCCTCTGCAACAGACATTAGATAAAGCGCACAACCAACATCTGCCGCTTATCCAGCGTCTACGAACAAGGAGCTCTGAGGCATCTCTAGGAACAACAAAGTCACACTCCTTGGAGACGGGGGCACAATCTACATTCAGTATTACTATCTACTCCTCTACTAAACCTGGGCATCCCCCTGCACAAAGTGCACCAACTAGCTACTACACTGCCACACTGCCACGCAATAAAAGCTTAAACTAGATCATCACAAAAACAAGACGCAAGATATAATTTAGCAACGACAACAGTGATTATAGGGGATCTGATGGGGGGGTTACTGTTAGAGTGGCTGGCTTCGAGAGGGCAAGGCGCAGGCTGGATTGCATGGCTGACAACCTGTCGGATCCTCATTAGTCTTTGTTGTCTCTCTTAATTCGATTTTCGGAGGGGATCTGGCTAGTGTAATCACTAGTTGAGAGGCTTTCTTAATGCACGCTGGTGCTTTCTGGCGTAAACTTCAATTTACTATTTTACACAGGGCAAGTATGAAGGAAACAAGAGTTCAAGACCGCAAGCAGATGTGCAGCTCATAAAAAAATCAGCTTGTTTGCTGCATTATATAGCATTATATAGCATTATAGCATTATATAGCATTATATAAACAGGTCATGTACTTTGTTACATATAGAAAGGAAGTCCAGGGAGGGATTATAGCAAAAAAGCAATGCAGCTGATTGTTCAGAAAAACAACGTAAGGATCTGCATTTGCAGAATCATCACACAAGCCCAGTGCTGCTGCCTGCATTCTCGGGCCCACCCTCTGTGCCGCGCACAGCTTCAGAGGCTCTACAGTATACATGGCTGGCTACGAGGGAGAACGAAGCCAAGAACAGGAATGCGTTGCTTGTCGCAACAAGGTCTGGCAGGTTGCTGGGCATTCCGGCCATTGACGGCTCAGGTGTGGAGGAGGCTGCGGCAGCACCAAAAGCTGTATGTGCGAGGCAAAGGTGGGTGTTATTTGATGCTGGAAAAGTATGGCTGCAGTAAGCTTGCAGGACGTAGGCATGGGAGTGTGAGGGGGCGATGGCCGCGCCAAATGCTGTGATTGCAAGGACTAGTAGTGGTGTTCCTTGATGGTGGGAAAGCATGGCTGCAGTTCGTTTGCAGGACACAGGCAAAAGATTTTACGAACATGAGGTACGGAGGCCATGGCCACACCAAAAAGCTGTATGTGCTTAGGGTTTAGGGTTAAAGCCCTAACCAAAGGCGTGGCGATCAGTGTGTAGCTCTATGTGAATTACAGACATACATAAGTAAACACCTACCGTGATACTTATTTGTATGTCTTTGACTTAACTTTGGCCACTTAATTACCTTTGGTTGCAACTAAAAAGCTGTGTAAACGTGCAGGACTGGAGCAAGGCATTTTAAGGGCAGAAAATGCTGCGCTACATACATTGAGATACAAGGAACTCCAGTACACACTCCTGTCTTTCTGCAAAAGAGCGTGTCGGTTTAGCGTGGAGTCAAATGGGCAGGGCAACAAGAGTACGTCACCAATTGATTGGTGGAAGGTCCCCCTTATGCTTTTCCTCTTTGCAGTGCTAAGTATTATCATGAGCTCATGCCACCTCATACCGTTTGCACCCGCCATCAGAAACCCGATCCAGAAGCCGGCCTTGCCTCCCTGCTACACCTATTGATCTTTCCCTTTTCTTTTACTTGATGGTATCACGGCACATTCGGCGCCCTAGTGGCTCCTTTCCCTTGGCTGGTGCTGGGAGTGGTATTATTGCCTGTGTGGGAATCGTCTACTTCTTCTGCATCCTGCACCCTGCACTAAATGCCGCTAATGCATTTGATGTGCTATAAAATGCGCAAGAGAGAGTACAGGATCTTCACTTGAATGAGGTTTGTAAACGCTTAAGCTTGGAGTCTTTGCTCAGTGCGCACATGATGTTCAGCGTACCAAGGAGACCCAGCAATAAGTCAGTGAACAGGACAGCCGGCATCAGCCATCGCTCTCCTCTTATTTCTGAGCCAAAATTGGGGTCAGTGGAAGGCCCAAGCGAAGCTGGAAGCACGAGGAGAAGGGCTAGCATGACCACAGCGATGATGATGCCCACCTGAGTGAGCAAAAAGGAGAAAGCGGGCGAAACATGTTTGAGTACACAAACTGTAAGACAGCTTGCAGAATCAGAAGTTCCTGTAGGCAATGCAGGCAGCAAGATCCTTAATTCTGGTCGTGTTTACATTGCACGCTCAGGTTCGCTGATTGCACAGCATTCCTAGAGACAATGCAAGATACGCACATATATAAATATATATCAACGCACGTGCTTTTACTGGAAGCCGTTCCATGCACGTGCCGTACAGCAAAGTTTGATACCAACGGGACAGGCCAAATAAAAGGAATTTGATCCATACAATAAAAGGAATTTGATACCAGCAATAAAAGGAATTTGTACCAACAGGACAGGCCGAATTTGATACCAAGAGCACAGGCCAAAACCTAGTACAGCTCCTATTCCCACATTTGACCAATCCGTATGCAATATAAGAGGCCTGTTTGGATCCTGATGCCTCAGCACCTTCCCTTGTGTGCACAGTTCTTTCTTTAACCTATCAAATGCAGTCTGTTGTTCACCACCCCATTCCCACGTCAAATTTTTCTTCAACAGACCATTAAGT
>Ga0307942_1001748_pt1 | contig 17521 bp, 26 predicted proteins | sample OrgLakmetagen175_FD_201846 | JGI IMG/M metagenome (GOLD analysis project Ga0307942, IMG submission 201846) | Saline water microbial communities from Organic Lake, Antarctica - #175 | ecosystem: Environmental > Aquatic > Non-marine Saline and Alkaline > Saline | place: Antarctica: Organic Lake... | reverse complement strand
CCCCCCTCCAAAGATCCACTGGGCCACTCCTACAAAATGTTAAATATCAGCGGAATCCTCAGCTCAAGCCCAGTCAATTGGCACCCTTTTTGAGCAAATTGGGTAAAGGGGGGGGGGGGCTGTGTAAATGTCCAAAAGTCAGAGGCACACACGCTCGGGTGCAGGCCACGGGGTGAGTCAAGCCAATGAAGCAGCAATTTACCCCAAACTTACGGAATTGCGCCAGCATGAGATAGTCAGTGGTATTCTGAAGAATTGGAAGCAATGTGGGACTATGCAAGCCAGTTATGGATGCCTGGTAGGTCACGTGTGCATGGGCGTCCGTACCTCAATTTTTGCCCCATAACTCTGCAACACTTCAGTTTCAGGTCTTGATGAGTGTGCAGATAGATGCCTATTTGAAAAAGGAGCCGATTGGTACCCTTTTTGTCCGGTGGGGGCATCGGAAGCATTTTTTGGGGGGGGGTGGGGTGGCAGGGGGTCCACCTCCAAAATAGGGCATGATGTCCAGAAAATAAGTTTTGACGCCTCCTGTTGGAAACGTGCTTTTTTTGGAACCCTAGGACACAAAGTGTCTAGGGCCTATGGTTTGCTAGAGAAACTGAGAGCCTTATAGCTTAGAAAAGATTACTCTCTCCAAAAATCTAACAGCCAAATCGAGTAAGAAGCTCATGCTGAGAAGGATGGTGCTTTCCGATTGGCCTTCGACGCCCTGGCTGGCAACCCGGACGCTTTTTCTTGAGCTCCTCAATATAAAAACCAGATAGCTGGAAAGAATGCTTAATTTTAAAACATACTGGGCCTTCCCGTCTCAAATGGCGATGCCGCGAAATCCACGTGCGTTTCCCGAGCGGAGTCATGTTGTATTTTCGCGATGAGTAGGAAGTTAAACTTAATATCGCTGCAGCACAATTGCATTCCGGCCACTTGTTGTTGTGGTGACGCGTCGCGCGGAGAGGGCACTCACTACCCGGGATTGAGAACGGAGGTTCAGAGTTGCAAAGTCTCAGCCCCATAGAGCCGTCCTCCACTACAGGCAAGAGCGATTGCAACAGGCCTGTACCAGCCATCTAACTTGCTTTGCACTTTCTTTGCCCGACGCTAGGCACACACACATGAGGTCAAACACAGGATATTGAGGATCTTGAGGCAGGTATGAGCACCAGCATTAAGCAAACGCATAGCTAATGAGCAGGGAACTAGTTCCAGGAGAGTGCACACAACTCTTAGGAAGAATTGCTAGGCGTAGGCACAGGAGACCATGCCGTTTGGGAATTCAATGAAGGGCAAGAAAGCCCTTGCTCACCACCGAGCTTTGGCTGTCACGACGAGGTTATGGTACAAGCAGCTTAAGCATAGATTGCAAGTACGGGCTATGAATCCAAGGTCTCTGACCAGTTCCTAGAGACCTCTGGCACAGCGCCAGAGAAAGATTTGTTAATTTGGACCTAGGGTTCCCCAAGCGCAGCGCCACTATTTACTTTCTGTCAGCCCAGCCAAGCCCCACACAAAAAGGGGGAATTAACGCCCCTTTCCTGAACTGCACATCTGAGGTCACCCAATGGCTTTCATACATAAATGGAACACTTCTGCACAAACAATAATGAGTTTGGGGTCAAGGGTGTGAGCGGGGGGCTAGATTTGTGCCATTTCCCTATCACGCCCAATTGTTGGCAATGACGATTCGTGTGATTTAATTAGTTAGTTTTTCAGTTGAGGTTATTTTGCCCAGTCTAATTCAATAAGTTGGGAAGCCAGTGTATTGGAGAAATGATTTTAGCCAGGGTTGAGTCTCTCTCGAGCAAAGGCTGGGAACTGCACTTCTGACTAACAATTCTCCTTCGATTCCCTCTCTCTTTCTCTCTCTCTCTCTCTCTCTCTCTCTCTCTCTCTCTCTCTCTCTCCCCCTCTCTCTCTCTCTCTCTCTCTCTGCTGCTTCTCAAATCCAACTAGCTTCACACACTGACACAGACTATACCACACATACTCTAGTCAGCTGCCACGCCTTTCCTCCCCAGGGCATCTGGCCGAGCACTGAGGTGGTTGAATACCGCAATACCAAAACCAGGAACTGCTATCTTCAATAAACTGGCTTCCCCAGCTAATTGAACGAGACTAGGCAAAATAACCTCAACTGAAAAACCAACTAACCAAATCACGAAATGTCACTGCCAACAATTGGGTGTGACAGTTGTTGTAGCAAATCACTGTCTCTGCAAAGTAATAGACTCAGCACAACCCCCCTGATCTGAAAGGTTTAATTCAAGTTTCACAATGAAACCTCTCAGATCAGGGGGATTCAATTGTTGTGCTGAGTCTATTACTCTGCAGTGACAGTGATTTGCTACGACATACCTGCCAGAAAGGTAGCATGGGTGTAGAAGTGCGGATTTTGGTCCGAATTACACCAGTTCTTTTGTTCCCAGACAGGTTTAGGGTCAAACCATTCCCATTAAAGCAAAAAAAGGGGGGTTGGAAATTTGTCCCTAAAGGACTTCGTGCGTGGGCCTGTTTGCTGGGCAAAATGGTGCATTTCTGGAAACCCTGGAAACACGCTTTCTGGTCAACACCTGAGTTTTGGGATTCCTTCAGTATGCTTTCAAGGCATGCCCTGTCAAGTATAATGTATAATGGTCTGGAATGCTGGGGGTGGGCCGTGGTGGGCAGCGACAGCTGAATTCAGAAAAACATCAGGCTCTGGTCAGCCCTTCCGAGCACAGATTGTTTTGCTGCCTCTCTCAAACGAGGGGGGCAGACTTAAGTGTGACATTAGTAAAGTGGTTTATACTTAAGTGTGACATTAGTAAAGTGATTTATAGAGTTCAGCAAGACAGACGTGACCCCAAACTGTTCAGCGATTGTTGTCTGACGTTAAACGACACTTTTGTAGGGTTGGCTAGAACCGTGTATACACACCGTATATGACCGTATACTTGGTGATTTCCCTGCCAAAAACACCGTTTATTCACTGCGTATATGTGTAGGGTTGGCCAGAACCGTATATACACACCGTATATGACCGTATATATGGTGATTTCCCTGCCAAAAATACCGTAGACACACCGTATATATATGGTCCTGGCCAACCCTACACTTTTGCCTGCCAAAACCGGACCTTCACCCCATACCCCCGGACGTCCACCAAAATGTCCCCAATATTTTTGCAAATGCCCCTGGTAAGTTATGGTACTGGGGAGGAGCTTTTGGAAATCCATTTCTGATAGTGATTTCCACGCTGCCACCTGGGCACCTCCCGCCACATTCTGAGTGCGCAGTGGTGCTTAGATAATCTAAGCAAGGTCCCTACAAACTTGAATGTACTTTTCTGCCTTGTTGATACAGAAAAATACATTTAGGAATGTAAAAAGCTTGATTAAATACATCTAAGCACCCAGTTTGTGGCGGCACACTCAGTCAAGCACAATCAGTTTTTGGCGGAGGATTCCTTTGGCCAGGGTGGAACAGGGTGGAAACCCCTGTCAGACGTGAATCTCCAAAAGCTCCTCCCTGTTACCAATTAACCAGGGGTGTGTATTCAATAATGTTGGGGACATTTTTGTGAAGGTTTGGGGCCTGGGGTGAGGGTTCGATTTTGGACCCCCTTGGGCAGGGAAAAGCGCGACTTATAATCAGGCAACAACCGTTTGCGTTTTTTTGCCGAAAATCCTGGAATACCGTAGAGGCGCGTAACCAGTACGAGTTTTGATAAAGCCCAATTATGAACCCCAATACGAGTTTTGATAAAGCCCAATTATGAACCCCAATGCGAGCTTATGCGAGGGGCACACAATCTAATTATTTACCCTAATGCAGCCTATGTGAGGGCCTTTGACCCTCTGAGCTGCACGAACACGCGTGTGCGCGCGTGCGCATGTGAAGGGATTGAAGGCGTCCTCCCCCAGAGAGGGCCAGCCCCCCTGCTGCTTATGCCTGAACAATAGACTTTTTCTTTTTCTTTCTGAGCCTATGGATCTATTTGTGGCTGGCTGAGACCAGTCAGCAGCCGATCAGCCAAACAACCTGGCTGAAGGTCACCCCCCATTGTAACCATTGTAACCAGTATGCCTGAAGCCAGCCAGGAGGCCTACCCGGTTCCCATTCTTTGCTGCTGCTGCTGCATCCCACTCTGCCTGTGCTGCCCTGTCCCTTGCAACACGTTCTGCATGTGCCTTTGCTGCCTACCCCTCTGCTGCCTTCTTCTCACTTGCTGTCCGACTGCTAGGCTTGAAGAAGTCTGCAACCCCGTGCTGTTTGTCCCCCTTGGGGGCCTTGAGGGGCGGCTCAAGAGGCTTTCCATTCATGCTTAAAATTAACCCCAATGCCAGCTTCGTGGAGCCCTTGTGCTTAGTTATCTAAACTGCTCCCGACACTCCGTGAGGGGGTGAGAAGCGTTCGCGGTACGCGGCAATGTACCGCCTCTACGGTGTAATGGCAATGTCCGTCCTGGTCCGTCCATAGAAATTAAGTCTGCTCCCCTGGTTTGAGAGAGGTTTGGGAAAGCGACGCAGGCACTGAATGAAAATATCAGCTGTCGCTGCCAACCACCGCCCACCCCAAGTTGTTCAGACCACAGTACTTGGCAGGGCATCCCTGGGGAGCACAATGAAGGGCCCCTGACACTCAGGTGGGTGGTGGTGGCCAGAAAGCATGTTTCCAGAGTTTTCAGAGATGCACATTTTTGCCCAGCAAAAAGGCCCGCGCACAAAATCCTTTGGGGCAATTTTCACCCCCCCCCTTTTTTTTTTTTTGCTGTTATGGGTATGGTTTGACCCTAATTTCCTAAACCTACCTGGAATTAAGAAATTGGTGAAATCAGGACCAGAATCCGCACTTCTTCACCCATGCCACCTTTTTTGGCAGGGAAGTGGCACAGACCCAGCCCCCCACTCACACCCTTGACCCACATTTGTTAATTTCAACCAATATTTGTTAACGTCATCGTCACAACGTCATCAGATTATCATTAATACTCATCAATGTCATCGTCACAACGTCATCAGATTATCATTAATACTCATCAATGTCATCGTCACGTCATCGCCAACACTCATCAGAATATCATCACCACTCATCAACGTCACCACTCACGGCCTCCATCACAGCTGCATCTCCGGCACTCATCAGAATATCATTAATACTCATCAACGTCACCACTCATGGGCTCCATCACAGCTGCATCTCCGGCACTCATCAGAACAGCATCACCACTGATCAACGTCATCATTCATGCGATCCATCACAGCTTCATCACCACCAATGTCGTCACCACAAAAGCGTCATCACCACCCACCACTCAGCACTCACCACTCACCACCACACTCACGTATTGATGATTATCACATCGTCATATCCTAACGTCGCCACAAAACGTCATCACCACCACACACGTATTGATGATATTCACATCGTCATCCTAACGTCGCCACAAAACGTCATCACCACCAACACTCATCAGAACATCATCACCACTCATCAACGTCATCGTCACGTCACCGCCACAATGCCATGTGCGCACCATGACTACAGTGAGTTCTAAGGCACTCACCGTTTCGCGGCAGAGGGGACATTGGCTGCCGGGGCCTACTTTAGAACTACAGTCGTTGCACACACAAAAGTGGATGCTGCTGCCGTGCTGTGAGTGCGAGTGTGTGTGTATGTGTGTGTAGGTGAGTATGTGTGTGTATGTGTATATGTGTGTATGTGTGTGTGTGTGTAGGTGAGTGTGTGTGTAGGTGAGTGTGTGTGTGGGTGTGTATGTGTATATATGTATATATGTGTGTGTGAACGTGTATGTGTGTATGTGTGTGTGTGTACATGTGTGTATGCATGTGTGTGTGTGTGAGTGCAATGCTTTTGGGCAGCTACATGGTTGTTCATGGCCCACACCTGTGTGTGTGTGTGTGAACGTGTATGTGTGTGTGTGTATGCGTGTGTGTGTGTGTGTGTGTGTGAGTGCAAATACTTTTGGGCAGCTACATGGTTGTTCATGGCCCACACCTGTGTGTGTATGTGTGTGTGAACGTGTATGTGTGTGTGTGTATGCGTGTGTGTGTGTGAGTGCAAATACTTTTGGGCAGCTACATGGTTGTTCATGGCCCACACCTGTGTGTGTGTGAACGTGTATGTGTGAATGTATATGTGTGTGTATGCGTGTTTGTGTGTGTGAGTGCAAATAATTTTAGGCAGCTACATGGTTGTTCATGGCCCACACCTGTGTGTGTGTGAACGTGTATGTGTGAATGTGTGAATGTGTGTGTGTGTGTGAGTGCAAATAATTTTGGGCAGCTACATGGTTGTTCATGGCCCACACCTGGAGAGACACGATAGCTCTAAGTCATGAGCATTCTAGATGCTCACACAGACGCACACATATACCCACACACGCACACATATACCCATACATGCACACATATACCCACACATGCACACATATACCCACACATGCATGCATATATCCACACATGCACACATATACCCACACATGCATGCATATATCCACACATGCACACATATTCCCACACATGCATACATATACCCACACATGCACACACAACTAGCCTGCGCTGCCGTACAAACCACAGATCAACATACACACACATACATACACATACACACGCACACGCAAGCCCATGCAAAAACAGATGATTACCAACCTCCTGCATCTGCACTGCTTGGGTGCCGCCATGCAGATCACACACAATATCACACAAACACACATACACACACATACATACACATATGCATATACACACAAATACATCCACATATGCATATACACACACGCATACACAAACTCACACCTTGAGCCTGCACCTGCTTGGGTGCCGCCATGCAGATCACACACACATACACACACATACTTTGAGCCCGTGCCTGCTTGGGTGCCGCCATGCAGATCACACACACAATTACACAAACACACACTCACATACACACCACACACACACACACACACACCTTGAGCCTGCACTGCTTGGGTGCCGCCATGCAGATCACACACACACACACATACACACACATACATTGAGCCTGTGCCTGCTTGGGTGCCGCCATGCAGATCACACACAATATCACCCCCACACACATACACACACACATACATACACATATGCATATACACACACATATACAAACACACACCTTGAGCCTGCACCTGCTTGGGTGCCGCCATGCAGATCACACATACATACACACACATACATTGAAACCGTGCCTGCTTGGGTGCCGCCACGCAGATCACACACAAAATTACACAAACACACACCCATATACACACTACACACACACCTTGAGCCCGCACAGCTTGGGTGCCGCCATGCAGATCACACACATCCTTACTCAACACACACTCATACACACACACACACACTACACACACACCTTGAGCCCGCACTGCTTGGGTACCGCCATGCAGATCACACACAAAATTACACAAACACACACTCATATACACACACACACCTTGAGCCCGCACTGCTTGGGTGCCGCCATGCAGATCACACACATCCTTACTCAAAAACACACACACACACTACACACACACACACACACTACACACACACACACACACACACTACACACACACACCTTGAGCCCGCACTGCTTGGGTACCGCCATGCAGATCACACACATCAAGTCGTCTTCCATATCATCCCTCACTGCCCTATCCCTCAGGCTCTGACGAGGCTGTGCGTTGAAAGGCGGGCTCACTCCTCCTCCTGCTGCTGCTGCTGCTGCTGCTGCTGCTGCTGTAGCCGATGGTGGTGGTGGTGGTGCTGCTGCTGCTGCTGGTGGTGCTACTGTAGCCGATGGTGGTGGTGGTGCTGCTGCTGCTGGTGCTGCTGCAGTAGCCGATGGTAGTGGCGGTGGTGCTGCTGCAGTTGTCAGAGGGGGTGCGGACGGGCCTCCTCTCATCCATGGGTTCATAGCAGGGGGGAGGGCAGGGGTCAATGGTGCGGGTGGTGTGTGTGCGGGTGGTGGGTGTGCGGGTTGTGCCACGAGTGAAGATGACGGTGCTGCTGCTGCTGCTGCTGCTGCTGCTGCTGGTGGTGGTGGTGGCGTTATTGCTCCTGCTCCTGCTGCTGCTGCTGCTGCTGCTGCTGCTGCTGCTGTCAGGGGTGGTGTAAGCAGGCCGCCTCTTGACCAAGGGTTCACCGGAGGAGGGAGTGTGGGTTTCGGAGGGGGCCCGCGAGGGTTATTGAAAGGGGCGCTGTCTACCAAAGAAGAAGCAGAGGGCCTTGCACCTCCTGCTGCTGCTGCTGCTGCTGCTGCTGCTGCTGCTGGTGCTGGCGCTGCTGGTGCTGGCGCTGCTGCGCCCCTGACAGGTGCAGTTGCTGCTGCTGCTGCTGCTGGTGCTGCTAGAGCTGGCGCTGCTGCGCCCCTGACTCCAGTTGCTGCTGCACCTGCACCTGCTGCTCTGATCGCCCCACCCCCTGCATGGCCTCCGCGGGTGTGGGTGTGCGTACTCACATGCCTAGTTGTAGACCCACGTGGGTGAGCACCTGACGATGAAGGCAGCCCCGCCGCTCCCACCCCCAGCTGGCGTGCGGTTGCTGCGCTGCGTGCAGCGTGCCGAGAGTTGGCTGTTGTTGTTGGGGCGGCAGCGCACGATGAGGAGGCGTCGTCGTGGTGTGTGTCGATGTTGGTGGCGAAAAAATGGAAAGTGGGGGCGCGTTTGGGGGGCTCCAAAGTCAGCAGCCGCTCCTCTTGTTGTCGTTTGTGCAGCAGCTGCCGCAGCGCCGCCTCCTCACGTTCCTGTGGATTGTGTGTGAATGTATGTGTGGGCTTGTGCGCGTGTTGCACGTGTTTGCGCTCCTGTGGAGTGTGTGTACTTATGTGTGTGTGTGTGCACTTATGTGTGTGTGAATGTATGTGTGTGAGCTTGTGCACGTGTTCGCACTCCTGAGGATGTGTGTACTTATGTGAATGTGTGGAATTGTGTGTGTATGTGTGTGTGCTTGTGCACGTATTTGCGCTCCTGTGGAGTGTGTGTACTTATGTGTGTGCGGATATATGTGTGTATGTGTGTGCTTGTGCACGTGTTTGCGCTCCTGTGGATGTGTGTATTTATGTGAATGTGTGGAATTGTGTGTGTATGTGTGTGTGCTTGTGCACATATTTGCGCTCCTGTGGAGTGTGTGTACTTATGTGTGTGCGGATGCATGTATGTGTGTGTGCTTGTGCACTTGTGTGTGTGAATGTATGTGTGTGTGAATGTATGTGTGTGTGTGCTTGTGCAAGTGTTCGCGATCCCGTGCATGTGTGTACTTATGTGAATGTGTGGAATTGTGTGTGTATGTGTGTGTGCTTGTGCACATATTTGCGCTCCTGTGGAGTGTGTGTACTTATGTGTGTGCGGATATATGTGTGTGTGTGTGCTTGTGCACGTGTTTGCGCTCCTGTGGATGTGTGTATTTATGTGAATGTGTGGAATTGTGTGTGTGTGTGTGTGTACTTATGTGAATGTGTGGAATTGTGTGTGTGTGTGTGCTTGTGCGCATGTTTGCGCTCCTGTGGAATGTGTGCACTTATGTCTGTGTATGTGTGCGCTTGTGCGCGCGTGTGTGCTTGTGCACGTGCGTGAGTGTGTGTGTGTGTGCGTGTGTGTGTGTGTGTGTGCGTGTGTCCACGTGCATAGCGTGCACATGCATGTGTGTGTCCGTGCACGTGCATGCGTGTATGCTTGTGTATGTATGTGCGTGTGTGTGTTTCTGTCTGCGTCCGTGTGTATATACGTGCATGTGCATGCCCGAACATGTGTGTGTATGTGTGTGTGTGTACGCACGCCAGCAACTGCACCTGCATGCGCTGCTGCTCCTCCTGCTGCTGCTGCTGCTGCGCTGCTTCTTTCTCCCTTGCAATCCTCTCCACGCAACGCAGCAGCTCCTGCTCCTCTTCATGCTGCAGCCACAGCAGCCGCTGCTTCTCTTCCTCCTCCTGCTGCTGCTGCTGCTGCTGCTGCTGCTGAACACGCTCGGCCTGCTCCACCTGCGGCTGCTGCTGCTGCTGCTGTTGCTGCAAGAATTGCTGGTGGAGGGGCTGCTGCTGCTGCTGCTGCTGCTGCTGCTGCAAGAACTGTTGGTGGAGGGGCTGCTGCTGAGGGTGGTGCTGATGCGACAGCTGCTGCTGGTGGTGGTGTTGGTGGTGAGGTTGCGTGAGGGGTCTGGCCAGCAGGGAGTTCCCACGCCTGTGTATGGAAGTGTGCGTGTGTGTGTGTGTGTGTGAACCTGTGTGTGCACGTAAGTGTGGTTGCGTGAGTGCGTGTGTGTGTGCATGTGTGAATGTTCTGGATGCAAGCTTACATGCTTTCTGGCTAAGTGGGCACATGCTTGGCACAATCAAACTTGCATGCATCACACTCTGTATGGTGAGTGGTTGCTGAACCAAAACATGCGGCTCTCCATCACCAATAATCTTTTTTCTTTGCTTGCCTTGCTCCTGCTAATATCCCTTTTTTCTTTGCTTGCCTTGCTCCTGCTAATATCCCTTTTTTCTTTGCTTTTCATCACCACGCCTTGTACCGTTGTCGGCTGTCATTTACTTTGCTTAGGCTCTTGCCTAGCAAGGGGGGTTGTGCTACAATTCTTTGTACAGACCCACCACCGGCTACTTTCAGCATTTTGGCACTTCTATAACCAATGCTTATTCAACTCATTTCGTCCCTTTTTTCTTTGCTTGCCTTGCTCCTGCTAATAGCCCTTTTTTCTTTGCGTGCCTTGCTCCTGCTAATAGCCCCTTTTTTCTTTGCTTTCCATCACCAATATCCCTTTTTTCTTTGCTTGCCTTCCTCCTACTAATAGCCCTTTTTCTTTGCTTGCCTTGCTCCTGCTAATAGCCCTTTTTTCTTTGCTTGCCTTGCTCCTGCTAATAGACCCTTTTCTTTGCTTGCCTTGCTCCTGCTAATAGACCCTTTTTTCCTTCTCCCTAAATAAAACCTCTTCAATGTTTGACTGTTTACACGCATGCACCCACACCCACACCCACACTCACGTCCACAACCAGACCCACACCTACACCCACACTCTCACACTCACACACTCACACACTCTCACACACCCATGCACGCACGCACACACACCCATGCACGCACACACACGCACATCCACAGAGGCACACACACACTCAGTCGCACGCACGCACGCACGCACGCACGCACGCACACACACACACATTCACACACGCACGCACGCACACAAACACCCACACCCACACACCTGCCCTCCTCCCCTTGCTCTTGCGCAAGCAGCAGCTCCAGCAGCTGTGACTCCTCGTCCACTTCTTCCTCATGCAAATACTCTTGGAGGTAGGCGCTCTGCTGCTGTTGCTGCTGCTGCTGTTGTTGTAGCTGCTGTGCTGCTGCCTCTCGCTCTTGCTGCTGCGTATGTGCGGCCAGACGTTGCGCCGCTGCCTCCTCCTCTTCCGCTGTGTGTTTGCACGTGTGTGTATATGTGTGTGTGAGTGCACGTGCGTATATATATGTGCATGCGAGCATGCGCGTGTGTATGTGCGTGTGTGCGAGTGTGCTTATGTGCATGCTTGTGTGTGTATGTGTGTATGTGTGTGCGTGTGTGTGTGTGCGTGTGTGTTTATGTGTGTGTGAGTATGTCTGTGCGTACAAGTGTGTGTGCATGGGTGGTGTGTGAGAGTGTCATCGCTCACCAGCATTTTAGCTTCCTATTTCTGCTGCTGCTACACGACACACACACACGCCTGTTGGCTCTCCTGGATACTAACACTCTTGCCTGACGAGCAAAATGAAAACCTACCAGCCCCACACCCTCTGTCACCTCTCACACCCTCACACCTTTTTCCCCTCTCACTCAAATACAATCTGCGCTGGCAGAAACACGGGCCTTTGCACACAAACAGGAAAAACGCCCCTTAGATGCATGACTTCATGCATGCACCTACTACCAAACACGCACCCACACCCCCAAAACACACCCCAGCCATCCTGCACGCCCCCTCATGCTGCAAGCGTAAGATGTTCACTTTCTGCCTTTCGTCAGACCAGCACACGCCCCCTCTATAAGCTGCAAGCATAAGGTGTGTAAATTGTTGCCTCTATGGTGCTTAATTTGCTGCCATTTGTAAGACCAGCACACGCCCCCTCTATAAGCTGCAAGCATAAGGTGTTTAAATTCCTGCCTCTACGGTGCTAAATTTGCTGCCTTCTGTAAGACCAGCACACGCCCCCTCTATAAGCTGCAAGCATAAGGTGTTTAAATTCCTGCCTCTACGGTGCTTAATTTGCTGCCTTCTGTAAGACCAGCACACGCCCCCTCTTTATGCTGCAAGCATAAGGTGTTTATATTGCTGCCTCTACAAAAAAAAGGAGCACCTGGGAGGTCCTGTAGGCCCTCGCACAATGCTTGATTTGCTGCCTTTTGTAAGACCAGCACACGCCCCCTCTTCATGCTGCAAGCATAAGGCTTTGCATCTGCTGCCCATGTCCCGCCCCAAGGCATCTCAAGAACAGAAAAGAAAAACTGCGCAGGCAGCAAAACACTCCCTGCCTCAATTAAAGAAAAGGAAACACGCCATGTGGCCCGAAGTGCCGTGAGTCTCCCCACCAAAGGCATCTCAAATTTCAAAGATAACTAACTTTTCAAAGCTAACTAACTGCCCGTCCCTTACCCGCCAGCTGTCGTAGCCTTGCTTCTTCCCTTCTATGATGTTGCTGCTGCTGTTGCTGTTGCTGCTCTTCTTGCTGCCGTTGGTTTGGAGCAGCAGACCCTGCGGTTGACGGTGCCGGAACCTGACCTGCTACCTCCTCCGCCAGGCGCCGCTGTGTGGCTTCTTCCTGTGTGTGAGTGTGTGTGTATGTGCCTGTTTGTGTATGCATAAGTGTGTATGCACATGCGTGTGTGAGTAATTATGTATGCATGCGCATGTGTGAGTATGTGAGTATACATGTATGTACGCATGCGTGCTCATTTGTACGCATGTGTACGCGTGAGTCTAAGAGTGCCTGTGTTTTTGGTGACACTTTTCCAACTGACCACCTGGAACAATGCATGTACATTTCACCTGAACACATTTCGCCTGAACACATTTCACCAGAACGGACCACCTGAAGCAACACATTTCACCTGAACACAACTCACCTGAACACATTCCACCAGAACTGACCACCTGAAGCAACACATTTCACCTGAACACATTTCACCAGAACGGATTACCTGAAGCAACACATTTCACCTGAACACATTTCACCTGAACACAATTCACCTGTACACATTTCACCCTCTCAACACACACTAAGGCCACATCATATCAGGCTTGTGCGACAGCGCCGTACTAGAGCGATTTTGACCGTGTTTACGGCACCGTACTGAATTACGCCGTATCATACTGAAATAAGACGGTGGAGTTGACTAGTACGATACTAAACACGACTAGTATGATACTTTTCACCAGTAACAAGACATGTAGGGTGTGTCAGAATCATTATGATATATATATACGGTGTATGTATAGGGTTGGCCAGAGCCGTATATATGCACCGTATATGACCGTATTTATGGTGATTTCCTTGCGTAAAATACCGTATATACACCGTATAGATATGGTTTTGGCCAACCCTGTGTATGTACGGTATTTCTGGCAGGGATTTCACCAAATATACTGTTATATACGGTGTATGTACGGTATTTCTGGCAGGGATTTCACCAAATATACGGTCATATACGGTGCATATATACGGTTCTGGCCAACCCGAATGATATGAAATATGAATTATACCCTGGCATTATTTTTAGGGTTGGCCAGAACCCTATATATAGGGTTTATATACGGTATGTTTGGCAGGGAAATCACCAAATATACGGTCATATGCGGTATATATATACGGTTCTGGCCAACCCTAATGATATGAAATATGAATTATACCCTGGCATTATTTTTCCTACATTATTTGTCACTCTATAACTCCTGCGTCAAAAGTTCAAAACCAATCTCTCACCTCGGCCATTTGTCGCCACACGGCGGCATCCTCCTGCGTGTGTGTGTGTGTGTTTGTGTGTGTGTGAGTGTGTGTGTGTGTGTGTGGCTCTGTGTGTGTGATTGTGTGTATGGTTGTGTGTGTGCACACACGCATAAGCTAGCAGCTTTTTGCAGTGTAATGAGCTTGCCTCGACATTTCCTTTTTGAATTTAGGGCTACATACACCCACGCGTTCACGCACACACACATGCACAAAGGCACACATACGTACGCACTCATGAACACGCTCACAAACTCACATTGCATGCACATACGCAAGCGCACAAACACAACAGCACACAATCACGCACACACACACACACACACACACACGCACACACGCACACACACACACACATGCAAACCACTCACTTAAAACGCACATGTGCAAAATATTATATTAGATCGACTTGCACTGTAACCTGCTGCCACTGCATCCACACCAAACGCGCACAAAAGCAGAGCGCAGAATACGAAAAACCGTGCAGTAAAAAAAAAACTGACAATTACCATTACCGGTCGTCCCCACGCCAAAAGTCACCCCAGACAGTGCCAATTAGCAATTCACCCAATTCAAAGCCCCCTATACCTCATCTGAATGCAAGATACTTGAAGTTATGTCCAAACCATTGACATTTGCTGGAAGTTTGGCATTCTGGGGAGTTCTGTGGGGCCCGGTGCGTAATTTGCACCCACTGTGGCAGGGAAAAGGTGCATTTCTGAAGTTGCTTTGATCGACCTCTACTTCAGGATATAAGCAAAATACCGTCCCTTTGCCTCTTCCTCTTGCAGCTCCTTGAGCTGCCTCTCCCTCTGCAGCTTCTCACGGTCCCTATGCTGAGCAGCCAGCCTTTCAGCGGGGAGTGAGGCTTCAAGAACCCGGCCAGGGGGTTCACACTGGCGCGCTTGGAGCTCATTTCGATTTTCACCCCTCAAAACCACTATAAATCTCTTCAATTTAGTTTGGAGAGGCCTCCAAAAATTAATAAAAATTTCCGTTTTCTGGCCAAATAATCTATTAATTTCCGAAGTGATCGTGAACGGACGGTAAATGTATTATGACAATGCAGTTGTGTCGAGTCTGGGGCAGGGGTACTGGGAATGCCGGCGAGTGGGAGGCACTCACACAAGAGACACAGGGGAAAAGGAGAAAAATCTGTAGCTCAATACCCGCTTTGAGTTTCAGCCTGGTTTTTGCTCTCAGAGTTGCGGACCAATACGAAGAATATCAATAAAGTTAAATGGGACCAATTGATGGCCTGGTTAAATTTTGGTGCAAATTTGTGTAGCATGACATGCAAGCAATTTTGGCTGGAGCTTTTTTTGGCCCCATTTCACACCCTCACATTGTACACCAAAGTTGTTTTGGCCCCATTTCACACCCTCACATTGTACACCAGAGTTGCGGACCAAATTATCAAGGATGATTAAACTCAGAGGGGTGATATGGCTGGTTTAGGCTTGTTGGCATTGTTTGGCCGGCGAGGGGGGGGGAGGTGCATGGGGACGACCTTACCTGTTGCCACAGAAGCATTGCATCCGGATCTTCCATCCAACGCGACTGATCACCCTCTTCCTCTTCCTCTGCCTGCTGCTCCTGCTGCTGCTGCTGTTGCTGCTGCTGCGGTCTTTCAGCACCTGTGTCTGTCGCCAGCTGTCGTGAAGGATTTTGCCGCTGATCAGGCCGCGTGGTTGCGGCTGTGCCTGCTCCCTTTCCACCTGATGTTGTAGGCTCCTTGCTCACCTGCGTGTGTGTGTGTGTGTGGTGTGTGTCTGATGCTTTAGGTTCCTTGCTCACCTGCGTGTGTGTGTGTGTGTGTGCGTGTGTGTGTGCATCGTGCATGTGTGTATGCATGTGCATGTGTGTGCATGCGCATGACAAGCAAGCTCAAAACAAGGGGGGCTCGTCATGCAGCATGGCCACACACGCACACGCACACTCAAAAGAATTGCAATTCCAAATGTACATGCCACAGACATTCTCACGCCTTTCTTACAGCCCAATTTCATTTCAGATCACAAGCTGTGTGTGTGCATGTGTGTGTATGTGTATGTGTATATGTGTGTGCATGTGTGTGTATGTGTATATGTGTGTGTGCATGTGTGTGTGTGCGTGCGTGTGTGTATGTGTGTGTGTGTGTGGGGGGGGGGGGGGTCATCTGATAACGGAACGCACCCTTTGGCCCCTCTCATACGCGCGCCTTGTGGCCCTAACATTATGGTCATATATTGGGTTGGCCAGAACCATGTATAAAACGGTGTACACATAGCATTTTTGGCAGGGAAACTACCAAATATACCAGAGGGGGCTAACTGAGGCCCAAAATGGGCAAGTTTGTATATGCTCTTTGGCTTTTAAGCGACCAAATTGGCAAGCGCCAAGTTTTACATAATATGAATCTGTGAATGGATGAAAAATTTGGTGCTTGCCAATTTGGGGGTGTGTGCTCAATTTGATGTGGCGTGCAGGCCATTTTTTACCACAAATTACTCATACCAGATCACCCACTGCACCAATCTGGAATATTGTTAATGTTAAAGAATATGTTTTAGGAGAGAATATCATTGCAACAAAAATGAAAGAAGACGACTGAGTGGTTGGTGTTTTATGGAGGATTTGAGCCATTTTCCCAAGGAAATCACCACGTTAGGGTTTAAATGCACCATGTGTGCTTAACCCAGTCTACATCAGCACGCAAAGCGACCCACATAAAACCGGGCACATGCTCGGGTAGCTCTCAATGCCAGCTACACTTCGGTACTCAAATGGTGTCGATCGGATGAAGTGGCTGTGAGTGGCTGCCTTCTGAATGCAGAAATGCGCATTTTCAGGCAGTTCCTCAGTTAGCCCCCTCTGCAAATATACAGTCATATACAGTTCTGGCCAACCCTACTCATATTCCTTGTCGCTATTCCCAAGTACCTGTTTTGCATCCCTATTCATTAAACTGAACATAAATATCCACGCACCTTGTCAGCCCTTTCAAGAGCCCGTCTTGCAGCTCGAGCTTCTAGCTGCATCTGTCGCTGCTGCGATGCCTCCAGCTCTTTCATTGCCTTGGCCGCCTGCTCATTGGCCTGTGTGGTTTGTGATCAGATTTACTAAAAAATTTTGCTAATCAAATACGCTAAACAGAGTTTCAACAAAAGTTAAATATTACTCCACAGAATCCTGCTGCGCAAACACACTAAAATTTGAACAGAACAATACTGGATGCGACCCAAAAATCAGGAATGCACGTAACATATGCAGCCGAAAAATAACAGAACAACAACAAGCTTTGTCTTTCCCTCTGTGAACTATTTGCTTTCTACGAGCAGGCTAGCAGTCGCACTTCTTGACTGACTGAAAGCCTTTCTAGCTTGTAAATAGAAAAAGAGTAGGGTTGGTCAGCACCATATATATATATATATATATATATATATACGGTGTACATACGGTATTTTTGGCAGGGAAACCATCGAATATACCACGAATATACGGTCATATACGGGGTATATATACGGTTCTGGCCAACCCTAAAAAAGGGCAGCGGGT
>Ga0307942_1001743_pt1 | contig 17539 bp, 22 predicted proteins | sample OrgLakmetagen175_FD_201846 | JGI IMG/M metagenome (GOLD analysis project Ga0307942, IMG submission 201846) | Saline water microbial communities from Organic Lake, Antarctica - #175 | ecosystem: Environmental > Aquatic > Non-marine Saline and Alkaline > Saline | place: Antarctica: Organic Lake... | reverse complement strand
ACTCTCACACACACACACACACACACACACACACACACACACACACACACACACACACACACACACACACACACAACAGATAGTAGCACAACTTGAAGCTAAGGTTAGTAGTCCAGCTGGTGTATGATAGGGGGCAAAGTTACCTATAAAGGTGTCCACATAGGCTATTTGATTGTGCTTGCAAAGCTGCTTGTGCTTGCACTGCATTATCAAACAGTTGTAATTGAATCAAAAGAAAGGTTGCCAAGCATTCACCGGGTAAGAGCTCAGGTTCTCCTTCTGTAGTTGGCAGCCTCTACAGAGGTGCGCCATTGGGATACATATCTGTGACGCATTTCTTGCAGTGATTCTGAACTGTTTTGTATGTGACAAGGGGAAAAAGGAAGACACTGCGTCAAGCAAACCTAGCACCGCAAGTAAGGCAGAAGCACCACCACTCTCGCGGCGTGGTTCTTCTTTGAGGTAGCATAACAACTCAATTCGAATTTAATACTAGCATCAAAACAGCTAACACTGCGTGGAACTGAAAATGTATTGTGGCTCGCCCCAGGGATTACAGTTAGATGGAATCACAATATCTATTTTTTCATCAATTAGGTTATTTTATGATTATCCTAGCGCTTGCCAAGGCTGATGCAAGCTTGCTACGAAGAGCTACGCAGGTATACCCTATAACCTCCGCAGAAACCTCCGCAGCCACCCCCAAATATCCGTACGGAGGGGGTGGCTCCAGTAGGGGGAGATATATGATCCAACTCTCTCCAAACATTGATAACTTGATCACAAAGTACAAGGTTGCACGCTACGATTGCTACGGTCCGTAGCCTGACCGTAGCCCTGAAAAACGAGTGATGGCGAGCTCACTAACACAGCACAAAACCTCTCAAATCATGTTCTAAATTAATACATATTACTATTTTATATAAAACATGTTTCTAAAATTATTGGGAAGGCGTCGGGAGCCTATCCTAGCTGCTACGGATGCTACGGAAACGCTACGCTACGCTACGATTGGTGACCGTAGCACCGTAGCGTGCGACCTTGACAAAGTACCGTCTCAAAGACATCCATGTTCACTTTCTCACGAGCTCCCTAAAATCCTAGGCTAATGGCTTGCAACACTTTATGGGGACAGAACCCAGATTGAAGATTTTTAATGCATGAAACTGGTTCCTTTAAATATGTAAAAATATGTTACATAGGAGGAAGTCAACTGAAATGGTCAACTGGATTTGGTCAAAACAAATACAATGGGTGATACACATGCGCATGTGCGCGCTTTTATTCATGAAAAAACTAAATGGGCAGAAGATGATAGTAAGATGGAGGTAGCAGTTCGTGTTTTTGTTGACCAGCTGGGCCTAAGCACTACCCAACAAGCCTTCAAACAGCGTCCACGATGTTCAAGCGGGAGGAAGAGCAGGACAAGCACACGACGCGGCAAGCCTTGGTGGATGCTGGGCTCAAGCTTCAGGCATAGGAGGTTCTGGACATCTTCATTGCAGCCGCTTCTGCCCAAGCAAGAACACCAACAGCAGCTGTCTCAGTCAAAAGAGGTAGATCAGGGGGCAGCAAGGGGGTGAGTGCTAGCGCGAGCGAAGAGAAGGAGTCAAAGAACATAAGGGGGGGCGTAGCTGTAGTGGGCATGGGGCGTGGTATCATCCCTACAATAATTAACATGCAGTGTGAGAGAGTTGTTGCTGAGGGGTTGGGTTGGCAGGCACAGGAAGGGGGGGAAGGGGGGCTGATAAGTAAGGCAGGAGTGTGGACAAGTGTAGGGGTTAAGCACATGAAGGAGGTGGTTCGCAAGCTGGTTACCCACAGTGAATGGAAAGAGGTGCAGGTGCAGGTGTCCAACCTGAAGGAGATAAGTCAGGAGGTGTTGCAGTTGGAGCCCAAGGAGTGGCCGCTCGCAGCCCGAATGTAGCTGGAGGCTTGGATGTGCAAGCAGATAGAGGCAGCATGCAGGAGCCAAAAACTAGGTAAGACCATGGGTCTGTGTTTGTGTGTGCGTGCGTGTGTGGGTGTGGGTGTGGGTTTATATGTATGCGTATAAACTGTTACGTGCGTGCACACAAAGGTTCAAGTCTTGTGTGAAGCTCACATGCACGCCCAGCATATCAAAATTAGTCAATCTGCCTTTGTCTACAGCTGCCAGCAAGGTCAAATTGGAGCCTCAATCCAAGAAGGATATCAAGCAGGAGGATACAGGTGTGTGTGTGTGCGTGTGCGTGTGTGTGTGTGCGCGTGTGCGTGCGTACGTGCGTGCGTGCGTGCGTGCATGCGTGTGTGTGTGTGTGTGTGTGTGTGTGTGTGTGTGTGTGTGTGTGTGTGTGTGTGTGTGTTTCAAGCGCGCAAAAACAATTACTTCAACCAACAGTTCTTGTGTGCAATATAATTTGTAGTCTTCCACCTCCAGCTCACTTGCCGCTCAGATGCACGTGCACATCCATCATATCACACTCATCCAATCTTCCTGTGTATGCAGCTGGCAGCAATGTAAACTTGGACTTTTGGTTTGAAACCCTCTTGCATGTTTGGATGGGCATAACGTTATCAAGTTTACATCACCATATTTTGTCTGCAGCTGGCGGTAGCAAAGACAAAGGGGTACACGCATCCAACACAGAGCAGGCCAAGCAAGAAGCCAAAGGTGCGTGCGTGCGTGCGTGTGTGTGTGTGTGTGTGTGTACACGTGTATGTGCACACATGTGTGTGTATGCAGGTTAGCTACCCCCCAGACACACACACACACACACGCAGGCACGCACGCACGCACACACACACGCACGCACACGCACGCGCGCACACACACACACACACACACACACACACATGCATGTGTACACACCTGCAGCTGTACGTGTAAGGAAGTCAACTGAGAAGGCTGCAGATGCTGCAGCAGCTGCTGCCCTAAAAGACAAGGGGGCTGGCCAAGACACAGTGGAGACAGCAGCTGATAGGAATAAGAGAGCTGGTGACGAGCAGCTGCATAGGGCCAAGAAGCCAACTATTGGTGATAGTGGCAACTTAATTATTAGGTAAACACTATCTCTCTAAGTACACTTCTTAAAAGTACAATCAAAACAGTTTGTTATAAATTTATCAGCTTTTGGTGTGCTTGATGGCGCTGGCGCAATCGCTGTGCATGACGGCAACCAACTCCACCAGGTAGGGTTGTCCTGAATTTTTTGTTTGAATCAGGCCAGTTTGGCTCTCTCCATGGTGCTCTAAGTGTGCCATGATGTCCGTTGGCTTATTCCATTTGTCTTTTAGTGGCTCGCTTGCAACGCTCCCTTGCTAGCCTGCAGAGGCCGGCCCCCGCTTCAACAAAAACAGTTCCTAAGTTGGCTTTCATCGCAGCGTGCTCAGAGAGAAGGCGCACAAATAAGAGTGACAGAAATGTGACAATGTGCTTCCAGATTGGGACATCCTTGATGGTCCCAGAAGGCAACAAAGAAGTCCGTTCTGTCTGTGGACAGTTTTCTAGCAGGTGTGGTGCTCATAAACGCTCCTATCATGTTGATGCCATTGATCAAATTATGCATGTGTGTGTGTGTGTGTGCACGTGTATGCGTGTGTGTGGGTGGGTGTATGCGTGTGTGTGGGTGGGTGTGTCAGTCCCATGCACGTTACGGACTCAGGCTTTGTGATTGCAGCCAAATCCAGCAACTCTAGTAGAGTTACTCTACGCTCACTTTTACGGAAATTGTTTTATCTTGAGTGTCATCCACTCATCTGCTTCTCTCTGTGTACTTGGCTGCAGCTGCCCTGAGTGCAATCGGGTGCCAGGATGTGGGTTCTGTAAGGCTACGTCCAAGTGCATGGCCCTCAACCCTTCCAATGTACAACGTCCAATTTTTGGCTGGTGTCCCACTGAGGAGTGGTCATCCGATGTCCAGTCCTGTGGAGATGCTTGCAGGCTAGGTGAGCTCCCAGCTGTTAAATCTTGCATGTTATTTATTTTGATCCGTTTTTAGGCTGCTTGGGGCCATGCTCAGCAGTCCCTGGCTCCTTCGCAAACAAATTGAGTAAGCCCTCATGCCAATGGGAGGGGCTTTCAGTGTAAATAGCTTTGTTAGCAATACCTCGTGCGAGCGCTTTTCTTGATTCTGTTGGCATGATGGGATTGGCTCACAACAGTCAGATAGTCTTGCCCATGTCTTGACAGCATGGTACGCTCCACATCTTGAGCACACATATCTGCATCCGAGTGCATGATTGATAGGATATGACTTGCAAACTTTTAAAGGGAGTCACTCTCAAAGTGTAGGAAAGCAGTCTGAGACGGGGCAGCAATCGCATGAGCAATGATGAGCCTCAAATACCCCCTGCCCTCCATCTGAAAACGACCCCCATTATTTTCACCCTCCTGGTATGCCAATAGGATTTATTAAGATGTATGCTGAACAAAACAATTTGCTCACATGACGTTATTGTCACACCTCTATCCACTACATGCAGTGAATTATTGCGATGGCTGTGTGCGGACTCTTGGGTGCGGTTGGTGTGCGGAGACTTGCCAGTGCCTGTCAACAGCCATTGGAGCAGGCACCTCAATCAACGGTGATGGCATGATTGAAATCCCGGCCTCTTGCCCTGTTTCAAGCTGGGTGGATTTGCCACAAGGACAAACATGCGGGGCATTGAAAGGTGAGGCAGCAGGAATGAATGTAGGTCTGATTGCTTTGCTGTTGCACCTTTGAAGACAGAAGAGGTAGACAGGAGAGGTCCTCTTACTTGCAACAATTCATTTCATTTTGGCTGAAGAGAGGTTGAGAGCAGTTCCTGACACTGCCTTAACCTTGTACCTTTTGTTGCAGGGGACTCATGCAGTACAGGGAGGCTGTCTGCACAAGCACGCTCAGACCTAACCTTCACAGAGGACGGTCAAGCAAGGCTGCTTGTGAGCGCACAAGGTGTGCGTGCGTGTGTGCATGCAAACACTTGAATGCACAGCAGTTGGGCTGTGTAGAGCAGGTTGTGCTTGATCAGGGTGTGATCCAATGCCAATGCCATTGCAGGCTCAACGCCCTGTCGCACCTGTGCTTCAATTGACTGTGGAGCCCATGGCCGCTGCAGGGCCGAAGGCCCCAATGTGCGGTGCAGGTGCAGAGACGGGTACTCCGGAGAGTTCTGCCAGGTGGGCGTGTGTGCATGAGTGTGTGTGTGTGTCCCACGCGCGCGCATGCATGCAGACATGCACGTGCGTGCTTGCATGTGTGCATGTATGCACATACATCATGTGTGCAAATGCGCATACATGTGCATGTTTCTTGTGAATTGTGCAAAAGTCATTCAAGTCTTGACAATGTTGCTGCACCTGCTGCTTTGAAGCAGCAAAGTGAGCTGCATGCATTCTCATTCTCATGTCTGCTGCACTTATATCAGACTTCGCCCATATTTGCTTGCACAGAATCCTCCTGAGCCCTGCTTTGGCAAGGGCTGCTCAGATACGGGTGTTTGCTACTTGACCACTGACACCAATGAGGAGAAGTGTGCATGCCTGCCGGGCTTTCCTGGCAGCACATGCACGAGCAGCAGTGGCTCGGTCTCCAGAAGACTGCTGCAAATCGCAGGTGAAACCTGCATTTCAACCATGGTCCTTGAAGGCATTGCTTCAAATCTTAGCACTGGCCCTAGCTCACAGAGCTTCAAAAGAGTAAGGGCTGAGGAGATAGCGATCTCCTATTGGAGCCACTGCAAAAGTAAAGAAAGGAAGCAAGAGAAGACGGGGAAACCTCGAGAAGCACAAGAAAACAAAGTGCTGTGCCAGCAAATGTGCATGCGTACAAGCCCTCACCCCAAAAAGCCTGTGGGGCACATTTGCACGCAGGTGCTCACGCACGCACGCGCACACGCACACACATTTCATTGGAGGTATGAATGTATCATGTGAAACATTTCTGAATTCAGTGCTCTTACACTTGAACTCAGGTTCTTGGAGTTGCCCTAATTTTTTCTCACTGTGAACAATTATTCGTTTCTCTGCTTCCCTGCATGCCATGCCATCTTTTTATATTTCTGAGAAACTTTATCCTTCCTCCTCCTTGCTGCCTTTCCCTTCCCATCCCCCCCTTTCTTCTTGGGCTTGATTCGTGCAAGTTTCCCAGTAATATCCTACCCCCAAGGCTATGTAACAGAATTTCATCGCAGGTGATCGTAGGCATGCCTTACCTCTTTCCCATGATTGGTCTTCACAGAGAGTGGTTCCTGCTCAGACCCCATCCCAGTGGAGCCTTCATCATCCCTCACACTCAATCCCTGTGACATGGGGAACAGCACTGGAAGGCCTGAGTCTGACGTTGTGATGCTGCTGGGTCCACTGGACACTTCTAGAGAGATCACCATCGATGCGTCGGGCATAGACAGCGTGCTGTCTGTCTTCACCTCATGCCCTTCCAGCAGCGGTGGACCAAGCCAGGTATGTATTTGTTTAATTTGTCACATCATGTGTGTGCAGGATCAGATTCTCAGCACATGCAAGTTGCAAACCAAAAGAAATGTTCCTGTATGCTTTACTTTGGGCAATGATCCTATGATCAAAATATTCTGGCTTAACCCTTGACCCCTCTCATGTCTTCTGCTATACGCTTCTCTACAATCTTCCAACTTGAATGCAATTTGTGTGTCCATGTTACGATGTGCCTTTCATTTCTGAGTTTTGCCAGCACACAAATGCACTGAACAATGTCTGGGCTCTGAAATGCATTATTTCCTGCACTTATTAAATAAAGGTATGGAAGTGTATGTTGTGGCAAGAATGCCATTGTACTGTCACCTTCATGATGGTGCTGAGCCATTGCCTCCTACACATTAGCAGGCCATACTATGCCCCCTTCCGCCTTCCTCTCACACGTACTTCTTGCGCTGTCTTGCAGGTTGCGTACGACGATGATGGAGGTGTCGGGCTTGGTAGCAGGATCACATTGAGTGCGGTATCCGGAACCGAATATTTTGTGGTGCTTGAGCCCTTTGACTCCTACAGCTGTGGGAATGCAAGCATCGTACTCAATGATGCTGTGGTAGCTTCTCCTCCCCCATCGCCTGCAATTTCCGGTAGGTTCAGCTTTAGCTGTCCAATGGCAGTCTTCAGATCTCTTGCCAGCATTGTTGCTGCAGAGTAAAGGCACAAGGGCTGTATCAGAGAACAAAGACAGGAAGCTGGCTTGATTTGGAAAAGGCACTTCATTCATTCTCACCAGGACCTTCAAGAAATCGCATGATCAATTGCGGGAAGGGGACCCGATGTGCTTAAAATTCCTCTATGCACTCATCTTTCAAGACACAATACTACCTCAGCTGTACCTCATCTGACTGGTCTGTACAGGGAGTCTTCCTGCTCCGACCCCATCCCAGTGGAGCCTTCATCATCCCTCACACTCAATCCCTGTGACACGGGCGACAGCACTGGAAGGCCTGAGTCCGACGCTGTGATGCTGCTGGGTCCACAGGACACAACAAAAGAGATCACAGTTGAGGCATCAGGGATTGATACCGTGCTGTCCATCTTCACATCATGCCCAGCCAGCAGCTTTGGACCAAGTCAGGTGAGCCATGCCATGGAGCTTTGAATCGAAAAGTCGTAGCTTGAGTGGCACCATCCTGCCTTGATTTCAAATGCTGGCAATTTACGTTGGTTTCATTATTATTGGTCCCTTTGCTCTGTGCCTCTAAATAGTTTTGGTTGCTGTGAAATGCCAAAATCAAATATTGGCATCTGTGCTTTCCTTTCTTCAGGCAAAAGTGAAGCTGCTGCTCACGCACAGACGACTACATTCCTATCTTTGTGTGTCTCACAGGTCGCTCACGATGATGATGGAGGTGTTGCACTTGGCAGCAAAATTGTATTCGAAGCTGAAGCTGGATTGAGCTACTATATTGTTGTGGAGCCGTATGTAGCCAGCAATTGTGGAAGCACGAGTGTGGTGCTGAGTGAGTCGGTTGCCAGCCCACCACCTTCACCTACACTGAGCCTTTCTGAAGGTAAGGCTGTCGAGATGTTACATGTTAAATGTTACAGGCCGAGGAAATAGCAATATCCTGTGATGGCCACAGTAAAAGAAGGAATCAAGGAATCCAGCAATCTCCTTCAGCAGCGCAGGCTTAGTTGTTGCAGGCAAGTCATGATTTGTGTTGAGTAGGGTGTAATGATGATGATGAGGATGATGATGATATTTAGTCTGTCCAATTATGCCTGCTTGCTCTGATCTTACGCATGCTAGTTGATGTGCCAACATGGTCCTGACATCTCCCCCCCTGCTTGGTCTCTCATGTAGGGAATGCTTCCTGCTCCGACCCCATCCCAGTGGAACCTTCATCATCTCTCAACCTTAATCCTTGTGACACGGGTGACAGCACTGGAAGACCGGAGTCCGATGCTGTGATGCTGCTGGGTCCACTGGACACTTCTAGAGAGATCACCATCGATGCGTCGGGAATAGACAGCGTGCTCTGTCTTCACCTCATGCCCTGACAGCAGCTTTGGGCCTAGTCAGGTGCGCATGATTTGGCAATATCTTGATTTTATATTTATTGTAATTGTTTGCCTGTCCGGTACGGCATGCTTAGTCAGAGCTCAAGATTAAGAAGAGAATCAAGACCGCATGGTGAGCATCTGTGTGTTTGACCTCTGCTTTGGCTATAAAAAACACGTCTTCACACAAATTTTCCGTCAGGGCTCCAAACACAATCTAATTGTTATCAGTGCACGTTAACAGCACTTGGGAAGCAAGGGAATTTGGGACCATTATCTTCAATCACCCTCTCTTCCTCTTTTGCAGGTTGCGTACGACGATGATGGAGGTGTTGGATTTGGCAGCAAGATCACATTGAGTGCAGAAGCTGGAACCGAGTATTATATCGTGTTGGAGCCCTGTGATTCCTCCACCTGTGGACTTGCGAATGTGGTTTTGGGCGAGTCACTTACATCTGCCCCAATGTCCCCTCTTTCTCCACCGGCCCCCAGTCCACCCCAAGGTACATAGCTTTTTTAAATTCAGTGCATTTGTTCATGCAATGAAGGACCAAGGACTGTAGCTTTCCTGCTGACCATTGCAGACCAGGGGCAGGTCAAGTGCTGCTTGACATCAGCACTTTTGGCAAGCAAAGGGGTGCAGTTAGAAGTTGTTTTGCTGACGCTCCTCTGAAGCATGGTACAGATCTGAATCCAGGTACACACTAATTATTCGCTCTTGACCCCCTTGTGTCCACCAGGCTTCTCTCGTCCCACTTGGGATGTTGTTGTCACTTCAGAGGGACTTGGCTATTTCTTTGTCGGTGAACACCTCACAAACTCTGAGGTAAGGCTTGTGTGTGTGTGTGTGTGTGTGCGCGCGCGTGCGCGCACATGCGTGTGTGTACAATGCAAGTTCAATGAAGCTTTCGTTGAATCTTAGTGCCTTCTCATCTGTGAATAAATTGATATTTCTGTGTTTGGGTCCTGGGGAACAATCACTCAACAGTGCCCATATCTGTCTTTCATTTCTGAAGGCGCAAAGGTATTGTGAAGAGAACTACGGAGGAGGACTCTTGAAGGTTGCCAATGAGCAGGAGCTCCGCAGCTGTGGAGGCACAATTGCACAAGGTTACTTTGCTCAAAGGTCTGGTACCCTCTTGCAGGTAAGGATGTGCTTCTGGCTGGCTTGTCCGTCTTCTGCATTTATTTGCCAGTAAGACCTTTCAGGTCAATATCAGTTAATTGCCATTGAACACACATGCTTGCGCGCATGTGTGCACTTGAACATATACGGGCACTTACAGAAAATACGCTCACATGCATGGACATGTACATGAACGTCTGCAGATATGAGTTTCTATTTTCTATGTTACAGATGATTGCATTGAAGACAAATGACTGCATAAAATTAGCTGCAACTGCTCCAGTCAAGTTTCAAGACTCAAGAAAGATAGAACACATCAAGTTGCCTGTTTTGATTTCCCTGCAAAGGGAAAAAAATGCACGAACACATTGTCCTGTTTCTCCACCTATACAAATGCTGTTACAGCAACTCTAAAAACATCCATCCAATGTTCTGCATCATGTTTGCAGTATTGGATGGGCTATCAGTATGTGCAGAACACTTGGCAGGTAGTGGATGGTGATGCATCTGGTCAAGGAGTATCTCAATATACCCAGCAAAAGGTGAGAATAGTTGATTTAATCATTGTCACTTCTGCATAGGTAAACAACACACGGATGAGACACTAACATGGAAAAGTACCTAAGCCAGCACCTGTTTTGCTGTTTGTTTTTGCAAGGAACAATGTTGCTCCTTTTCGGCTCCGCCAAACTTCATTGGCAGGAAGGTACAACATTTTCTGGGCATTGCTCAAAAGGTCATGCGTGCACACACACACACTCGCGCGAACACACGCACACACATGCACGCACACGTAAACAGCTTGACGAGGATGCAGGAGAGTTCAGCTCCTTCTACACGGGGGACTGTGCGTACGGAGATATAGTGGCAGGCGAGACTGTGGGGCTGATCTTCTCCGACAGCTGCTTCAACACGCGTCAGTTTATATGCCAAGCCAGATACAACTCTTCCTCGGTTGCCTTGCCTCCGCTACCACCATCAGCCCCACCTCCTTCTCCACAAACGACCATGGTTGACTCCCCTCCTCCCTCCCCTGCTCCACCCTCCCCTGAGGCTCCCTTCCCTCCCGTTCCTAGCATCCCCCCACCGGAACAGCGTGGCACATGCTTCAATTGGAGGGTTCTTGAGGCACCGGAGGGTGCAACTTTGAGCGATCCCACAGCTGAAACGACAGAAGTCCTGGGTAGGTTCTGTTGGGGTCTAGTGCTTGCTCTGCTTCTGCAAAGTCGTTGTTTTTATACTTGCAGCCTGCTCCTCACAGGCCCTGTCAAATACAAGGCATGCACTTTATGCTGCTAGGTACTCTTTGATCAGCGCAATCTAATTACAGATGCTGACATTGCACCCCCTTGCAGCACCCCTCAATTCATTCGTCGTTTGTTGGGTTTCTTTGGATAGTGCCTTTTCTGTTCACGCTTTGTGGCTGACACTCCTGGCTGTGCTGCCTTTCACTTACAGGGGCAGTCCCTGGAAAGTACAGGTTTGTGCTCATCATGGCAGATTCTGACGGGAGTGAAATTACAGTGACTCTAGACTCAACAGTGGAGACTTCTGCGCGTGAGTGGAACTTTCTCGTTAGCTAGCCTTGACCCTTGCGTGTGCCTGACTCAAATTTGCTTAAGCTAGCACAGAGGAAGGCCGCTCTTGCTTTTGCTGGTCTCCGACCTAAATTCCTCAAGTTCATGTATTCTGCCATGCGCGACAGGCTGCAGGACATAAGATAAGCTAGTCCAGCTTCTTGCATCTCTGACTTTGGTCTTGCTATTTTTGGCCCTGACAAAGGCCATTCTGGCCCCTGCTGCTCTGTGAGCTAGCTTTTTTGTGCATTCACCTCTTCTGCTTACTTGCTTCCTGTTGCAGTCAGCCCCCCTCCTCCCAGTTCAAGCACAACTGCCCCTTTGACACGTAAGTATCCAGACACACAACGAGCTTCACCTTTTTTTATGCATTACATGCCTCATCTAGGCATGCTGGATTCAAAGCCTTGCACATGCAGCTTGCAAACAACCACCAGATCAATTTCAATGTTGTCTTCCCTTGCGTTGTGCCTGCAGCAAGTCCATCCCCTCCACCTAGCCCTCCCGCAAGTAAGTGCTCAGACATTCAAGCCCCCCCTAGCTCATGAATACCTGCTTATGGGGCAATTCCATTGGTTTCTTTATTCAATTGGAATGGCTCTTTTTCATTCAACTTGAATGAATGCTCGTTCTGCATCAACTAGGAATAACATTCACCTTCCTTGTGCAGCTGTCGCAGACATCTGTATACAGTTGTGAGAAAGTGTACTCTGGAAATGCACCACAGGCCCGTCAGTAGGCTCGGTTGAAGAGCAGGAGAGCAGCCAGTGCAGGAGCACAGATGCAAAAGCTCGCACCAGTCTGACGTTCGACTTGGACTTCGAGCAGCTTGACCTAGCTGAGTTCAAAAGGGCCCTGCAAGACAACTTGCAGCGCTCGCTACCAGCCAAGTTCCCGGATGATTTCTCTTTCAGTGGTGATGAATGCTCAAGCTTAATTAAGGTAAGAAATGAGCCATTTGAGTTCTGTTTTTGTATCTGTTGCTTTGTTCTTTGGTTGTCAGAAGGTGGCTTGTCTTGGAGCTGTTCATGTAATCAAAAGAGCCACAACCCCTCCGTGGCATTTCCTGCTCTAAGTTCTCCACTTGAGCCAACTCCATTTGCTGAGTGTGTATGGGACGAGGCTCTCGTGAGCAGTTTCATCAATCTACATTTTGAAATAGGGAGCATCACGTAATAGGTTAGTATGCGTTGCTTCTCAAAATGCGCGCTCTTCTGTGACTGTTGTGGGGTGAGACAATTTGCCTCAACCATGCTCATCTGAAAGTTGTGCTTTACGCATGACTGCTGCTCTTTTTGCAACCACAACATGCAGGTAGTAGAAGTGAAGCAGGGATCTGTTGTTGCAACACTTGGCATAGACCTTGGCGCAGACAAAAACTCACAAGACGCCGATAACTTTCAAGTAAGCGGAGAGTATTTTTGTGTGTACATATAAATATCCATCTATGATTGTGCCCAATGTGCTTGTTGAACAGATAGGGATTCATGCCTTCATGATGTGGTGCAGGTTCGTCAGGGGTGCTTGCAAACCACCACAAATGACCTGCTGCCACCAATTGCCATTGCACCCGCAGAAAAAGCTGGAGAGCCTGTCCAAAGAAGATGTGGAGGGTCTGTTTGAAGACCGACAGCTCCGTGGAAGCGTGAGTGTGCAATGCTGCAGTTCGGCCTTGCAAGTCCGCAAAATTCTCAAATCCATGGGCTGTTGTTGCACTTCTCTGAGATTGTCCTGTGTGACACTGGGATGCCCACATGAGAGCATTTCCCCATCCCTTTTCCCTTGTGCATAGGTGAGTGACCAAGGCTTCTTGGTGGAAAAAGATGCTGGAGATGATGCAAGCATGCTCCGCTTAGGCATTGCTGTCCAGGTGAGTTCGTGGGTGTAGGTGTGGGTATTAGTTCCCAGGTATATGCTTGAGCACATACAAGTGACGCCTAAGCTTTGCTGCAAGCTGCATCAGCACACATGAGAAAGCTCCAGAATCTTATTTTCTGCACTGAATAACAGATCATCTTCATTCTTACATCCCCTCCATCACTGATACCCGCAACGCCAGCACTGTGATGCAGATTCTTGGCTGTCCTTCTCTGAATGCAGGTCCTGTTTGCTGCTTTCACGATTATTGCCGGCTTTGTGTAAGAAAGGAATCTACTCAGCCAGCATGTTGGCGTTGAGAGAGCACATCCCCAACAGACGGCCAGAATACAAATCTGCCCAAAGGGCAGGCCTAGTGGTCTAATACAGCAAATGATTGTGTGAGTTGCAGGAGAATGGAGGCTTTTTGCGCTGGCCTGCAATTTGTGCATGATAAAGCCGGCGAATTGCCCCCCTTGATTTGAAGAGTTGGGTACCAATAATAATGATATTATAATTAAGGCGTGGCTGTTGTGCATAATGCTATTGACTCCGTGCTAGGCGGAGGCCACATTGGCAAGGTGGTGGTCAAAATTGCCCCCCTTGATCTGTAGTGCTGGGCAACAATATTATTTTATTATGATTAAGGCGTGGCTGTTGTGCATGATGCTATTGACTCCATGCTAGGCGGAGGCCACATTGGCAAGGTGGTGGTTTAAATTGCAATTGTGCATGCTCTTATCAGAACCCTTGTAAGAGGCAGTCTCCTCCGACACATGCATGCTCGCTTATCTACATGTCACAGTAACATGTGCACTCTCCTGCTATTCCATACTCTTCTCAATAGCCGACTCCTCTTCTTTACAGACACATGTTTACATTTTCCTGGACAAACAATGGTTTCAACTGGTAGTGTGCCTGCCTTGCTTTTCATTGCTTTAGCGTCAGCTTTGTTTTTTCTTGGCAGGCCGGCACTGTACACAGTACAAACACTCTTACCTGGGTCTTAGACCCCTGACTTTTTGCACTTTGCTTATTGTCGGTTTGCAGTGCCCAGCAAAACCCAAACAGCCCAACTTGTGGCTGACGGGAAACTTTTTAAACATCTTTATCAAAACCCTTGTAAGTTTTTAGTTTTTACATTAGGAAACCAGCCTGGTTAAGCTGCACATCCGCCAGTAAGGGGTAAGGGGTAAGGGTTACACAGCTATATCCGCCAGTAAAAGTAAAATGAAAGAAGAGTTTGGAAAATAGGCAAGTAAATTGAAAGTAGAGTTCAAACGTAAGATTACATAAGAGGAATTGGCCTTCAGCCTGGTACTCTGGCTGCTCGGCAAGCTGATAGCGAAAAGAAAATAAGTCTATCCGCAATCAAAAAGTTGTACCATCTCTGCCACAAACTTGTTAAGTCTTATGTTGTTTTGATGTAGGTTTTTAGGTTTTTACATAAGGAAACCAGCCTGGTTTAGCTGTTCATCCATCAAGTGAAACAAAAGTAATACAGAAGTATGAGTTTGGGAGTTGGCAAATTCATCAAAAATTAGTCGAAGAAAATTGAGAGGACAAGTAGAAAGAAAAAAAACCTAAGCTTCATACAAATCCATAAGTTTGGGAACGAACTTGTATGTATCAACATGGTGCTGATGAATAAAGGTGTACAGATCACCATCAGATCAGAGTCCCGAAGGCAAGAGTGTCGGCATGAACCGACGAATTCCTCCGAAGCAATGGAACCCTTACTGTAACACAGTGGCTCACCACCTAATCTCCCTTACTGTAAGTGAAACAATGGCTCACCACCTACTCTCCCTTACTGTAAGTGAAACAGTGACTCACCACCTAATCTCCCTTACTGTAAGTGACACAGTGGATCACCACCTTATCTCCCTTACTGTAAGCGAAAACGTTGTGCATGTTTCACTCAAGCGTGTGTATGCAGATCCACATAACCTCCCTTACTGTAAGTGTATGCAGATACACATAATCTCCCTTACTGTAAGCGAAACAGTTGTGTGTGTTTTACTCAAGCGTGTGTGTGTGCAGATTCACATAACCTCCCTTACTGTAAGTGTATGCAGGTTCACATAATCTCTTTTACTGTTAGTGAAACAGTTGTGCGTGTTTGACTCAAGCGTGTGTGTGCAAATTCACACAACCTCCCTTACTGTAAGTGTATGCAGGTTCACATAATCTCTTTTACTGTTAGTGAAACAGTTGTGCGTGACTCAAGCGTGTGCATGCAGATTCACATATTCTCCCTAACTGTAAGCGAAACAGTTGTGTGTGTTTTACTCAAGCGTGTGTGTGTGTAGATTCACATAACCTCCCTTACTGTAAGTGCATGCAGATTCACATGATCTCCCTTACTGTAAGTGAAACAATTGTGCGTGTTTCACTCAAGTGTGCGTATGCAGATTCACATAATCTCCCTGACTATAAACGAAACAGTTGTGTGTGTTTCACTCAAGCGTGTGTGTGTGTGCAGGTTCACATAACCTCCCTTACTGTAAGTGTATGCAGGTTCACATAATCTCTTTTACTGTTAGTGAAACAGTTGTGCGTGTTTCACTCAAGCGTGTGTGTGTGCAGGTTCACATATTCTCCCTGACTGTAAGCGAAACAGTTGTGTGTGTTTTACTCAAGCGTGTGTGTGCAAATTCACATAACCTCCCTTACTGTAAGTGCATGCAAATTCACATAATCTCCCTTACTGTAAGTGAAACAATTGTGCGTGTTTCACTCAAGCGTGCGTATGCAGATTCACATTCTCCCTGACTATAAGTGAAACAATTGTGCGTGTTGCATTCAAGTGTGTGTGTGTGTTTGTGTGTGTGTGTGTGTATGTGTGTGTGTGTGTGTTTGTGTGTGTGTGTGTGCAGAACCAAGCATGCGGGTATCTTTCAGTGAAACATGAACGCCAAGCTAGCATTTGATCGTGCAAAGATGCACGGGCACGTGAGCAGATCATGAGCATGTAAGCAAGACATTCTTTATTCTTCAGTAATAGTAAGAATATAACAAGAGCAAATAAATTCACCTGCCAAACGCGGAAGAAGCCTAGGAAGCGTACGGTGATGGCGGCTTCCTCACAAACTGCCTGCAGAGCTAGTGCTGGTGCTGGTACTGCTGTTGGAGCTGATGCTGGTACTGCTGCTGCTGGTGCTGGTGGTGCTGGTGCTGGTACTGATGGTAGTGCTGGTGGTGTTACTAGTGGTGCTGCTTCCTTTCCTGCTGGGGGTGCTCTCGCTGGTGCTGCTGCCACCGCTGCTATTGCAATTCCTGCTTCCACCCCTACTTCCGCTGCTTTGTTGTGGTCTGCTCTCCGCTTCTTGTTACTTCCACTGTTGGAGCAGTGCATGTGAGGGTTGGTTGCCTCTGCAGGGCTTATGCCCTGGAGCAAGGGCACATCCCTTCCACCACCACCACCACCACCCTCTCCCGGTCTGACACATCTGCCACTTTGAATGGAGCCGGGATGAAAAGGAGGAGAGGATGGGAGAGAGAGAGGGACTGTGGGATACGCAACACGGCCCCCTATACAAACACAGAGCAGGTTTTAGTACAACCAATTCATTTTGTTTGCTTCACACACAGAGTTCAAAGCAAGTCGGAGCGCAACACATTTAAAAGTGCATTGTAAAAGTATTGTGATGTGTGAAGCCACTCCTTACATTTATGATGAAAGGAAGAGAGTCAGTATGCAATGAGCACCATCACATCCAAGAATCACGCAAGTAAAATAAGCAACGGGAAGCAGGGGAGCAGCAAGCTGGCCTAACCCTCAATTCTGGCTTGCTACTAATGCCGTTTAAAAGCCTTGCAATTAATGCCGTTTAAGAGCCGCATCATGCCTTGCAATAATGGGCCTGCGTGGATTGTAATTATGCAACTAGCGTAGCCTTTCAGCCAGGTCTGCAAATGAACATCCAACCTTGTCCTCAAGACGCACACACACGCACGCACACACACATACACATACGCACACACGCGCAAACACACATGCACACACCCACAAGCACGCACGCATGGGCACACACACACACACACAAGCGCAAACACATACATGTACACACACACAAACACGCGCAAACACACACATGTACACACACACAAGCGCACGCGCAAACACCCACATGTACACACACACACACACCAGTAACGTGGATGTCTGTGTAGTCTCGGACTTTGGTGTAGTATTTGAGATCGGCAGGCTTCACGACAGCCACTAGGGAGGTGAGGTCGAGGGACTATGGGGGGCATTGAGCAAAAAAACGACTGTTGCAAGGGGATCCAGAGAGAAAAAAGAGAACAAAGAGAAGAGCAAGACCATTGAAATCCACAAATGGAGTGAGGTCCAGGGACTACAAGTGGCGTAAAGCAAGAGCAAACTGAAAACCACGTGAGTAGGCTTGACCGAAACCATTCACATTTACGGGATATGTACGGTATTTCAAGCAGGGAGATTACCATACAGTTGTATAACTATTCTGTACATGCAGGGTT
>Ga0307942_1001742_pt1 | contig 17540 bp, 14 predicted proteins | sample OrgLakmetagen175_FD_201846 | JGI IMG/M metagenome (GOLD analysis project Ga0307942, IMG submission 201846) | Saline water microbial communities from Organic Lake, Antarctica - #175 | ecosystem: Environmental > Aquatic > Non-marine Saline and Alkaline > Saline | place: Antarctica: Organic Lake... | reverse complement strand
GACCGGGAACCTGTAGTCCGCTGTCGCGCCTTGGTGCGTGAGCGTAACCAGATCGCTTTCCAGAGCCAGTTCGTCCGTCAGGAATGTCGCGTCCAGTATCCATGAAGCGCCCGCATCGGTAGGGGTGCCGCCCCCGCCGCCGCCGCCAAGTCGGGCTGACGCCAGCACGCCTATGATGATGTTGTGGCTCATGCTAGATCGCCCGCCAGAAGGAATTCGTTGGCCCCCAGAACGATGAAACTGATCGCGCTGCCCAAGGTCCGGGTACTGGTCAATCCGTCCGGGGATATGAAAGAGACCACGCTGTCATCCACGAACGACACTTGGCCCGCGCCGGTCTGCACAAAGGTCGCGGGCTCGATCCCGGTCAGGCCATCCGGGATGGTGATCACGATAGCCGAGGCGCTGTTGCACTTGATGATCTGGTTCCCGGCCAGCATAGCGTCGGTGATCGTGAAAGACCCCGTTTGCTCTGTCACGGCGGTGACGGTCGCGCCGGTCCCCGAACCGGAGCCTGTCCCGGTCCCGAGATTGAAAAGGTGCGTGCCGTCTGAATACAGGATGATGTTCGTGTCCACGGCCAGAGTGATGAAGTCTGACGCCGCGCTGTTCAGTTCGACCTCAAGCGCGCTGTTGGAGTTGTTCACGATGGTGAACTTGCGTGCAATGTCATCTGGAACCTTTAACACGATGGTGCCGCCTGCGCCGCCGTTCACGACGAAAGTTTGGTTCGCCCGGAAAAGCGCGGCTGTGAGCGTATAATCCGCTGTCAGCGTCAATAGCAGGTTGGCATTCATCGCGTTGTCCAGCCCGTCGAAGGTGACGTTCGCGGTGGTCTCTTTGTTGAACTGGGTTTCGGTGATGTGGTCCAGATTAAGGTTCGGGGTTGCCATTAGATTTCCTCTCGAAGTTCGGCTTCATAAGAAAAGCCCCGGCCCACTTGGGCGCTGATTTGGTAGATTTTGACCACCAGAGGATCAGGCAATCCGTCCGTGCCCCAGTCTTCGTCTATCATGTCGGCGGTGTATAGCACGCTTGGGGTGCTTGTCGTAAGGGTCCGTAGGGCGATGGCCCCAGACCGCAGGAGGATGTCCACCTCGTAGCTTTCTACGTCTTCCTCCAACGGCACGAAGTTTTGCAGGTTATTCCACGCGCCCTCATTCCGGGTTCGGCGGTCCCAAGTAATCTCGTATTCTCCGCCAGACGGGTCGTCAAAGCGCAGCTTGGGGTTCGCCACACTGAAAGGTTTCAGGCCCCGAAACTGGATTGCTGTTGTCCGGGGGCTGAGGCCCGCCGGGGCTTCTACGCCAATCGGGACGTTGCGGTAGATCGCCGTGGTCCCAAGACGGGACAGGGGTTCGAGAACCGGCACAAAGTCTTCCGCTTGCAGAAGGATGCAATAGGTCGGGGAGGCTTCCACGTCCACGCCAGACCAGCCAAGCGCCTCAGTGTTGCTGCCCCGTTGCCCGCGCATAAGCCCGGTCAGTTCCACAAAGTCTACCCCGGCTTCGGTCACTTCCGCCACGTCCCGGAACCGGATGATCTCCATGATGCCCGCCTCCCGGCAGTAGAGCATCGCTACGTTGAGGCGTTCCCCGATCATTTGGGCTTGGGTCACCGACACAAAGTCCGCCGCGCCGCTGTAGACTTGCACCCTGATCGTGCTTTCATCCACGCCGTTGTAGTTCGCGTCCGGTATGTTCGGGATGGAAGACGCCACAGCGCCGTATGACATGGCCGTAGCGGTGTTTGCGCGGGTCTCGAACGTGCCCGCATAGCTGACCTGCAATACGGCTCCCACGAACCGTCTCCGCGCCGCGTAGAGCGGCGGGATGCTCGCCATGTATCCGAGGTAGAACCCGCTGTCGCGTGAGACCGCGCTCACCATGTCGGGCCGGATCGGGTAGACATCCATGTAAAGACCGAACGCTTCGGGCGCGGGCTGCACGTCCACGTTGTCAGATGAGAAGTTAGGGGAGCCATACGGGATAGCTGCGGGGGCGTTTTGCAGATAAACGTCCCCGTCCACAAGCGCCCCTTCCACTTCCATCTCATAGTCGAACCCGACAGTGACTTGGTTCGCCCTCATGCTTTCCGTCCTACCGGCGGCGGTGAATTGGATTACGTCACCGGGGGACAGACGCAGGTATTGCGAGGGCAGCTTGAACTTGAAGTTGTCGAGGTTCAAACGGCTTTCGTAAAGCATCCTCTGGGTGATGTTTTTCGCCTCTTGGTCCAGAAGCACGAGCGGGAGTTCGGTGGTCACGTCCCCCTTTGATCCGACCGTCAGGTAGGTGTCGGTGATCTGGCGTGAGTGCTGGGTAGCGGTTTCGTCTCTCAGGTCGGTTGAGCGGTATTTCAGAAAGACCATGCGCGGGGTAGTCACTTCATCCTTGCGTTCTTCCTCGAAGATATTTTTGTTGCTGGATCGCACAAAGTCGTCTTCGGGCACGAGGATGTCGGTCGCGCCGGTCTGGTGCACAAAGACCAGCTTCCCGTCCCGTTCCACCCCGATAAAGTTGTAGGCGGTTTGCAAGGGTTCCAGCGCCGCGCGGTAGGTCGTGTCCCGCCCGATGACGTAGCCCTTTACAAAAGTGGTGGCTAGATCGGTCACGTCGATATAAGAGGCGCTGAGTTTGCCACGGGTAACGATGTCTGACACTACGGTGGAAAGTGGTTCCGCCCCACGGCCAAGTTGGGGTTCCAGATACTCCCAGCCGAACAGCGATGTCTCCCCGCTCAATTCGACAAAGATCAGGCCGCGCTCTTGGGATTGCTGGTAGACGGACGGGACATAGTTCGCGTTCAGCGTATCCCCCAGCGAGAACTGGGTGGCCGTGAATGTTTTGGCAATCGCGCCGTTCGTGGCGTCGATTGAAAGGAAAGCGCCGTCTAACGTGCCGGTGTTGGCTTGACGCCCGAGAAGGCGGGTGCTTTCCGGCTGTCGCATTTGGTTGTCGATAGCGCGGCCCGGTGCCCCGGCGGATGCGATGTTCCAGACTTCGATAGGCCCGCCGTCCGTCTCGTCAGGCTCATTCATGGACGACACGTCATAGGCCCGCCACTCGGCGGTGGTCCGGTATATCAGGTAGTCCAGCGACGGGACATAGGTAAGGCTTGGCGCGGCGGCGGGACCGCCCGCCATCCCATTCCCGAATTCAGGCATGACCTTTGCCCAGATGCGGCGGTAGCCCCCCGTGCTGTTCATTTCCATCTTATAGAGGACCACGGCATCTGACCCGTTCGGGTCCGTCCGCATCATGACGTAGCAATAGGTGTAGTCTTGGATGCGCTGGCCTTCGATGCAATCCATGAAGCCGAATGAAAACCCGACTTCACTGTCGCCGTAAAGAGGCCCCCGGCTTGGACCGCTTACCAGCCCATAGCGCCATTCAGACACGCCTAGTATGTTGTTTATTCCATCCTCCTGCATGTTTTCGGTCTTTTTGATACCGCCTCCCATCTGGATAACGGTGACAGAATGAAGGTGCGTCCCGCTCGGACCATCTGCGTTAAGCTGGCACCCCCCAAGGATGAAGTTTTTCGGCCCGAGAAGCGTGTCCACCTGATAAGCGTTGTATCCCGCGTTTAACTGCACCACGTTTTGCAGGGGTACCGTCCAGCTAGACACGATGTTCGTGTCAGGCGGGTCTGCGTTTCTGTTCAGTTTTTCGCCGCCGCTGGTGCTGCCCGCCCGTGAAAAGTCTGATTTGTTCACGAACGTGATGTTCCCGTGCTTAGTCGTCACAAAGCGGTCAGGGTCGGTGTATAGCGCCAGATAGTCACCCTTTGATCCGACCATGTATTTATAGATGATGTCGTTCACATAGACCGGGTTGAACAGATTAGAACTGTCAATCTTGTTGAGGATTTTCTTCGTGTAAAGAACGTCCCCGGTCTGGCCGTCAGCCGCTTCGAACCATTGAACCCGCACGCTTGTTGGATCGCCGGGGGTGTTGCTTGCCATTTGGAACGGGTTCTGGACCTGCTCTATTGTCTGAATTTCTTGCCGGATGCTGAAAACCACGTCCCGGTCGCGGTCATAGACCCACGGATAGGTGGAGGTCTGAGTGATCACAGGAACGTCTGGGTCCCCCATTTCCCGGAACAGAAGTTCCGTCTCGGTAGGGTCCCCCCATGAGATAACGAACCGGAACTGCGGTACGCGGTTGCCCACGTCTTTGAGCGGCATCCGGTTGAACACGATGTAGCAAAGGCCCCGGTAAGCAGGGCACACTGTAGGCCCCACGTCAGCGGCCATGATCGGGTCTTGCTCTTGGGTCAGAGACCCCTCGTAAAAGTTGAATTCGAGGTTCTTGATGATTGGCGGTGACCGCTCTTTACCCTTGTCGTTCACGCGGTCTCTTTCGGGCACGCCGTCCAGAAAGGGGTGGAGGTTGCCCGATGGTTTGCCGTCAATCGCGTCCCGATCATAGATCAGCTTGCCGTCCGCATAGATGCCTATCAGGGTTTGGGCTTCGCGCTGGCTGATGCCCACGGCGCAGGTCAAGTAGTATTTGTATTCTGTCCGGGTTCCGAGTGAGAACGGGTTGCCCTTGCCGATGTCGTATTCCTTGGAGACCTCCTCGATTTCCTCACCCCAGATGATGTTGCCGCCGATCACGTCTGTCCCGTAGCCGATAGGGATAGTACGCCCGAAGGCGGCGCTGGACACGGTGGTGTCGTCAAGGCGCGGCCCTTCGATTTCCTGTTTGGGGCGAAGCGCCGCGATGATCAGGGAGATAGCCGCTTGGAGAGCGATGTTGACTGCGAAACTTACTGGATCAGCCATCTGCCACCCCCTTGAAGTCGTAAGCGGCATGGAGACGCATACCGTCTTTCTGCCCTTTAAACAGGTCCACCACTACGGCCCGTCTTGCGGCAGTCCCGTGGATGATCGCCCCGGCCTTAGCGTTTATGACGACAGACGCATGGAAAGGCGAACCGTTGAAGCTGTGCAGAAGGACCATTCCGGGCTTGAGGTCGTCCGGTGATCTCAAGTGCATATGAGCATCAAAGTAGCCCCGCACGGAGCCATCCGGTTCGCGCCTGTATGCAGGGATGTCGAGACGGTCGGGGAGGATATCCAGTTCCTTGGCGATAAGGTAGATCAGCCCCACGCAGTCCACGCCACGCCGGGACCGGCCTTGGTGCTTCCAAGGGGTGCCCACGAGGCTTTGGGCGGTCTTGACGATCTGGGTGCGGGTGACGGTCATTTCGCGTTCGGATACTTCTTGAGGTAGTTATCGCCGGGGACGTAGGGGTGGCCTTGGAAATTGAGGACGTTTCCGAACTTGTTCCCGCAGTCTGGAACGGTCTTGGAACAGCCGGGTATGGCGGTGCCAGTGTCCCCCACTTGCACTTCGAAGGGAAGCCGCAGATGCAATTCGATTTCCACATCTCCGGTTGACCCTTCCGGCGCGAACTTGATGCCCTTGGAGACGGAAGCATTCGCCCCGGTGTTGAACAGAAGCGCCCCCTCTTGGAACCAGTCCGGGTAATCGGCCAGACGGGGTTCGGTGAGGGTCACAGAAAACGCCTTGCGGTTCGTCACCGATGTGACGGTGAAGTCCCGGTCGTAGCGCAGGTTGCTCACCCACGTCACGCTTCCATCGGTCACTTCGACGCCGGATGCACCCACGTCGAAGATCGTGAAGTCGAGGATCGTTTCGTCTTCCGTCTGTCCCGGCGAAGTGCACTTCCAGACATAGTCCGGGTATTCGGAAACTATCATCCAGTTCTCGGTTGCGTATGTGGTGAGGCTCTGCCGTTCGGTGCGGGTAAGGACCGGCACTTGGCATTTCGTGCTGCCCAAGTCCACCGGGCACGCGGGAGTGTAAACCAGCGTCAGGCCCTCAGAGAGTGCTTGTGAGAGGCCCCGAAGTTCAACGTCGAATTCCCCGAGGTTGTTCTGGCGCGCGGTCCCCAGCCAGCCGGTGCGCCGCACAATGCTACCCATGGACAGGTCTTTGTAGTTCACCACTTGGATAGTGACGCGTGCGCCGTCGAACAGCCCGCCCCGAACGTCATTCCGCTTTACCAGCGTGCCGTCCAGTATGCCCTTGATCTCCATGTTGTCCACGGACAGGTCCACCTTGTCCTCAATCGCGGAGCGGTCGTAGCCGATCCCGGACAGGTAGGTTGCCCCCTCGAACACCAGATCACGGTCATGGTCGGTGAAGCGCAGCACTTCCCCGTCATTGCGTTCGATGGTCCACAGGGACGCAAGGGTTTGCAGTTCCCCATCAAGGTGGGTTTGCAGGGCAGATGAAAAGACTAGGGGCATTACTGTTTCAGTTCCACGATGGGGATGGCCGGGGTCAAGAGGACGTTCTTGTTCTCCACGATGATTTCCAGCCGGTCGGTGTCAAAGCGGACGGGCAGATCGAAGGTGCCGGTCCACGTTATGTCCACGGCATAATCGGGCGGGTCGGTGAACGTGATGATCCCGGTGGCGGTGTTCAGTGCCCAGCCGCTCCCCTGCTCCACGCCGTCCAGATAGACCTTGAAGTTGGCATCATTGACCGGCTTGTAGATCGGCTTGGTGTAGGAGAAGCCACCCTCGTCGGTATAGGTGTATTGCAGTTGAAAGGTGGTGTCGCCACTGTCCGGGCTTTCTTCCACGCCTTGCTGTCCCGTGCCGGTCGTATAGTTGGACCAGTCCCGGAACCGGAAGCCGCGCGCCTTGCCTGCCCGCGCCATGAAGAAGTTCCTGATCTTGAGCGCGTTCTCGCGGGTGTCGATGCCGTAGCCGATGTCCCACTCGCCCCGGTCCACCGACCACAGGCTGTTGCGCTTTTCCTTGCCCGAGTTGAGGACGGTCACGGTGGTGAGGAAGCCCGGCCCGCCTTGGGCACCACGCTCAATCTCAACCGGAAGGCGGACTTCATCAAACGCCATATCATGCTTCTCCATGCCGCTCGGAATACCCGTGCGTAGTTTGAGCCTTGCGGCGAGCATCCTTGGCTAGACCCAGAGAGGAAAAAGTCCCAAGGGTGACCATACCCGCATCCGTCCGTAAGGTAGCTTGAAAACGCCCATTAGGGCGAAGGTAAACCCCGGTAGCCCCCGTGGTGTTTGCCTTAGATCGCTTGGCGTTTCGTGCGTTCTTGGAGGGGGTTGTGTGTCTAAGATTTAGGATGGCATTGTCGGTTTTAACGCCGTTCTTGTGATCCAGCTTATGCACCCATTCCCCGGAGTGCATAGCCCACAGAACCCGGTGCAGCTTGAAAAAAGATCGGTTGATTGCACCATAGTGATAACCACCCCCGTCCAAGGCCGTGAACGCGCGTTCACCAGAAAAACGAGCATTCCAGACCTTAAACCCATGAAGGTTTTTGAAGTGGGTTTCCGGGCGATGGTTCCAAACCAAGAGACCCCCTTCAAAATAGGGGGTGAAGCATTCAAACAGATATGAAATTTCCAGTGTTTTCATGGTTGGATATTAACCGGGTCAGTTGTTCTGGTAAACTCTAGTTATTGCGATTGTCAGCGTCTTGCATCAGGCGAGACATGCGTGCCCGGACTTGGCCTTCGGAGCGGCGGAAGCTGTCCGCGTCCCCGCCGGGGAAGTTGAAGTTGATGTTGGGGGCGAACTCCCGTGTCGCTTGAGGAGACGAATTGGAGGCACGCAAGGCCATGAGGGTGTTCGCCTCTCCGGCTTGGCCCCCGGCTTCATAGGCGCGGGAATACATCCGGCCCATCATGTCGTCGCCGCGCCCGGCGTTGATGGCTTCCAGAAGGGGGCCATACTGCGAAGTGGCGCGGGCGTTGGTCACGAACTCGCCGTTGGACAGGAAGCGCAGGAGGTTGTCCTGTGTCGGCCCGCCCTTGCCGGAGACATAGCCGCCTTGCGCCAGACCCACGCTAGTGCCCAAGAAGGTGCTTCCCCCGATGCCTCCCCCCAGCCCCGCGCCGAAGGCGTTCAGGAAGTTGGCGAGCAGCCGGTCCGCAAGGAACTTGGAAAGCTGTTTCAGCAGGTCAGTGAGCAGGCCCTTGAAGTCCGCCTTGCCGGTCGTCACAAAATCCACGATAGCGTCCGACATGCCATTGAACGCGCTCACCACGAAGTCGCGGGTGAAGGACACCGTGCTTTGCAGGTTCTCGTTGATTTGTGCCAGACCAGCCTTGAGGCCGTTGGTGAAGGTGTCCGCGTTGCGGGTAGCCTCTTTCAGCGCCTCGCTCTCTTGGCGTAGCAGTTCGATCTGTTGCGCGGTCAGTTCCGTGCCCTCTTGGCGCGCGATGTTTTGCAGTTCTTGGATGTTCTTGGCGAACTCCAATTCCTCGCCATACAGGCCAAGCAATTCAATCTCGTCGCGGTAACCTTGGACCCGTTGCTGGATAGCATCCCCCAGCGGATCGCTGTCACCGCCTCCGCCTCCGCCTCCGCCTCCGCCTCCGCCTCCGCCTCCGCCACCTGCACCAGCGCCAGCGCCAGCACCACCACCGGATGCCCCGGACCCAGAAAATCCCCCAGAACTCGGCCCAGATGAGGCGCTGAAATTAGACTTCACTAATTCAAGATTCTCTCTTTGAGCCTCGGAGTTTCTTACCACAGAGGCGGTGAAATCATCCAACTCAGCCGCCGCCGCCGCTCTTATTATACCATCACCAGAACCAAAGGCGTCGGAAAGTTCTGCTCGTTTCTGTGCTATAGTGCCCGCCGCCCGTGCCTCTAGTTGGCTTTTTCCTTTTGCTATAGCTGCATTGGTAGCCTCAAGACCTATGGACCCCAGATCAAGGCTGGCCGTAGCCGCCGCCACAGCCGCCAATGCCCCAGCGGCGGCGTTAAGATTATTTGCCAGAGAAACGGCGGCACCCGCCGCACTAGCTATAGACCCCGCCGCCGACCGGGCGTTGCGGTCCACGTTCGCGGCTTGAAGCGCGGCCTGCACCAGCTTCTCGACGGCTTGCCGGGTGTTGGCGTCCAGTTGCTTGACGCCACCGGCCCCCTTGATGATTTCCTGTGCGAGTTTCAGCGCCTTGCGGCTGGCGTCCCCCATGTTGTCCGCTGAACGCAAGTTCACCAGTTCTTGATTGATGCGCCCGACTTCATTCGCGCTAAGAGACGTATTGTCCAAGAACTTGGAGGCTTCCGCCAGCGCGTTGCCGAAGCTGATCTGCCCGTTCACAATCGCCAGTTCTTGCGTGAGGATAAGCGCTTCCCGAACTGTCCCGGAAATGTTGCCATACTCGGCCCGTAGTTCTTGCACCGGGGGCAGGGTGTTGAACGTGGCTTCACCCACCAGCCCTTGGGCCTGTGCAATGGCTCGGACTTGTTCTGCGGTGCCGTTGTTCGCAAGGTTGAAGCCGTCGATACGGGCGCTTGCTGCGGAGGCTTTGGCCTCGGTCTCAGCGAGGGCTATGTTCAGTTCTTCCACTACCGCACGGGCTTCCTTGATGCGGGTGGTCTCGAACAAGTTCACGCCGAATATGTTGGTCTTGAACTCCGCATCCGCCAGTTCTTTCTCGGCGTCTGTGATGGCTTTCTTTAGGGTGACGATGGAAGCCTCGGTAGACTTCAAAAGTGCCTCAGCCACGCTCCTGCCCGCGTTGACAGCGAACACCGCCAGTGCAGCCTCCAAGCCCCCGAAGCTGTCCGTCACGTCTTGCACGCTCTCTTTCAGGCGTTGCGCGCTTTCTTGGGCACCAGTGAAGGCCCGGAACACTCCGACGACAAGGGTGGCCACGGCGATGAAGGGGATGGCCCGCATGGCAAGACCCAAGGCCCGCATGGCGAGGGTCGCTTGCCCGGCCCCGGTCACCAGTGCCACCAGTGCAGCTAACTGCCCCGTGACGGCCAAGCGCAGGATGGTGAAGATGCGCCCGGTCAGGGTGGCCGTGGTGTTCAAGGCGAAAAGCGAGCGGGTCAGGGATACAGCGGCGGCAGCGGCGGCGGGCAGGGCGCGGGATGCGAACAGCAGAACGGCCACCACCACGATGTCAAAGTTGTCGGCCACGACCTCCACCACCTTGGCGATGGCTTCCATGGCGGGCACCAGAACCGTGAGGGCGATTTGTCCCAGACGGGTGAAACTCTCGGCAAGGCTGGCCAGCGCCACGGTCAGGCGTTGATCAAGGTTCTCTGCCACCTTCTGGAAGGCCACATCGGTGGCCCCGGCCTTTTGCTCAAGGTTCTCTAGGGTAGTGGCAAAGGCGTCAGAACCCCCGCCGGTCAGGGCAAGGACACCACCCAAGGCTTCGACCGATCCGAACAGCTTGGCCAGTTCCTCGGCGCTACCGCCGGAGGCATCAGACAGGGATTGCAGGAAGGCTTGCAGCCCTTCGCCAGACAAGGCGGCGACGTTGAAAGCCACATCAAGGTCTTTCGCAGCTTTCACCGCCTCGCTGGTGGGCTTAATCACGGCTTGTAGGATGCCGCGAAGTTGGGTGACCGCCGTGCCGGTGTCGATACCTTGGGTGGTCAGGGCGGAGGTAGCACCCACGAGTTCGTCAAAGGACACGCCGGTGGTCACGGCCAAGGGAATGACGGCCCCCAGAGAAGTGGCCAGTTCTCCGATGGTGGTCTTACCCGCCTGCATGGCGACGAACAGAGCATCCGAGGCTTCGGTGGCCGTGATCACGGAAGGGCCATAGGCGTTGACGGCGGTGGTCAGGATGTCAACGCCGGTGGATACATCGGTGACACCGCCCACCGCCAGCTTGTTGGCCTGTGTGACGATTTCCGTTGCTTGCGGGATAGTAGCGGCCCCGGCGGAGATTGCCTGATAGAACGCTTGGATTTGGCTGGTCTTGGTGCCCCCGAACTCCCGGACCAGCGAGCGTGTGGCATCGGTCAGATCGCCAAGCTGTGTCGGGGTGCCTTGGATCAGCGTGCTGGTTTCCGCCAGCGCGGCATTGAAAGATCGGGCCGATTGCGCGGCCCCCACGAATATCCCGATACCGGCAATGGCCGCACTAAGCAGGACGAACCCTGTCACCACAGCGCGGATACGTGCGGGCAGGAGGGCCGGGATTAGGGCGGTCAGGGCACCAGCCCCCACGGAGGCGATAGCGGCCCCCACAGCCGCCGCCGCTTTGGCCAGAAGGCCGAAGGCTTTAGCAGCTAGGGAGGCTTGCTTGGCGACTTCCTCGGTCTGTCCCGCCAGTTCCTCAGCCTGTTTCGCAGCTTCTTCGGTATTCTTGCCCAGACCCTCGGTCGCCTTGGCGGCTTGGTCCGTATCCTTTTCCAGCTTGCTGGCGTTCTTGGCCACGCTATCAAAGTCCCCGCCAAGAGCCTTGACGGCGCGGCGGGCTTCATTGCGTGCTTTAAGAACGAAGGTGATGTCTTGGGCCATGCGCCTACCGTGCTTTGCGGCGTGGTCCTCTCTTGGGGGAACCTTTGCCTCGGTTATCGCGTTCAGCCTGCTTCATCTGGATTTCCTGTTGCCGTGCCCGCCCGGACTTGACGCCGGTTTCGGTGGCAGTGACGACCGCGCTGTATCCGGCGGCTTGATCGTCTAAGGCTCCATTGGCTGGGAGGATACCTTTCTCCCAGTTCATATGCAAGTGAAACGCCTCGGCCTCCATGCGCGGGTTGTCCCGGAAGTAGACCAGCGGGCACAGAGACATGGCAGGATCGTTGCCGAAGGTGTGGGGTTGCTGGACCGGCTCGTGACAGCCCCATGCGTCTTGATTGGCCTCAGTGCATAGGTAGCAACGCCGGTCCGGGTAGACTATTCGCCCGAAGATGGCTCTGGCGAGTTTCCCGCCTCATCCCCATCCTCCACCATGTTGTCGCTCATAATCTGTTCCGCCAGTTCCTCGACCACGGACAGGGGCATCTGGTCCAAGAACTCGTTGGGAACGACCGACCGCTTCACGCCACCGCCCACGTCGCGGATAACCAGCTTGAAAGGGATGACGTTGCCCTCGGCGTCAAGGAAGTTCTCCACGCCTTTCAGGCCCCGGCGCACGGCCTCGAAGTTCATCTTGGCGCGGTTCACGGATGTCTTGATGTCGGTGTCGGCTTCCTCGGCATCGGCCTTGCCTTTGCCCTTGGTGTCACCCCGCCCGAAGCTGATCTGGGTCGCGCTGTCCCGGATGGTGCCCACGTCACGCGATGAAAGCGTGCCGATTTGCCAGATGGTGGGATCGTCCGCGTCGTCCTCGGAACAGACAAAGTTGCGGGTTGCGGACAGGTTGAGGGCTTTGATCGCCATGGTGGGGTTCCTCCTGAAAACGGGTCACGCCTAGTTCTGTCACCCCGCCCGGCGTTCGTCAAGAGTGAACGTGCGTTCACCTATTGGCTTCGGCCCACTCGGACCCATAGCGCAGCATCGTGTGGAAGGCTAGGCGCAAGCGGCGGCGGGCGTTCCTCAGAGCCACCGCCGTGATTAACGCGGTGACGGCCACGAACATATCGGTGGCCACCATGTAGAAGGGGGTGGGGTATTGCCAGACCAGAGTGCCCATCACAAGGTGATGCACCCCACACGATCCGATGAACCACTGAAACAGGCGGGACAGAACCCGGAAGCCCGTGCCATAGTTGGGCAGGTCCGCCGTCCAAGTGCCTATCTCAAAACAGACCCATAGATAGGCTAGGCCGGTGATCAGGTTGGACAGAAACCACGCTATAGCCATGTAGTCGGCAAAGGGTATCATTCTGCCTCCGCTTCTACTGTGAAGAAGTCAGAAGGGGGAACGTGGATTATGTCCTCAGTAGGGCAGGATCGGGTATCAGGTAGCAGTATAGGGGTGTAGCTGTAGTGGCCGTCCACCATGTCACTAGGCAAGCGGATGCGCACCGAAAATAGGGTGTAGGATAAGGAGGTAGGGGCCTGAATGGCAGAGGTATCATAGGTGTATTCGTTCACCACCCCGTTGCTCTTGGCGGACCAGAACTGTGCCCGAACCGTGGTGGAACAAGACTTGTTCCGGCGTAGCTGGTAGAGGAAGGTCACCACTTGGCCGGGCTGGTAAACCATGTTGCCCACGATTTTGCCTCCCCCGGAGAACTCCACAAACCCACGTGGCGCAGGCAGGGCGTTTTCGATCCGGGTAAGCTGCATGGTCATGGACCCGAACTCTACGCGGAGTTCCGCCAGCTTGTCGTCAAAGTATTGGTCGATGCGGGGTTGTAGTGCCCACCAGATCGCCCCCCATAGAACGCCGGTGGCAATGATCAGAGCAGCCGCCCCCTTGGCAGCGGAGCCAATGGCCTTCCATAGCTGATCGTCAGAGATAATGTGATCGGACAAGAGGGCTCCTTTCAAAGCGGAAGAGCCGGAATGAACCGGCCCTCCACCTATAGCATTCACCTGTAGGTTGAACACCCGCCTTTTATGGGGAGGGTTTATGTCACAGTATCATGTGAACAGGATTTGAAGTTCGTCATTTCCGTTCAGGCGGGACAGAGCGCCGTCGATTTCAAAGATGCGGATATTGTTCCGGTCCGCATAGGCTATGTTCGTGATCTGGTGGTTCGGCGCATGGAACAGGACGATGTTGCCGTCAATGGTTCCGTGACGAACCCACCACTCCACGGACGTGCCGTTCTCAAGGTAGGACCAGATCGGCTCTTGCGCGGCAAGGATGCTCTCCGGGTCATACGTGATAACCGGCTCGCGTGCAGTGAGGAAGGCCCCCTCGGTCGCGTTGCTCTCGTTGATGCAGTCCCGGATGGCGATGTCGTTTGCCATGTCGATGGACCACGTGCTGGCACAGATCGCGGTCTCTTTCTCTCCGAAGCGTTGGGCCAGAGCGAGCGCCGCGTATTCCACCTGTGCCGGGTCTTGGTCCTCAAACGTGCCGGTCAGGGTGGCCTCATCCACCTGATCTACATAGGTGCCTGTGAACTCGAAGTCGAAGGTCGGGAACTCGCCCACCGCCGCGTTGACGGTGACAGTGCCCCGCGCGCCGATCAGGCGGTGACGGATCGATACCCCGCTGTCGTCGGGATACTGCATGTCGATGGTCACGCTTTCGATGTTGTCCGTGGTCGGCTGGTAGAGGTAGCCTATGGGGCGCACATGGACCCAGAACACGTCGCCGGTCTCGGGATCGTTCGACTGGAAGTCCGGGGTGAGGGTGACGATGGCGTTGCCGTCATTGTCGTGCAGGGTGATTTCCGCCCCGTCCGTCAAGAGGACATCATCCGTGTCCGTCATGCTCATGGCGTTCAGACCGCCCACGGTTCGGGTAGCTTCCGCCGGGGCCTCAAAGGAGGCCGTGGCCGCGCCCGATGCGCCGCCGCTGGTGATGGTGGCCTTGATCTTGAGGTAGACGCCGCCCGTGTAGGTGGTGCTGTCCCCATAAAAGTTCAGGTCGCCGGTATTCGACTGCCCGGCCACGGTGCGATAGACGCACTCGGCGGCGCTGTTCACCTGTTGCTCAGAAAAACCGCACGCCTTGAGCAGCCGCCCGATGCGGGGGGCCACGGTGCCGCCGGTGTTTCCATTGTTCTTCACTTCCAGCGAGAAGGTCATGCCCCCGACTTTGCGGGTTACAAGGTTCTCGAACGGGCTGATGTCGTTGGCCACGACCGCCCGGCGCTGTGTGGTGATTTCCGGTGCGAAGTCCGGGTTGATAACCTCAAACGCATCCACCGCTGCATCAAGTGCTTCGGCAGTGTTGAACGTCGCCTCGGTCTTTGCGAGCATAAGACCGCGTGTGAATTGGATGGTCATAGTTCAGGAGCCTCCGTCTTGCACTCAATCCATTGAGCCACGAAGCCTCCTGCTGCGTGTGGTTGAGCGCGATTGTATGTTAAGGGTTCAGTCATGGCAAGCCCGTTGATTTAGGCCCTCGGGTTGGACCGCTTGGCGCGATATTGCACGTCAATGAATAGCACGACTTCCACGGTGGCGTCTGCGGTGTTGATACGAGTGGTCAGGTTGGAGCGGAACAGGGTGGCATAGGCCAGCCCTCCCCATAGCCGGTTCGTCTCGCAGATTTCTTCAAGGTCCGCCAGAAGGCTGTTCGCATAGGCGCGCGGCTTGGTGCCCCGTGGTGCGTGGCCTATGGCTTGCAGTTCGACAGACAGCCGCCGATCCCGCTTATCCGGGCTGACTACCTCAAGGTAAATCTCATCTGTCTCCAAGATGGACAAGGTGTTCTGCCCTCGCGTCTCGCGCCCGTCCGCCGGGGCGTCGAACACGCGACCAAAGGTGGTGCCGCCCCCGCTGTCCCCTGCGGTCAGGTTGGTGAACACGGCTTCCATCTGAGTGAGCAGTTGCTCCCGTATGCTATCCGGCATTGTTGAACTCCCGTATCAATTCCTCGGCCAGCTTGTCCGCCACCAGATCAAGGCCCGCCTCGAACGCTTCCTCGAACGCCAGCCGCTTGGGAATGACAACGCTCTTTTTGAGGACATACAGGGGGATGATCCCACCCCCGGCTTGCTTCTGAAATATGAGCAGGTTCCCCTTCTTGGATCGCTGCACGAACGTGTTACTCCATGACTTGGCCGTGGGGCGCTTGGGGGTGCCGTTGCTGTTCAGCGCGGCGGGTAGGGGGATGGTGAGGTATTGCGCGTTCTTGGCCCGGATGGTGGCTCCACGCTCGTGCACGGCGGCAATCCCGGACAGGGTGAAAGACACGGACGGCTCGCCTGCATCCGACACCATGATGTTCTCGTCGGTGAATTGGCTGGCCAGCTTGCCGCTCCGCTTGGACAGGGTGCCGGGGAACTGGCCTCGGGCAGACGTGCCATCAGGGTAGGGAGTGGACACCCGCGCCCGGACGGACCCCACGACGCCGCTCATGTAGTCTCGTAGCACCTTGCGGGCGATGGGCTTGAAGTTATCTTGGAAGGCTTGCTCTGTGTCGTCGGCCACGGCTTTCAGGCCCCGGCTTACATCCCGGTATCGCTTGCCGCGCCACTCCAATTCCATGGTGACCGGAACCGGCATCAGACCACATCGGTGAAGCGGGGCTTGTAGGCCGATGGGGATAGGGCAAGGCGGGCATGATCGTTGAACGCTCGACTAAGAACGGCCCGGAGTTGGTTCAGATCGTTGGCTTCATCTTCGGTCTGGAACATGACGTGGTTCGCAAGGTTGAGCGCCGCTTGTGCCATGGCCGCTTCCGTGATCCAGTCCGGGACCAGTTCGTATTCTTCGTCCGTGTTCAGGTCCAGCCCACCAGAATACTCGATGGTCACCCATTGCTCGGACAGGTTCAGGCCGAACACCTGATAGACGCCACGCTCTCGGTCCAGCGCGCCGTAGTTGGAGGACAGGTCCCCTTGGGTGGCGCTGATGTCGGTGTAGCTGTCGGTGTCCCCGTTGCGCACGTGAATGGGGTTCGGGGTGTAGAGCGCCGTGACGCTCCCCACGGGGAATGGACGGGACAGGTAGAACTCGGCCACGTTGGCAGTGCCTTGCCGGGTCATGCTGTCCACGAAAAAGTAATCCCGGCGGGCCGGGTAAACGGCGAAGCCGCCAAGGCGAAAGCGGGAAACCACGTCCTGAGTTGCCAGTGCCGACGCTTGGCGAACAGCGTCCAAGAAATCGGGCACGGTAAGATCAATGCCGTATCGGTCAGAGAACGTCTGTAGCGGAAAAAGGTGCATGGCTTCCCTCCTTCAAGTCTGGATCAATCCACGGTCATGGCCGTGGTTTCCTTGGCGGGCTTGGTCTCGACGGTTACGCCTCCCTTGCGCGGTGCTGTTGCGGCCTTGCCGCCGCCGCCCCTTGCCTTCTGATCGGGCTTGAGGTCAGCGGAGGTCATGTCTCCGCGCCCTTCTGCCTCTTGGGGGGGTGGTGCCGCCTGTTGAGACAGGTCGGCCACGTCCGGGCTGTCTGGCAGGCTCTCCGGCACATGCCCGGACCGGATGGCCAGTTGCCGGGCGTGGTCCATGCTCATGGGGGGGTTCTTCTCGGGGTCGATGTCGTCCATGTCGATCATCGGGCCACCGGGTTCACCGAACTGCGGTGGCATTACCTCGTTGATTGGTTCTTCCGGCATCGGGTCAAAATCGGCCCATGCGCCCGCCGTCTTGCGCACCAGATAGTCGCGGGTCCGCTTGGTCACGGTGAGGGTGCCTCCCCTGTAGGTGATCTGTCCGCCCATACGGTAGGAGGACGGGCCGACCAGTTGAACGAGGAACCGTTCGCCGTCTGCGGTATTCACTTTGAACATGGTAGTCTCCTGTCAATCCCGGCTTCATGCGCGGGAGAAAAGCGCCCCGGTCGGGACGCCTGACAGCACTCTACCTTCAAGGAGGCCGTGAACGCAAGTTCACAAAACAAAAGCGCCCCCGCCGGGCCTTGGAGAACCGGGCGGGGGCTGGTCAGCCTATTGGCCTTCCTCGGGGCACCACCCCCGGCTATTCTTTGAGCGTCCCGCCCAGAGCCTCCACCACCTGATCGCGGAAAGTGGCGACCGGCATAGTGTGGCGATTGCCGAAGTACTGCATCGTCAGAAACGCGGCGTAGGCGGCTATCGGAGTGTCGAAGGTGTAGGCGGTGGTCTTGACCGGAGAAGGGTCTTTGTCGGCCACCGTAGTGAGCCTCAGACACTTTCCCGTGGTGGTCATAAGGATGGGGCTTTCATGCTCGCCATTGGTGAACAGGTGGGATGCAATCTTGCTCATC
>Ga0307942_1001738_pt1 | contig 17555 bp, 16 predicted proteins | sample OrgLakmetagen175_FD_201846 | JGI IMG/M metagenome (GOLD analysis project Ga0307942, IMG submission 201846) | Saline water microbial communities from Organic Lake, Antarctica - #175 | ecosystem: Environmental > Aquatic > Non-marine Saline and Alkaline > Saline | place: Antarctica: Organic Lake... | reverse complement strand
GTAAATAACGGCGTTACCGTCACTAAACTCTGACGATTGACGGCGTAATTTACTATTTTCACCGTCAATTTGACATAAATTACGCCGTCAGCGTCATTTACCATTGACGCCGTCAAGCGTCAGGTGCGCAATACTGGATATGATGGAGGTGTGCGGTGTACAAACCCATTTTAATAAACCATCCTACGGTGCTTGGTCAATGAAAGGTGATGGTGTGAGGGATGAAGGACGTGTGCAATGTGCAGACCTGTTTTTATAACCAGTATCCTTTTGTCACGCAAGCCGTACGCATAGCTGAAATGGGGGATTACATTAGTACCAAGTCAGCGAGGATATGTATTTTTTTTCACAGAAAAAGTTGCCAAACCTCAAACTGCTGTCCAGCGCTGCATATGCAAGCAAATAAGAGCACACAGAATACCGGCAAACGAGTTGAAGTAGCCAGTTTTTCCTTGCAAAGAATTGAACATACAAGTTCCCGCGTACTCAGCTCCGTCCCTGCAAATCAGAGAGTATAATGCTCCCTGGCCGGGCGCTTGCGTACATTTTATGTTAGAAACTACTATTGTATTTCAGAGCCGCTCTCATGAAAACCGTATGAGTACGTGCATGCAGAGCTGTTTCTGGCCTTCCAGGTTACTGAGCCCATTTTGACGCACGCAACCTGAGGCATTTGCAGGGATGGGGACAGCTAGGCATGGGATATAGAATGTCTTAACCACTGCACGGAGCATTTATATACGTCTAGTATGCTTAAATTGCTGTAATTTGTATTTACATCTATGTGTGCATGTGTCTGTATGTGTCTGCGTACCGCAGAGCCATGCCTCTGGCCAGCCTTACAGTTGCTACATACACAATGCACACACACACACACACACAAAAACACACAAAAACACACACATACAAGTAGTATGCACCATGCTCACGTGCTACTCACACGCTCACACACATACAGTGGCCACGTTTTGCCTCATTTCAGGACGCACACAGACGCTTGTTTGCGCGCGTGCACACACACACACTTTTACGCTCATGCATGTGTATAGTATGCTATACACACAAGCTTCTCATTGCAGCACGTGTGCAGACATTCATTTGCACACACACATTTACGCTCAGGCATGTGTGCTAAACACGGAAGCTTTTCATTGCAGAACGCGTGCAGACATTTGTTTACACACACATTTATGCTCATGCATGTTTGCTAAACACACAAGCTTCTCATTGCAGCAAGTGTGCAGACATTCATTTGCACACACACATTTACGCTCAGGCATGTGTGCTAAACACGGAAGCTTTTCATTGCAGAACGCGTGCAGACATTTGTTTACACACACAATTACGCTCATGCATGTTTGCTAAAACACACAAGCTTTTCATTGCAGAACGCGTGCAGACATTTGTTTACACACACATTTATGCTCATGCATGTTTGCTAAACACACAAGCTTCACATTGCAGCACGCGTGCAGACAATTGTTTACACACACACATCACGCTCATGCATGTGTGCTAAACACACCAGCTTCTCATTGCAGCACGCGTGCAGACATTCATTTGCACACACACATTTATGCTCAGGCATGTTTGCTAAACACAAAAGCTTCTAATCGCAGCACGCGTGCAGATAATTGTTTACACACACACTTACGCTCATGCATGTTTGCTAAACACACAAGCTTCTCATTGCAGCACCCGTGCAGACATTTGTTCACACACACATTACGCTCATGCATGTTTGCTAAACACACAAGCTTCACATTGCAGGACGCGTGCAGACATTTGTTTACACACACACTTACGCTCATGCATGTGTGCTAAACACAAAAGCTTCTTATTGCAGCACGCGTGCAGACATTCATTTGCACACACACATTTACGCTCAGGCATGTGTGCTAAACACAGAAGCTTCTTATTGCAGCACGCGTGCAGACATTTGTTCACACACACATTTATGCTCAGGCATGTGTGCTAAACACGCAAGCTTCTTATTGCAGCACGCGTGCAGACATTTATTTGCACACACACATCACGCTCATGCATGTTTGCTAAACACACAAGCTTCACATTGCAGCACCCGTGCAGACATTCATTTGCACACACACATTACGCTCATGCATGTTTGCTAAACACACAAGCTTCACATTGCAGCACCCGTGCAGACATTCATTTGCACACACACATTTATGCTCAGGCATGTGTGCTAAACACACAAGCTTCTCATTGCAGCACGCACCTCAAATGTGGTGATGCTGAAGGGCAGGATCTGGATGAAGATGATGACAGCTGCGTACAAGAGAGAAAAGTCGGTAAGCAGCTGCACACAGAAGGAGGGAATTTCTCAGGCAATGCGGGGAGATTCAGAGATGCCAGCTGCGCACAGGAGGGGAACTTCTTAGGCAATGCGGGGAGATAAAGAAATGACAGCTGCGCACAGAAGGGGGAAAATTCTTAGGCATTGTGGGGAGATATTAGGCAATGTGGGGAGATAAAGAAATGACCGCTGCGCACAGAAGGGGAAAAGTTCTTAGGCAATGTGGGGAGATAAAGAAATGACAGTTGCGCACAGAAGGGGGGAAAGTTCTTAGGCAATGTGGGGAGATAACGAAATGACAGCTGCGCACAGGAGGGAAGCTTCCTTAGGCAATGTGGGGACATTTATAGATGACAGCTGCGCAAAGGAAGGGAAAAGTCAGTAAGGTGCTGCGCACAGAAGGAGAAATGCCAGTGTTTGCACCGTGTGACATGAACATCTCTCATTCTCCGCTCCTTCTCTCAAACAGTCTCTCAAACAGTCTCTCACACAATCTCTCAAACAGTCTCTCAGACTCCGCTCCTTAGTAAACCACATCCGTCTAGCGTCACAAGCAAGTTTGAGGATAGCGTTGCCGTACATACGTGTGCATTAGTTTTGATCTCACTCGACATAAATTTCCCCGCGAAAAAACAGAGCTTGCAAGTGGTGCCTAAGCAGACCAACTACGTCCTTGGAGTAACTACAAGCTCGTGCACATGCACACACTTAGTGCACATAGCACTTCAGGCAAGGAGCCTCGCAACATACGGTCATACGCGGTTTGAGTTAAGGATTGGCCTGAGTCCGTTAATGTGAATATTTCGGGTTGGCCAGACCCGTAAGTACCTACACCATATATGAGCGTATGTATGGACATTTCCCTGCTAAAAGCACCGTGTATGTGCGTATGACTGTATGGTCTTGGCCCACCCAAGGCATACTCCAGAAAGACGAGGCCAATACTGAATCCCCAGGGGTACGGTTGAGATAAGCGCGGTGTGTGTAATTGGGTGTGTGTGTGTGTCATTGGGTCGGATCAACTTTGCTTCAGTGACATTTTGAATCTTCCACAAGCTTTATTTATGATTTATGCCAAGAGCTTCCTTCTAGGGGAGGGAGGCGAGGCGGGTCAAGCGCACGCTGCAAAGCAGTGCTGCGCTGTACATGATCTTACACACGTGTGTTACTAGAGTGCATTACCAGAAAGCATGCGTGGAGTGATTACCTGCATGGCTGAAGCATGCTTGCTCTCATTCATTAGTTTGTAACAAGCATGGCACTGGACTTGGCGACGTGCATGCGAGGATTCATATCTTCTTCGCACACATTAATAAAGTTGGCCAGAGCCATACATATATGGTGTTTATAAGGAATTTTTGGCAGCGAAATCACTAGAAACTAAAAACACAATCACATACGGTGTGGTAGCCTACCACCACTCCGAGGACGGAGTTGCCGAGGGGGGAGGAATGTTACGTGGATATATGTATCGCACGAAGTAGAGAAATGGCATCTGTCGGATTGCCCTTTTAAGCAACGTTTCAGTGTGTATATACGGATCTGGCCAGCCCTGCGCAAGAAGAGAATTGGCATCTGTCGGATTGCCCTTTTAAGCAACGTTTCAGTGTATATATACGGCTCTGGCCAGCCGTACGCAAGAAGAGAATTGGCATCTGTCGGATTGCCCTTTTAAGCAACGTTTCAGTGTATATATACGGTTCTGGCCAGCCCTACGCAAGAAGAGAATTGGCATCTGTCGGATTGCCCTTTTAAGCAACGTTTCAGTGAGTGTATACGGTCACCTGTGAGAAGCGCAATGAACCTCCCTGCCTCTCCCCACGTCGCCTCCTGCACGATCGAAACAAAAACAAAAGGGGACGGTGTTTGAGGCAGGATCATCTAGCAACTTGACAGGTGTGCCATGGTGAGAAAGAAAAAGAGTAGGAGATAAGGTGAAGACTACACAGGCTCTGGAAATTGTAAAACTGCACCTGACACAGTCTTCTTGGCAGGCCAATCTGGCAACAAAAAGAGTGTGTCAAGGCAAGAGAGGGAAAACTACGCAGGCGTTGGTGGTAAAAACATAAATGTACACACAACATACAACAAACCGCGTATGACACACACACACACACACACAAACACACACACACACACACACTTGAACATTTTATGAACCGTAGCATACAATGGCAGCACACTCACCATAATGGGCAGCCCGATCATGATGGTGTTGTTGGATGACAGTAGCAGGTTTTGCAGGCCCGCTTCTTCCCAACGCCTCCCCCCAAACATCCAGATGTATGCAATGATGAGCACCTGCAAGCACAAAAACACATTCTTAGGGTTGGCCAGAACCCTATATACACGGTGTATATACGGTATTTTTGGCAAGGAAATCACCAAATATACGGTCATATACGGTGTTTATAAATGGTTCTGGCCAATCCTATTTTTGGCAAGGACATCACCAAATATACGGTCATATACGGTGTTTATATACGGTTCTGGTTAATCCTACACAATCTATTGGAGGTACAGCCCAAAAGCCATATCCCTAGTGTTTATGCCTATCAGCCCAACATATGTGGCTGCCGGTTACCCCCTTTGTAAACCCTTTGTAGTGTTTTATGCTTTTAGTAACCTGGAGGGTCAGCACAGTGCACAAATTCAGGAGTGTACAAATTCAGTAGTGTATGAATTCAGGAGTGTACGAATTCAGGAGAGTGTACGAATTCAGGAGAGTGTACGAATTCAGGAGTGTACAAATTCAGTAGTGTATGAATTCAGGAGAGTGTACGAACTTAAAAGAGTGTACGGATTCAGGACACGCAATGTTACATATGAAGAACAGGGAATGAGCTCCCACGCGTTAGTGCAAAGTCGTCATGATGTCAAGGCCTTATAACGACCACGTTAGTAAGAGTATTGTAACCATTGTAACCATTGTAACCATTGTAGCCATTGTAGCCAATGTAACCATTGTACAAGGACAAACACGCATGCACGCATCAAACTCATGTAAACGTACGCACTTGCATGATGGATACCCACAGCACGTACGTTTAAACACGCACAAGATCACAGACAAAGCTGCATGTCCATTGAACAAACTCTGAATGATGAAATTCATAACACACAAACGCACAAAATCACAGATGAAGCTGCATTTCTACTAAACAAACTCTGAATGGCGAAAACCATAACACACACACGCACAAAATCACAGATAAAGCTGCATTTCTCCTAAACAAACTTTGAATGACGAATACCATAACACAAACGCACAAAATCACAGATAAAGCTGCAATTCTACTAAACAATAACCCTATATGATGGACACCACAGCACATACACGCACAAGAACACAGACAAAGCTGCAAGTCTTTTAAATAACCCTGAATGACGGGCACCCACAGCACAAACACGCATGCACGCACACAAACAAACAAGGCTGCATATCCATTCAGTTACCTTTGAATAATGGACACCCACAGCACAAACACGCATGCACGCTCACAAACAAGGCTGCATATCCATCCAGTAACCTTTGAAAGGGACACCCACAGCACGAACACGCATGCACGCTCACAAACAAGGCTGCATATCCATTCAGTTACCTTTGAATAATGGACACCCACAGCACAAACACGCATGCACGCACACAAACAAGTGAACGCACACACATGCACGCACACAAACGTGAATGATGGACATCCACGAACACACACACACACACACACACACACACACACACACACACACACAATGGTACGCAGGCACAGCTGCATGTCAACTTCCGCACCTGAATGATGGACACCCACAACACATACCTGCGAGCAGCACGGCGTTGCAGGGCTATTAAGGGCAATCATCACAATTTTTACATATTTTTATATACGCAGCCTAGCAGTCGCACATTTTGACTGATGGCTTTATCTGTAACTCTGTAACTCTGTAACTCTATTAAGGACACAGTACAATGTGACAGCACACTTTGTTTTGTGAAGTGTGAGGTCCCCGTTGTTTAATGCTGCAGTAGCAATGCAAAATGTCACCTCGCTATTGTGAAAGAGCAAATGAGACACATTTACAGTAAAGGAGGAGGTTTGGTGTCTGATGCATAATGATTGAATGATTGAATGTGTAAGAGCATTTGACGACTTGTACTGTTTGTGGTAAAAGGCGAATGGTTGTGTGTGTGTGTGTGTGTGTGTGTGTGTGTGTGTGTGTGTGTGTGAGTGTGTGTGTGTGTGTGTGTGTGTGTGTGTGTGTGTGTGTGGTAGCACACGCAGCATGACTGAAACTTCAGATATATCGTCGGACGGTGTGCACGTTATTGTATACGAAAGGTCTGTCGTTAATTCTAAAGAACAAACCTTTCTTGACCAACCTTCTAAACTTTTTGCTTACGCCGCAAGGGTGCGCCACGCTTCCACACCTGTGGGGTCCAGCACTCTTTATAGCTCGCACTAGGCTAGACAGTGATCCTACTAGGCAAGGACACTCCACATCCGTGAGGTCCAGCACTCTTAATAGCTTGCACTACGCTAGACAGTGTTCCCACTAGGCAAGGACACTTCACATCCGTGAGGTCCAGCACTCTGTACAGCTCGCACTAGGCTAGACAGTGTTCCTACTAGGCCACAACACTCCACATCCGTGAGGTCCAGCACTCTGTACAGCTCGCACTAGGCTAGACAGTGTTACCAATAGGCTACCACACTCCACATCCGTGAGGTCTAGCACTCTGTACAGCTCGCACTAGGCTAGACAATATTCCAACTAGGCAAGGACACTCCACATCCATGAGGTCCAGCACTCTGTACAGCTTGCACTAGGCTGGACAGTGTTGCCAATAGGCTACGACACTCCACATCCGTGAGGTCTTTATAGCTTGCACTAGGCTAGACAATGTTCCCACTAGGCTACGACACTCCACATCCGTGAGGTCCAGCACCCTGTACAGCTCGCACTAGGCTAGACAGTGTTACCACTAGGTAAGGACACTCCACATACGTGAGGTCCAGCACTCTTTATAGCTTAGGCTAGGCTAGACAGTGTTCCCACTAGGCAAGGACACTCCACATCCGTGAGGTCCAGCACTCTTTATAGCTTAGGCTAGGCTAGACAGTGATCCCACTAGGCAAGGACACTCCACATCCGTGAGGTCCAGCACTCTGTACAGCTCGCATTAGGCTAGACAGTATTACCAATAGGCAAGGACACTCCACATCCGTGAGGTCCAGCACTCTGTACAGCTCGCACTAGGCTTACAGCTAACGGCGTTGCCTAAGAAAAGAAACACCACGCAGGCAGTGACAACCACTCCTCACATTGATTAACGAAAAGAAAGCTACCTTGGTACCGAGTACCGTAAAACTCTATTACCAGCAGGCAAAACAGGCCCAGTCAGAGAGGTCCAACAGAGTACCAGAAGGAGGAAAGAAGTCACAAAGAGACTGGAGTACCAGCCTCAAACAAGCAAGAGCACCAAGCACAGACACTGCAGAGCTAAGGGTCTACCAGGGATGACCACCCATCTCGGCCACTGCCAATCCACAAAAACTACCGAGTCTCATTGTTAGTCCTACAGCACTGAACCCGCCGTGCTCTCCGCCACACTGTCACTCAGTGCAAGCCTATAGAAAGGTCTACTAAGCAAACTGCTATGCACTACCTCAGCATTACACTCCTCCCACCGCCAAAGCAATACTACGTCAGTTACGGCAAAGGTGCCACTCACGCTGCGAGGGTACGCCACGCCTCTACATCCGTGAGGTCCAAACGAATGCCTAGCTGGTACACAGTAAACACTGGGATGGAGATGCGTAGCAGGAACAGGTTGACCTGCAAAACGCAGGAGGGGCGACGTGATTGATACATGTGTGTTTGTGTATGTGTGTGTAACTGAAGTTTGTTCATATGAGTTTGCATGCAAATACATGCAGCGGGAAGACAATGTATTCCAGCCAAGCAAAGAGGGACAAGAGAATGCACAGAAGTGGGACAAGTCAAAATGCAATCAGTTTTTTTGAAGGTTTAAAGGCGTGTAGCATTTAGAGCCTTAAATGCTATGCAGGGAGGGACAAGAGACTGCACAGAAGTGAGACAAGTCAAAATGCATGTTGATTCTGAGGGTTGCACGGCGAAAGGCTGCAAAAGAAACGCCAGGCGGGATGACAATAGCATGCCAGCGCAGCACGAGAAAGGAACTCCACATAAACAGGTTGGGGCACATTTCTGAAAACCATGCTGACTCAAAAGGGAGCAAAAGGTGTGCAAGAAGAACACACGGTGAAAGGATGAGCGGGTGTATGCTGGTCACCTGTGGCAAAAACGCATCGCTCTTTAAGACTTTCCCCCATGCGACCACATAGCCAAACAAAATGAGCAACAAAATTTCGATGCCTGCAGAAAGGGAGAGTGTAACATTTGGCAACAAACAATAAAACCCAAGACAATGCATGCTTGTGTGTGCGTGCGTGCGTGCGTGTGCGTGTGTGCGTGTGCGTGTGTGTGTGTGTGTGTGTGTGTGTGTGTGTGCGTGTGTGTGCGTGTGCGTGTGCGTGTGCGCGTGCGCGTGCGCGTGCGCTGTGCGTGTGCGTGTTCGCGTGCGCGTGCGTGTGCGTGTGCGTGTGCGTGTGCGTGTGCGTGTGCGTGTGCGTGTGTGAGTGTGTGTGTGTGTGTGTGTGTGTGTGTGTGTGTGTGTGTGTGTGTGTGTGTGTGTGTGTGTGTGTGTGTGTGTGTGTGTGTGTGCGCGCGTGTGTGTGTGTGCGTACGTGTGTGGTTGCGTGCGTGCACCACTTACAAACATTAACCACAGGCTGGAACACCCAGGAATCCGCATAGTCAGCCATGGTTTGGAGGTGTCTTTCAATTAATACAAATCATTATTGACCCTAATGGACTTTCAATTTTGTGTTTCCTGTCTCCCTAAAATGCTTTATTTCGTCGCCCTAAATCTTTCTTTCGCCAAAAAAATCAACCGCACCAGCAGATAAGGCCGTGACACGGAAGACAAAAAAAGCCCTAGAACATAATTGCCACATTGCGCTATACCGCCGCCGGTAGTCAAAAACAAGTAACCACCGGTAATGTCGGATTAACCCAGAGGAAGTCAACTGAGGCCCCGAATGAGGGTGTTATTGAAATGTGAATTGAGTATGGGCCCCCCAGCTGGCACTTTCTAGGCTGAGCACCCAGAAGTAGCCCTTGCTCTGAGCTGCTGAGAACACCTGAGCTTGAAAAGTGCCAGTCGGGGGGCATATGCCTAATTGCCCGCGGCGTGAACCCTACTTTTGCAAACCTTCGCACCAGATCACCGACTGCACCAAACTGGGTGATTTTTTGGTTCTTGTGGTCCATTTAATAAATAAACACCATTGCAAAAGAAATGGAGTGACTTGGCCCAGTGGTTGGTCAGATGTTGATTTTCAACCGTTTACCTTTAAAATAATCAGCATCAGTGGTGCCAAAAATGGTCAAAACCCTCCAAACCAGCTCTTTTTTTTCCCACGATTACTTTTTAATACATTAGAAATGTCTTGATATCATTTTTATTGAAATTGGACCCGTGGCTGGGCCCTGGTGAGCGCAAAATGGTGTGATCTATGCCAAAAATGAGGCCGATTTCCACACTGGTGCACCCAGGTACCCTATTGACACCAAAACTTTTCCGCCCACCTCCTATTAGTGTAAAAACACGATTTGTATCAAGAAAGTCACATTTCAGGAGTTTCACTCAGTCGACCACCTCTGGGATTAACCGCCGGCGGATATAGCTGTGTAACCCTTACCCTTACCCTAACCGCCGGTTAATAAAATGAAGATGTCTTTTAGGTTAGCATTTTCCAGTTGTGTCACAGCCCTTTTTTTACTTGGTTTGTTTTGAGGTTTACCTTGTTCTCGCAGGTTGGGCAGCCATTCCAGGTTGAATGCCTTTGTAATCCAAACTAAACTAAAGAAATAAAATGAAGAGGCAGTGCAGGGACATGCACAAAAATTCATAAAAGAGAGCGATTGCGAACTCGCCCAAGTAAAGATTGTAAGCATCCATTATTATTTCTATTGTCTAGCAGGTATAATATGGAAAATCAGGCTCCCTAGATTGGCTCCAGCTAGCGTAGAAAAGTATTGATGTACGTCGCTGCGTTCCATCACCCTCCTTCACAGAGCAGCGTCAACTCGTCTTACTTGTCGATGGAGTCCCTACAGTATTTGCTCCGCCGTGCATACGACTCATCATCCCCTCTAACTGAATCGCTAATGAGTCCACCTGCTTTGTGTCTTTCCTGTAAGCCTGCAAAACACAGGAGGCAAGGCTGAATGGGTGAAAGTCAAATACCAAATATAGTGGCGCTGCGCTTGGGGACCCTATGTCAATACTTCCATATTACTATAGCCCATACTTGCAATCCATCATAGCCCATACTTGCAATCCATCATAGTCCATACTTGCAATCCATGCTTAAGCTGGTACGATACCATAACCTCGTCGTGACAGCCAAAGGTCTGTAATGAGCAAGGGCTTTCTTGCCCTTCATAGAATTATTGCCAAATGGCATGGTCTCCTACACGACCTGGCAATTCTGCCCTAAGCAGACTTGTGTGCACTCTCCTGGAACTGGTTCCCTGCTCACCCCAGCTATGCACGGATTTGCATTTCGCGGCATCGCCTTTCGAGAAGGGAGCCCAGTAAGTCTTCTTTCCATCTGTATCAACTTTATATCAAGAAGCTACACTGGACACTTTTCCAACCAGGGCACTGTTCAACAATCGGAAAGCACCATCCTTTTTGGCATGAGGTTCTTACTCGATTTGGCTGTTAAATGTTTTTGGAGAAAGGTCACAATTTCTGAGCTGTAAGGCTCTCAGTTTCTCTAGCAATCCATAGGCCTAGGACAAAGTCCTAAAGTCCAAAACAGGAGGCCTGATTTTATTTTTCTACTCGTGCCATTTGCAAACAACTCAAGAAAACAAAGAATGCGTATTCATCTCTGCATCACGGAACTCAAACATTTTTCCCTAATCAAAATCCAATAAACAGGAAACAAGCTCTACCCGCTTAAACCCTCTATCCTGTTCACGCTGCTGGTTTCCCTACCTGTGCCCTTTCCATCATTTTAGTCTTTTCTCGGAGCAGCTGGGAGTACCTGTCCACCAATTTCTGCAAGTGTAAGGAACGTGTTCCATCATTTTAGTCTTTTCTTGGAGCAGCTGGGAGTACCTGTCCACTAATTTCTGCAAGTGCAAGGAATGTGTATCACGTTTTTTCTTGTTCATATCCCACGTCCATGGTCCTGCAAGGACGTGGGATGTTGTTTCGGCAAGGGCGTGCACATCAAGATAGTGTGCAGATCTAATACAGGTGAGAAATTGCACGAGCAGATGCGTAGGGCTGGTTCTTTAACTCTGCAAGGGCGTGTGCACAAAAATGTGTAGATCGGATACAGGAAAGAGGATGCACGAACTGGTAAGCTGGGTTGGCTCACTTCATTCATACTGCTGGCTTATGATGTTCCTTATAACAAATTCCGTGCTTTTGCCGTGAATTCCGTGTTTCAGGTTAGTTTTGCAATGATGAGATCTCCAGGTCCTGGAGCAACCCATTAACTGACAAATAAGGATACGTGCAGCAAGAGATCAAATGATAGACCGCTGATAGGAAGAGGGGGCCCAGTCGAAGATGCTTTTGGTACATGTAGAACGCTTGCATTCCAAGAACGTATGAGGACTGGCTCCAATACAATATATTTAAATTGGCAGGCCGATAATAAGCATGGTTGATGACAAAAACGATGGTTGAATATAGAAGAAAAGGTAGAGAAGCTGCAAAGGATAGGGCTGCAATTGGTGCCAATCAGGAAAGCAAGGAGTTTGATTCCTACAGGCTTGTGTTCATGGTTTTATCAGGCAAGCATGGTGCGAAGGGATGGGAGCCACCTGATACCTGATGCATGCCATTTAATTCTGAACTTCAGGCTTGGGCAGCGCTGTTTGGTGTACATACGAGTTTTTTGGCTTGGAAATAACAGTGTATATATACGTATACATACAGTTCTGGCCGACCCTAAAGATGCAAGCGTGCAGGTGTGTGCGCACCACGATGCATGCCAATTGATTCTGAACTTCAGGCTTGGGCAGCGTTGTTGCAAGCGTGCAGATGTGTGCGCACCACGATGCATGCCATTTGATTCTGAATTTCAGGCTTGGGCAGCGGTGTTGCAAGCGTGCAGATGTGTGTGCACCACGATGCATGCCATTTGATTCTGAACTTTAGGCTTGGGCAGCGGTGATGCAAGCAGTTTTTGCGCACCAGCGCAACACAGCACAATTGCATGCAAAACGAGCATACAGCTATTTCAACGCCCTGATAGATGTACCTTAGTATGGGCGATAGGTCAACATTCGGTAGCTAAACGTCCATTATTATTTGGGGGCGGGGGTGGTGAACAGAAGCATTCCTTTGGGTGGAGCATAAATTCCATTCATTTTCAGGCTTGTTGAGTTATACGGTACGGTACGAATACAGTTTGTAAGACACGGACCGTACTTGTTGTAATACGGCTTACTACCGTAATTGTCACACCGTCTGTTACCGTAAATACGGTAAAATACGGTTCGTTGTATGGTACGGTGCCAAGCTGGCACTGCCAGTGCAAAAATGGCCTCGAATGGCCTCTCCACCCCAACACCTCCCATTTTTGCTCCCTGGTGTGCTCCTCTCATGTGCTGACGTCACACAATGCTTCCCTGAACGACCCTGAGGCTGGGTTGTTGTTGCATCAGCTCGGGGGAAGGGCCCAGCAGTGGCTTGCATGGAAACTTAAAATTGGATGCAGTACCTGATTCCTGGTTGAGATTTGTGTCTTATTCATAAATACTTGATGCAAAAAGGAAAGTTAATGGTTAGGGCCAAAATTGGAGTCAAACGACCAAATTACGGTGAAATCGTACTTTGCGGTGGCAACATACTGTACATTTAAACAACGTATTTTCAAACAGACCGTACTTGCACTGTATTGTACGGCGTATTACAGTACGGTGCCGTAATTACGGTCAAGAAAGCCAAAGTGCGGTGTATCTCAACAAACCTGATCATTTCAGACAAATCTATCTGACAGCTGGCTTTGCAAACCATGCCAAACAATGACGTATTTTATGGTACAAGCAGCGGAAGCTCATAATAAGATCAGCTACGCTCTCTTGATGTCCTTTCTAACAGCCTCTGATCACTCCAGCTGATGCCTCCTCCTAATTTTAACTCGCCTATGCTGCCCAACTCTCATCTTGTTACTTTGTGCATACCTTCGCACACATTAGGGGAGTACCTCGGGGAGAGAGACCCAACTCTTTCATGACTAGCATTGACATTGTCGGAATGGGTATCTCCAGGTACTTGCTCCCTTGTGACCGCGCAGGTGACTCCAGGCAAATAAATACAAATAAGAAATACAAAGACATCCTCAAGTGCAACAAATAGTTGAACAATAACAGCCTAAAATGATTCTAAACTTTGTTGACACAAAAGAATATTCAAAGCACAACAAAAGTGGACACACACACACGCAAACACACATTCACACACACACACGCACACGCACCCCCCCCCCCCACCCACCCACACACCCACCCACCCACACACACACACACACATGCAAACATACGACTTACCGTGCCTAGCTGATTTTTCATGGAGGCCTTTTCAGATTTTGCTTGGGCGAGATCGTTCTGAGTCAAGATCTGCTGCTCTTGTAGGCTGCTCAGCTGCAGACAGAAAAATGGTATGAAAGCTTGGTATGAAAGAAATGGTATGAATGAAGCTTGATATGAACATGGTATGAAAGTTTGTGGGCTGCTCAGCTGTGCAAGACGGAAAAAATGGTAAGAAAGAGAAAAAGTACAGATGGTGCGATTGAGGCGATGGTGATATGAAGTGGAATCAGGGTCTGCTGCTCGTGTGGGCTGCTTGGCTGTAAGACGGAAAAGTGGTATGAAAGAGGAAAAGTATAGATTGTGCGATTGAGGCGATGGTGATATGATGTGGAAAATGAGATTGAGCAAAGCCTTGCCCATATTATTGTAGCACTGGAGAGAAAGCAGCAGCAGGCTAGAAGACGAGATCCAAGAGGGTCAACCGTTTGTTGGTGACTAGTTGACCAGGGCTTGGACGAGATCCAAGAGGGTGAACCGTTTGTTGGTGACTAGTTGACCAGGGTTTGGACAAGATCCTTGTTTGTTGGTAACTAGTTGACCGGGGTTTGGATGAGATCCAAGAGGGTGAACCGCTTGTTGGTGACTGGTTGACCAGGGTTTGGACAAGATCCTTGTTTTTTGGTGCCTCGTTGACCAGGGTTTGGACAAGATCCTTGTTTGTTGGTGACTAGTTGACCAGGGTTTGGACGAGATCCTTGTTCGTTGGTGACTAGTTGACCAGGGTTTGGACGAGATCCTTGTTTTTTGGTGCCTCGTTGACCAGGGTTTGGACAAGATCCTTGTTTGTTGGTGACTAGTTGACCAGGGTTTGGACGAGATCCTTGTTTGTTGGTGACTAGTTGACCAGGGTTTGGACGAGATCCAAGAGGGTGACTCGTTTGTTGGTGACAAGTTGACCAGGGTTTGGACGAGATCCTTATTTGTTAGTGACTAGTTGACCAGGGTTTGGACGAGATCCTTGTTTGTTAATGACTAGTTGACCAGGGTTTGGACGAGATCCTTGTTCGTTGGTGGCTAGTTGACCAGGGTTTGGTTGAGATCCTTGTTTGTTGGTGCCTAGTTGACCAGGGTTTGGACGAGATCCTTGTTTGTTGGTGACTGGTTGACCAGGGTTTGGACGAGAGCCTTGTTTGTTGGTGACTAGTTGACCAGGGTTTGGACGAGATCCAAGAGGGTGAACCGTTTGTTGGTGACTAGTTGACCAGGGTTTGGACGAGATCCTTGTTTGTTGGTGACTAGTTGACCAGGGTTTGGACGAGATCCTTGTTTGTTGGTGACTAGTTGACCAGGGTTTGGACGAGATCCTTGTTTGTTGGTGACTAGTTGACCAGGGTTGGGACAAGATCCTTGTTTGTTGGTGACAAGTTGACCAGGGTTTGGACAAGATCCAAGAGGGTGAGTCGTTTGTTGGTGACTAGTTGACCAGGGTTTGGAAAAGATCCTTGTTTGTTGGTGACTAGTGACCGGGTTTGGACGAGATCCTTTTTTCACTTTCACACGCTTTTGCATGTGATCCAGGTGTCATCTTTTTGTTATTTGTCCTCTTAAGGGATTTTATTCCGCCTACAAACAGACAAAGCCAGTCCCAGTTAAAGAGAAGAAGCTGAGGAGTTAAAGGTCAAAGAGCCTAAAAACGGATGAACTTTAAGCACCTGGTACTGTATAACTCGTTGACCAAGAAAGAGGAAGCCCATGCTGTGTCTTCACACAAAAGCTTGTTGGCTGCTGCGCACGCCTGCCGTAACTTTCATATTCCTTCTGATTTCTGTTCATATATAAAGAAAGGAAAGGACGTTCCTCAGGCAGAGAAACTCGCTACACACACACTAGTTAAGGAGAGGAGCTAACTTGATACCAGTACCGTATTAATCCACCGCTAAAAAAAAAGAGAAAGGAGATATCTAGGAGGTACAGAGTAATTACCAGCGAGACTGGTCTTGCCTGCAACGACACGTTTCCCCCCCCCCCTGGGATACCGGACACCGGACACCGGACACCGGACACCGGACACTCACACACACACACACACACACACACACACACACACACACGCACGCACGCACGCATGCACGCACGCACGCACGCACGCACGCACGCATGCACGCGCACACACACACACACCCCTACAAAAAACGACTGGCATACCTCGATTGTGAATGCATCTGACGTCCGCTTGCAGTCTGCTATGGTTCCAGCTTTTGATTGAAGCTGCACGCGTATAAATCAATCAGGGACACAAAGAGGCATGTGCTCGCTTGCAATTGCGTGATGGCCGTTCATCTCCTCTTTGCTTGAGATTAAAGTGACAGAAACTGAGCAGAGACCTACTTTGTGCAAACCGTTTCCGGTTTCTACAACCGGCAGGAAAACACAAGAGGTTTTGTTCTCCTGTGTGTGTGTCGAAGATTTACTGTCCCACTGACTAGTAAATGGTGCAACGATACTGAAACTGCATGCTCGTCCCTGGTGCTGCAATCAAATGAAAAGCAAATGCTGCTGCTTGACTTGCGTATGAATTGTGGCTGCCAGCTTGTTATTTTCCTATGGAGCAAGGAAGCAGCTCCCCTAATTCACATGACATTCACCACCTCTTTGCCTGCTGCACGGTTCATGAATGTTATGCTACCAAGGGTCCATATACATGGTAACCCACCAATCAATCAATGGCTTGGCTTTGCTTGCTACACGGCTCATGAATGAGATGCAACGTGCAGCATTGCGGAGCAAGAAAGAGATGCCAATGCGAATACGAGTGCCTATTCTATTGATTGCAGAATTGCTTGGGAAGGTGGAGTTGTGCGTGTGCTTTTGTCATATTTGAAGGCAGGGGCAGGACATGTCGTTGGGTGAGCACTTGCCTAAGATGCTCATACACCGTGTGGGCAGCATTTGCGTCGTGTGTGTGCGTGTGTACTTGTAATTTGCAAAAGCTCGCACAGGAGACGATGCGTGTCTATGTAAAAGAGATATCCTTACACGTGATGGATAGTTTGCATGCATCAAACATGCAACCAGTTTGCATATGCGTCGAACATGCAACCAGCTTGCGCCGCCTGCAGCTACCGCTAATGATGGGTAAGCCTTATAAAAGGAATGGTGAAACTTGAACCTTATAAAAATTGCTCACCTGCAATAACAAGAAGGCAGATCCAACGCAGCACAGCAAGATGCAGGACGACAAGAGAGAGTTATTCCATCCGCCTGAGCTCCTGTACGTCCTCTGGTTGCCATTTACGGACGAGGCAAGCTTCTCTGCAAGTCCTGTGTCGGTTGCCTGTGGCCATGTGAATGTTGTGTGTGTGTGTGTGTGTGTGCGTGTGTGTGTCTGTGTGTGTGCATGTTTGTGTGTGTGCGTGTGTGTGAGTCCGTGTGTGTGTGTGTGCATGTTTGTGTGTGTGTGTGTGTGTGTGTGTGTGTGTGTGTGTGTGTGTGTGTGTGCGTGTGTGTGTGTGTGAGTGCGTGTGTGTGCGTCTGAGTGCGTGTGCGTGTGTGTGTGTGTGTGTGTGTGTGAGTGCGTGTGTGTGCGTCTGTGTGTGTG
>Ga0307942_1001735_pt1 | contig 17567 bp, 13 predicted proteins | sample OrgLakmetagen175_FD_201846 | JGI IMG/M metagenome (GOLD analysis project Ga0307942, IMG submission 201846) | Saline water microbial communities from Organic Lake, Antarctica - #175 | ecosystem: Environmental > Aquatic > Non-marine Saline and Alkaline > Saline | place: Antarctica: Organic Lake... | reverse complement strand
GCTGAAAAGTTGGCGAAGCCTTTTGCGCTGTGAACTGGCAACTTGTGTGTGCTTTGTGCACGCTTATACATGTGTGTGTGTGTGTGTGTGTGTGTGTGTGTGTGTGTGTGTGTGTGTGTGTGTGTGCGCGTGCGTGCGTATGTGCGTGCACGCGTGCGTGCGTGTTTGTGTGAGTGTGTGTGTATGTGTGTGTGTGTGTGTGTGTGTGTGTGTGTGTGTGTGTGTGCGCGCGTGTGCGCGTGCATGCAAGCCTTCAACCTGCTCACATCTGTCAGTCAAACATGGAGACTCGCATCCTCTCAGAACACGCTCCCATCGTCATCGCGTCAATAAACATAAATTTTTTAATCCCTTGCAACTTGAATTGAGGAAATTCGTGCACCCAGTCGTGTGCTTGCATGGAGCAGCGAACTTTTCGTCCCGCCTCTCCTTGGCCCCGGACCCAGCCGGCACACTCAGAAACGTCTCCTGTCAACGCCTGTGCGGTCAGATGATGTTTGGGGGGCATGGGCTGGGCTGAGCGCCGGGCAGCTTCCTCCAGCTACCAAACATTGAGTCACTTCTTTCCACAGCACTGCTCATTGCACCCCTGGTCACCAAAACTGGTATGCCCCGACAAAAATTTTGCTCGGCCTGCCTGCCAAGTTTCAGACCTGGACGTTGGCTGCGTGGCTCTGGCCAGGCCCTGATTCTCAACTTTCCAAACTTTCGTTTCGGGGTACGCCCAACAGCACCACCCCCTGCCCCTCCCCTCTCCCTGACACCGCAAGGCTGCCTGATTTGTAAGTCTGGGTCACTGTGCAAGTTTTGGGGGCAGGGGGTGCGCTGGGCGGGCCTGCGCACACTGGTGTGAATAATTCTCGTTTTCACGGTGCGCCCAGCAGCACCTCCACCACCCCTCCCCTCTCCCTGACACCGCAGGGCTGCCTGATTTGTAAGTCTGGGTCACTGTGCAAGTTTAGGGGGCGGGGGGTGGGCTGGGCGGGCCTGCGCACACCGATGTGAACTTTGGTGGGAAGAAGACAAACCTAGGGGCTGCGCCCCATGACTGGGGCTTCGCCAAAAAGACAAGAAACTGCCCACAAAGACAATAAAACTGTCCACAAAGACAAGAAATTGGCTTACAAAGGAAACTGCCCACAAAGACAAGAAAAGTGCCCACAAAGACAAGAACTTGCCAAAATACGGCAGAAACTGCACACGTATGACAACATTTGATTTAATGCAGTAGCAAATGAGATGTGTACAATACAACATACAATACATACACGCCGTATGACAAGCCCCGCTGGCAAATGCTGCTAGGCCACGAAATAAAACAAGATTGATACATACGGTAGCATATGAGATGAGATGTGTACATGTGTACATTACAAAACACAACACAGACATGCCGTATGACGAACCCGCTGGCAATTGCTGCTAGGCCACGAAATAAAACAAGATTGATACATACGGTAGCATATGAGATGAGATGTGTACATGTGTACATTACAACATACAATACATACACGCCGTATGACAAGCCCCGCTGGCAAATGCTGCTAGGCCACGAAATAAAACAAGACTGATACATACGGTAGCATATGAGATGAGATGTGTACATTCAACATACAATACATACACGCCGTATGACAAGCCCCGCTGGCAAATGCTGCTAGGCCACGAAATAAAACAAGATTGATACATACGGTAGCATATGAGATGAGATGTGTACATTCAACACACAATACATACACGCCGTATGACAAGCCCCGCTGGCAAATGCTGCTAGGCCACGAAATAAAACAAGATTGCAACATACGGTAGCATATGAGATGAGATGTGTACATGTGTACATTACAACATACAATACATACACGCCGTATGACAAGCCCCGCTGGCAAATGCTGCTAGGCCACGAAATGAAACAAAATTGCTACGTACGGTAGCATATGAGATGAGATGTGTACATCAACATACAACACAGACATGCCGTATGACGAACCCCGCTGGCAATTGCTGCTAGGCCACGAAATAAAACAAGATTGATACATACGGTAGCATATGAGATGAGATGTGTACATTACAACATACAATACATACACGCCGTATGACAAGCCCTGCTGGCAAATGCTGCTAGGCCACGAAATAAAACAAAATTGCTACATACGGTAGCATATGAGAAGAGATTGTACATTACAAAATACAACACAGACATGCCGTATGACGAACCCCGCTGGCAGGTGCTGCTAGGCTACCTAAAAAGGAGATGTGCTGCTTGATTGTTCGAACCTTTGTGGCCAGCTGACATGGCAATGGAATGCCTTGTACATTATTGTCGAGCAATACAAGGAGGAAGGTGTGCTATGTAGTGTGAGGATTCGAGGGGGTGAAGTGGCAGGCACGTGTCCAGCAAAATAAGGCAGACTGCTTTTCACATGAAGTGTCTGAATAGGAACAGACGTGTTAAGGTGCTTTTCCCTCCACATCAATATCACAATGTCACATGAGCCTAATTACAACTTGAAATCACACAAGCACACGCACACGTATACACATAAACAAGCAACTTAACAACACACAAGTCAACGCGCACACACATACGCACACACACAAACACATACACAAACGCATACGTACGTATACACACTATACACACGCATACGTATACACACACATACACGCATTCACACCTGTTGGTCTGAGGATGCCTCATCAGCAACTGGGGTAGGGTACAAACGCCCGTTAGTGATGACAGCAGTCGCGCCAGGTGCCATGCCAAGGGTCTCCCTGCATATCATTATAACATAGTAAATTATATGCGACATACGTTGACATAATCAGGCAACAACCATTGTGAGGTGTGCTGCAGCAGTAGGAGCCGCGCTAAGGGTCTCCCTGCACACCACGGAAACTAACAGAAATAGATGGCCACATTCCAGCATGATCAGCCGTTGCCCGTTTGTGATAAGTAAAAACATTGCATTAAAACTGCACTACATTCCTTCCAGAACCATTTAGTTGTCGTCGTTGCAAATTGCACAGCTAAAGCCTAGATGGCGCACGTTCTAGTCACACATGACTACACATGATCAGTAAGCATAACACACACACACGCACACACACACACACACACGCCCCCTCTGGCCTCGGTCACCTCGACAACGAGGCGTGTGTGTTCCTTGCTTTCTGGATGAATGGGGGGGGGCTGAACACAGTGTCATCCCTACTCAGTCCTTGCAGCAGTATGGTCAAAAAGGCTTCCGCAAGCTCCTCCCCTTTAAGGCCCGCCTGCGCGTGTGTGAGGAATAACAGGAAGCACAGTTAGCTTGTCACATGCCTTGCGCAGGAATTGATTCTCCTGAAGTATCTGTGAGCTCCTCCCCTTTAAGGCCGCCTGCGCGTGGGAGTGTGAAGGAAGCAAAATTGGTTTATCATGAGTCTTGCAAAGGAATTGGTCCTTTTAAAGTGTCTGCGAGCTCCTCCCCTTTCAGGCCCGCCTGCGCGTGTGAGGGGGAAGACAGAAAGCAAAATTGGCTTGTCACATATCTTGCAAAGGAATCAATTCTTCTAAAGTGTCTGCGAGCTCCTCCCCTTACAGGCCCGCCTGCACGTGTGAGGGGGAAGACAGAAAGCAAAATTGGCTTGTCACATATCTTGCAAAGGAATCAATTCTTCTAAAGTGTCTGCGAGCTCCTCCCCTTACAGGCCCGCCTGCACGTGTGAGGGGGAAGACAGAAAGCAAAATTGGCGTGTCACATGCCGTGATATTTTTTTCTTATATTATGCCTCGCACCATAAGCGCAATGCTTGCTTGCAACACGCCTTGCGCAGCAGTATAAGGTCATGAGGGCGTTTGCAAGGTTCACCTCGTCCAGATGTGCATGCACGTGTGGACTACTAGGCTAGGGTTTCAGGGTTTAAGGGTTTAGGGGTAGAGGGTCAAGGTTAGGGTTTAGGGTTGATTTTTCTTGGGTCCAAACTATTAGTGGTTTAAGGTTCTGGGTTAGGGTTTAGGGTAAAAGGGGGGGGGTTGGGGGGGGGGGGGGTATTGCAAGGTTTCGGTTTGGTACACACATGGGACAACAGGGTACTTAACTAGATGTAAGTTTGGTAGATGTGGGGATATTGCAAGTGTTGTTGACAAGCTGTGGAGCACAGGAATTTAAACATAGACTCCCCACCACACTAATATCCCAGCTATTATCCCCAATTAGCCCATATGCACACCATATCACCCTCTAAAAATTACATTTACCCACCTTATCAGCGTACGCAAGACTCTAATCAGCATTTGCAGGATCAGCAGGTGCACAAGAAACCTAATCTGCCTTCCTCCCAAAATTATGCACACACACACACATACACACACACACATCTACAAATGCACACGCTTAACTATACGTGCACAAACACACACAATCACACAAACATGTACAAATACACACGCACAAGCACGCGCGCAACCTGACAAGCAGGAGTGTAAATGAATAAACACACACACATGCGCACCTTACCTGCATAAGCAGTAGCCACATATGCACACCTTATCTGCATAAGCAGTAGCCACACACATGCGCACCTTATCTGCATATAAGCAGTAGCCACACACACGCGCACCTTACCTGCATAAGCAGTAGCCACACACACGCACACCTTATCTGCATAGGCAGTAGCCACACACACACACACACACACACGCACACACACACACACACGCGCGCGCACCTTATCTGCATAGGCAGTAGCCACACACAAACACACGCACCTTATCTGCATAAGCAGAAGCCACGCTGATCTCGTGCTCATGGCTAGGATTGATGGGCCCACTGAGCCTTTCAGCTAGGGCATTGTCTTCAAGCAGTGACAGCAGGAAGGTTGCCACAGGCATTAGGTCTATGACCTCACCTGCGTGTGTGTGAGTGTGTGTGTGCGTGCTTGTGTGTGTGTATGTGTATGTGTGTGTTTGTGAGAGAGAGAGAGAGAGAGAGAGAGAGAGAGAGAGAGAGAGAGAGAGAGAGAGAGAGAGAGAGAGAGAGAGAGAGAGAGAGAGAGAGGGAGAGGAGTATGCCGAGATTCAACAAGCTATACACACAATGATGTCAACAAATGGATTTACACACACTCAACAACGCAGGCCATGTGTGCACAAGCCTGCCGCATACCGAGATTTAACAAGCTATACACGCAATAATGTCAACAAATAAGTGTACACACACACTCAAAATGCAGGCCGTGTGCGCACGCACCTGCCACATACCGAGATTTAACAAGCCATAAACAATAATGTCAACAAATGAGTGTACGCACACTCATAACGCAGGCCGTGTGCGTACGCACCTGCCGCAGCACCCGCCGCGGCCTTGTTATACTGCTGGGACATGGAGGCAAACAGGAACACCTACATGGCGAGGCAAAGAGAGGCGATGAATGTGAGCAGCATGCACTCTCTGTGTAATGGTAATGCGAAAATGAATGTATGCAGCATGTAGCCACTGGGACATGGAGGCACACAGGAAAACCTACACATTGATGCAAAGAGAGGTGAAGTAAGTGAGCAGCATGCACTCAAAGCTTTTGTCTGACTGCCTTCCTGGTTTTTAAGAGAACCATTAGCTTGTTAGGTTGTGATATCACAACAACCGAACGGGCAGAGACGTGTGGGGAGAGAAGCTTGTTTGCTGCCCAAAAGTCATTTTGTGGATTTCAATCAACTTAGCTCAATTATAATTCTGTGCACTACCACGCAAACACACATACAAATGCACCCACGCAGATACACACACATGCACACACGCAGGCGCACACATGCACACACACACATGCAAACACAAACACACACATGCAAACACAAACACACCTCTAGCAGGGACAGGCTGGAGTCATCTGGATGAGGGTTGAGAAGCAGCACAACCCGTGAGCTGTCAGTGCCGCGGCTCTTTTCAACCATGAATCGCAAGGCTTCTGCGACCTGCGCACGCCCCTCACGCCTGCGTGTGTGTGTGTGTGTACGTGTGTGTGTGTGTGTGTATTTCTGTGTGTGTGTGTGTGTGTGTGCGCGTTTGTGTTTGCATGTGAGTGGACCTGAAATGCGTGTGTTTTTGACTGAGGGCGTACATGTACGTGTGTGTATGTGTGTGCGTGTGTGTGCGTGTGCGTGGGTGTGTGTGTGTGTGTTTGTTTGTGCGTGAGTGTGTGTGATTGTGTGTCTAGGTTGTGTACATTGTCTGTTTGCTCCTACCTGACCAGGTTGGCCACCACAATCTAGCAGGGTGCAATTTACCAGCCACCTTATTTATATACCTAAGAATTTAGTGTTTGCAGTCTCCTACACGCCCAGGTTGGCCATCACAATGTGTGTGTGTGTGTGTGTGTGTGTGTGTGTGTGTGTGTGTCAGGGTGCATTTTACCAGCTACATCTCACCCTCCTACATGTGAATGTGTGTAGTAGGGTGCAACTTGCTGTTTCTTACATGCCCAGGTTGGCCATCACGATGTGTGTGGGAGGGTGCAACTTGCCAGCCATACCAAGTCCCCATTATTAATCACTTGTATAGGTATTAAGTGTCTGCAGTCTCCTACACGCCCAGGTTGGCCATCACAGTGTGTGTGTGTGTATGTGTGTGTGTGTGTGTGTGTGTGTGTGGCAGGGTGCACTTTACCCGCTACATCTCACCCTCCTGCATGTGGATGTATGCAAACTATTATTTGCAGTCCCCTACCTGGCCAACTTAGCCACCACAATGTGTGTGTAGCAGGGTGCTGCTTGCCAGCTACACCTCAACCCCCTTCATGTGGATGAATGTAGGCTACTTTGTGGGTCTGCAGTCCCCTACCTGGCCAAATTAGCCACCACAATGTGTGTGGCAGGGTGCATCTTGCCAGCCAGAACGAGGGACGCCTTCTTGGAGTTCTTGGGGGGGGGCTTGCTGCTCGATGGGGGGGAAGGGAGAACGAAGGACAGAGGTGTATGCTTGTGGTCAGGGTGCTGCAGGAACTTGTCCAGCTGCACCACCTGCAATGAAAGTGGGCAGATACAGTACGGTGTCTCAATCGGTTGTAGTGGGAGGCAACATAAGGAAGGAGGGTGCGTGCTTGTGGTCAGGGTGCTGCGAAAAATCGTTGAGCTGCATTACATATTACATTAGAATTGGGTAGAGACAGTACGGTGTCCCATTTGGTTGTAGTGGGAGGCAATATGAGGAAGAGAGGTGCGTGCTCGTGGTAAGGGTGCTGCAAAAAATTGTTGAGCTGCATAACATTAGAATTGGGTAAACAGCACATTGTCTCAGTCGGTTGTAGTGGGAGGCAACATTAAGGAAGAGGGGTGCATGTTTGTGGTCAGGGTGCTGCAAAAAATTGTTGAGCTGCATTACATTAGAATTGGGCAAAGGCAGCGCTGGTGTCAGATCAGAGGGAGGGAGGACAAACAGAGGAACAGGGTGTGTGTGTAAGCCCTTTGGGTCAGAGGGTGCAGCCAGTGCTTGTTGAGTTGCACCCCTTGCCTTGAGTTGCACCCCGTGCCTTGAGTTGCACCCCTTGTTGAGTTGCTGTTGAGTTGCTGTTGAGTTGCTGTTGAGTTGCTGTTGAGTTGCTTTTAGTTGCACCCCTTGTTGAGTTGCGCCCCTTGCCTTGAGTTGCACCCCTTGCCTTGAGTTGCACCCCTGGTTGAGTTGCTGTTGAGTTGCTTTTAGTTGCACCCCTTGTTGAGTTGCGCCCCTTGCCTTGAGTTGCAACCCTTGCCTTGAGTTGCACCCCTTGTTGAGTTGCTGTTGAGTTGCTGTTGAGTTGCTTTTAGTTGCACCCCTTGTTGAGTTGCGCCCCTTGCCTTGAGTTGCAACCCTTGCCTTGAGTTGCACCCCTTGTTGAGTTGCTGTTGAGTTGCTGTTGAGTTGCTGTGGAGTTGCTTTTAGTTGCACCCCTTGTTGAGTTGCGCCCCTTGCCTTGAGTTGCACCCCTTGCCTTGAGTTGCACCCCTGGTTGAGTTGCTGTTGAGTTGCTGTTGAGTTGCTTTTAGTTGCACCCCTTGTTGAGTTGCGCCCCTTGCCTTGAGTTGCACCCCTTGCCTTGAGTTGCACCCCTTGTTGAGTTGCTGTTGAGTTGCTGTTGAGTTGCTTTTAGTTGCACCCCTTGTTGAGTTGCGCCCCTTGCCTTGAGTTGCAACCCTTGCCTTGAGTTGCAACCCTTGCCTTGAGTTGCTGTTGAGTTGCTGTGGAGTTGCTTTTAGTTGCACCCCTTGTTGAGTTGCGCCCCTTGCCTTGAGTTGCACCCCTTGCCTTGAGTTGCTGTTGAGTTGCTGTTGCGTTGCTGTTGCGTTGCTGTTGAGTTGCTTCTAGTTGCACCCCTTGCCTTGCAATTCAGCCGACAGGATGCAAATAAATCGAGGTGTCCAAGTTGCTCATAAACAATTAAGGGCGACGAGGAGGACGGGGATGTCAGTGTGTGGTTAGATTGCCCCTAGCCTATTTGTTGCTGCTCTGCTTGCCAATAACGTAAACAAAACAGGGTAGTGCTAGCGCTAGTGCTAGGGTAGCGCTAGTGCTACAAAACAGGATAGTTCTAATGTTAGGGTAGTGCTAGTAGTGGTTTAGGTTTAAACCCTTTTAGGCGGTGGCCCTGGTGTCACACTTGCTCTATTGGAGGGATGTAAGCAGAGGGTAGGAATTGTGTTGAGGGTGCCACAAACTGGGGTCCCATTTATTTAAAACTGCCTCGATCTAGGCAACCACGTACATCACGACATAACATCACACAACACAGACCATACACTTAACGGCAGTGTTTTCCAGGCATACAGTGTCTGAAAGCACATTGCTCCATCCCCAGCAAAAACGACCAACCACAGCACACACCACCCACTTGCCGGAGGCGCCTTAATTTAGCCACGATGTTTGGGTCCCATTGCCTCACACCCCACACCCCTGACTTAAGCTACCACACCACACCGCTACCACACCACATCACATTTGAAGAAGCTGATGGGTCCTCCTGATGAAGTCTGAGTTATATCACCCCGCTGACTTTATTAAGCAGCCCCGCCACATACCTCGCAACACCATATTACACACCAACCACTTACCTGAGGTGACTTTCCTGACATTGTGTTTGACTTCCACCACCCCACTGCCCTCATTCAAGCAGCCACGCTGCTTATCACGCAACACCAACTTACACACCAATCACTCACCTGAGGTGACTTCCCTGACATGATGTCTGGGTTCCATCGCCCCACGGCCCCTGCCTCCGTGACCAGAGTGTCCTGCACATCGTCCCCATCGCTCACGCTGCCATAGAACACCATCTCCTGTGCATGGGTGTGTGAATGTTTGTGCATTTGGTGTTTGGTAGGGTGTCATTGCCTGTGACTGTTTCCTGCACATCGTCCCCATCACTCACGCTGCCATAGAACACCATCTCCTGTGCATGGGTGTGTAAAAATGTTTGTGCATTTGGTGTTTGGTAGGGTGTCATTGCCTGTGACTGTTTCCTGCACATCGTCCCCATCACTCACGCTGCCATAGAACACCATCTCCTGTGCATGGATGTGTGAATGTTTGTACATTTGGTGATTGTTACGTTGTCATTGCCTGTGACTGTTTTTTCTGCACATCGTCCCCATCACTCACGCTGCCATAGAACACCATCTCCTGTGCATGGGTGTGTGAATGTTTGTGCATTTGGTGTTTGGTAGGGTGTCATTGCCTGTGACTGTTTCCTGCGCATTGTCCCTATCAATCACGCTGCCATAGAACACCATCTTCTGTGCATGGGTGTGTGAATGTTTGTGCATTTGGTGCTTGGTAGGGTGTCATTGCCTGTGACTGTTTCCTGCACATCGTCCCCATCGCTCACGCTGCCATAGAACACCATCTACTCTGCAAGGAACTAAGTTCATTTTGTAAGTAGCGCTAAGCAACAAGTGCATGTCTCTGTCTTCAAATTCTATCTCCACAACCGTTTACTACCTCGGCTAGGTATAATCATATTTGCCACCGCAGCTAGGCAAAGTCGTATGTTGCCACCTCATTTATGTATAGTTGCTACCTCAATCATAAATACCTCTCCTGAGCCCCTGTGTGCACAGCCCCTTGCAAACCGCGGTGATTCGTCCGATTCAAAATGCGGTTTCTTGCTCAGGGCTGTTGACTTAGCTCATGTTGCTGCTCCTGGGCCATCATTCATAGGCACCTCTCAGCAACAGGCAACGTAATGAAAACAAAACATTTTCCCTCTAAACACACAGCTTGCCCACCTACCGACGTCGCTGATCCTGGACCATCATTCCCAGCACCTCTCAACAACAGGCAGTGCCATGATAAAAAAACAATTCCTTCAAACACACAGCTTGCCCACCTTCAGACGTCGCTTTTCCTGGGCCATCATTCCTAGGCACGTCTCTAACAGCAATGTAATGAAAACAAACATTTACCTTCAAACACACAGCTTGCCCAACTGCAGACGTCGCTGCTCCTGGACCATCACTCCTAGGCACCTCTCAACAACAGGCAGCAGCAGGCAATGTTCGAACACACACGGGTGCCCACCTGCAGACGTCGCTACTCCTGGGCCATCATTCCTAGGAACCTCTCAACAACAGGCAGCAGCAGGCAATGTTCGAACACACACGGGTGCCCACCGGCAGGCGTCGCTACTCCTGGGCCATCATTCCAAGGCACCTCTCAACGACAGGCAGCAGCAGGCAATGTTCGAACACACACGAGTGCCCACCTGCAGACGTTGCTGCTCCTGGGACATCATGTACAGCAGCTCTTGCTGGGTGGACCCGTCTGTCACGTCTTTGAACAGCATCTGCGTGCGTGAGCACCGTTTGTTTTGTGTTCGAGGACTTTCATCGTTACTATGGGTTGGAGGCAGGAACAGTTGATCAAACCAATGTGATAGGTCCAAGCACATGTATGCATGCACCATGCATCCAAACAATGATTAGACATACACATACACACACATCCATGTCCCACACACAACGACTGACATTCACACACGCTATCCACCATTCTACACACACACACGCACACACACACATACACACACACACACACACACACACACTCTTTGCAAACACACACAAACTCATAAAGACATACACCCAAACACACACACACACTTCGCAAACGCACACCCCCCCTCACACAGACATGCACCCAAACACCACAAACCCGCACCCACACTCACACACCTGCTGCCCATTAAACCATCCAGATGCCTCACTGCCACGCGCAATGCCCTTGGACTGCTGCCACTGACACATCTCCACGAGGCGCATGCCAGCCTGCAAGGGGCAGTGCATAACAATGTTTGAGATGCATTTTGAGCGATGGATGAGCCCACATTAACTCAAATTGAGGGAAGATATAACCTTTGAATACAAGAATATAAGAACAGGTTTGAGCAAATGCACTGTCCTTGAGAAGAGCAAATGTCCTTGACTTGCTGCTGCTGCAAACACACACAAACGCACACACACACACACACACACACGCGCACACACACACACACATACACACACGCACACACACACACACACAAATATACACACACATTTACAAAAGATGCACAGTATCTCATCTTTGGAAGTGAAAAAAAGTAAATGACGATGACACGTATCAGCCCACCGGCCTTCACACCCACCTGAGCTACGCATCTGAACTCTGTGAAAGGTAGCATAGCAATTACTTATCGTGATGCATGCGTATATAATCCTTACAACTCTCAAACACACGAAACCACTCATGCAAAAACCCACACCTACCTCTGCTGCGTAACCAAATCTTGTGTGACAAATTCCCACAGCATGGTAGACTATAGTTGCAGTGCGTGAGCTGAAACTTGACAGCTTTTTAACACACAAACCCACACACGAAGAAAAACACCCACACCTACCTCTGCTGCGTACCCAGATCTTGTGTGACAAATTCCCACAGCATGGTAGACTATAGTTGCAGTGCGTGAGTTGAAACTTGACAACTTTTAAACACACAAACCCACACACGAAGAACAACACCCACACCTACCTCAGCTGCGTACCCAGAGCCCCGTGTAATAACTTGAACGGCACGGCAGCAGTTTGTTGCTCCTGTACGTGAGCTGAAACTTGACAACACAAACGTACACACCCACGAACACACGCAAACACCCACACCTACCTCTGCTGCGTACCCTGAGCCCCGTGTAAGGTCCTCCCACATCAAGGTTGACAGTTTTTTCGCCGCAGTGCGTGCGCGGACTCCGGTCAGAGGCTGCTGTGCTGCTGCTGACCACGCAGCGGTGAAGGAGGCCCGCAGGACGTCTTCATCGTCTGCGTACTCCCAGCCGCCAGCATCCCTTCAAGTGTGAGAAGTTAATTGTAGTTGTGATTCATGTGAATGTGTGTGTGATGTTAGCCTTGGTTGCAGCATCAAACCTAAAGCTTGAGGTTGGATGGTTGCAGCGTCGTATCTTAACGCATGAACGTTGGGTGCTTGTAGCATCAAATTTTAATGCATGAACGTTGGGTGGTTGCAGCATCAATTCTAAAGCAAGACGTTGGCGAGTTGCAGCGTTGAATCTTAATGCATACACGTTGGGCGCTCATAGCATCAAAGCAGGACGCAGGAACGTTGGGTGCTTACAGCTTCAAACTATAACGCATGATGGTTGGGTGCTGTAAGCATAAAATTTCAATGCGTGAACGTTGGGTGTCTACAGCAACATAACGCCAGCACCACTGGAGATGTAAGAAGTTGATTGCATTTAGAAACCATTACATGAATGTACCAATTTTTGTTGTTTACAGCGAGCACGTTGTGAAGCAGTGAACGAAAAAGAGAGGACAGCAGCAACACATCAACCGTTTTTCTGCTCCGCCATTCAAGGCCATGACCGCATCAAACATAAAACATGATCCGTACTTACTGAGCGTATTGTGATCACTTCATTGTACTCTGTACTCATTAATTGTAATCTGTACTCACTGAGCGTACTGTGATCACTTCATTGTACTCTGTACTCATTCATTGTAATCTGTACTCACTGAGCGTATTGTGATCACTTCATTGTACTCTGTACTCATTCATTGTAATCTGTACTCACTGAGCGTATTGTGATCACTTCATTGTACTCTGTACTCATTCATTGTAATCTGTACTCACTGAGCGTATTGTGAAGCAATGGACCAGAACGAGAAAGCAGCAGGGCCCCCAAACACAGACTCAATTGTGAGGAAGGCTCGCGAAAACCGCTCAGATGTGGTCTGCGTGAGGACATGTGTGAGATGATATGTGTCTGTCTGTATGTGTGAGCGTGTGTTGTGTGGGTGTATGTGGGTGTGGGTGTGTACAAGCGCGTGTGCACGCAAGCAAACTGCGCAACCATAAACCCATTCAGGTGCCGTGTCGTGCTGCATAATGATTGTGCGTTGCCCTCTGTTCTGTCAGGCATTGCTACATAGCACCACCACATTGAGACACCTGTGCACTCCACTCAGGAGCCGTGTCGTGCTGCATGGTATATGTGCATTGCCATCTGTGCCGTTAAGCAAAACTACATGCTACAAGCAACACCACAACAGGTCAGCTGTGCACTCCACTCGGAAGCCATGCTGTGCTGCATGATAAATGTGCATTGCCATCTGTGCCGTTAAGCAAAACTACATGCTACAAGCAACACCACATTGTTTCATCTGCGCACTCCACTTGGGAGCCATGCCGTGTTGTATGATAAATGTGCATTACCATCTGTGCTGTTAAGCAAAACTACATGCTACAAGCAACACCACAACAGGTCACCTGTGCACTCCACTCAGGAGCCGTGTCGTGCTGCATGATAGATGTGCATTACCATCTGTGCTGTTAAGCAAAACTACATGCTACAAGCAACACCACAACAGGTCACCTGTGCACTCCACTCGGGAGCCTTGCTGTGCTGCATGATAAATGTGCATTGCCATCTGTGCCGTTAAGCAAAACTACATACTACAAGCAACACCACAACAGGTCACCTGCGCACTCCACTCAGGAGCCATGTTGTGCTGCATGTAGGGGAAGCGGCGAGGCAGGGATAGACGCTCATGGACAGAGGCCACATTGAGGGTCACACCTGCAGGTCAAAGGCAGCAGTGGCACACTGGTATGGATTACATTTAAGATACAAGTTTCCGTTACAAACAGCAGCACACAGACAACGGGATCAATGACAATGAGCATTGCTGCACATTTCATGATGTAGGTTGTATACGTGCCCGTTTCAAAAAGCACATTTTCAGATCACATCAAAGACAAAGACAGCAGTGGCAGTGGCAGATGGCAATGAGCAGCTCATTGCAATGAGCACGGCGGTACAGTTACTGCGTTACTGCACAACAGTAAAGAAGTTTTGAAAGTGGCACTAAATAAATGTTAAGTGCACCAGCGAGGTTTAAATATAGACAGGGAAGGGGGTACAGTTGCGGCGCGAGGATGGCAGAACCACCAGCTGCAGCGCAAGCATGGCAGAACCACCAGCTGCAGCGCAAGCATGGCAGAACCACCAGCTGCGGCGCAAGCATGGCAGAACCACCAGCTGCAGCGCAAGGATGGCAGAACCACCAGTTGCGGCGCAAGGATGGCAGAACCACCAGCTGCAGCGCAAGCATGGCAGAACCACCAGCTGCGGCGCAAGGATGGCAGAACCACCAGCTGCAGCACAAGCATGGCAGAACCACCAGCTGCAGTGGAAGCATGGCAGAACCACCAGTTGCGGCGCAAGGATGGCAGAACCACCAGTTGCAGCGCAAGCATGGCAGACTGGTTGCGCATTGTGGTTGTGCACTGTGCTGGGACATAGTGAAGCTTTCAAATTGAAATCATATTTGTGCCATCTTTAATTTTGTGCCAAATATGCATGTATGAAATATGATGCGTGTCTACAGGGACCTTGGGGTCTCTTGTTGATTTGTGCCACAAGGAATTAATGCACGGGCGGGTGTAAACAATTAAATAGATTTAATTGATCTTAAATACTTGACCAATATAATAAAAAAATAATAAATTAATAAATTTCAGAAGAAGACATGGGAAAGGACACACAACACACAACGATTGCAACCTTCAAAGGAAGTGCGGTAGTGCGTGTTGTTGCAAGTAGGGAACATGATAATTATATGTCCATGGGTTGAGGGTTTGATTGTAAGAATCCTCGTATGCACGTTTGCAAGCAAGAGTGATGAGGAAAAGCAATAAGAACTGAACAAGGGATGTGGTCTCTCTCATGCAGCAAGCCCCATGACGTTCCCATAATTGAGGTCAGTGAACAAGAAGCTACACTCACCCATACGTAGAGGGTACATCTCTTGCCACATTTGGAGGATGAGCTCAGAAAAAGCAACCCCCTCAGGGCTGATGGGGTCCACCACAAGCACAAACACATATGCGTTGACAGCAATGGGACGCAACCTGCAGGGCATCAAAGGTGTTAAGTGCAGGAATTAATGGGATACAGTCAATTATGAATATAATGGGGTCCACCACAAGCACTAACACATTTGCGTTGACAGCAATGGGACGCAACCTGCAAGGCATCAAAGGTGTTAAGTGCAGGAATTAATGGGATACAGTCAATTATGAATATAGTGGGGTCCACCACAAGCACAAACACATATGCGTTGACAGCAATGGGACGCAACCTGCAGGGCATCAAAGGTGTTCAAAGCAAAAAATTTTGGGATACAGTCGATTATGAATATAATGGGTTCACCACAAGCACTAACACATTTGCGTTGACAGCAATGGGACGCAACCTGCAGGGCATCAAAGGTGTTCAATGGAAATTGTTGGGATACAGTCAATCACAGACAGGTGGTTATAGGGCTCAAGTCATTCAGAAATACGTAATTGCACATGCGTGCACTCACCCACGAGCACGCACACACGCGCACGCGCACACACACACATACACATACACGCACACGCACACGCACATGCACACGCACACGCGCACACACACACACATACACACACGCACACACACACATACACACACACGCACACGCACACACACAAACACGCATACACACATACACACACACATGTTGGCTGCAATGAGACACAACCTGCAGCGTTTATGTACAAAGATGAAGGAGCGTAGTTATGCACAGCAATGGAGTGCAAAGCGGGTAAGTCTGAAGCCTGAACAGCTCAGCACAAACACTATTTAAACTTGGTGGTTGTTAGGCACGTTAGCTCAACAGTTGAAATGCTTTTTGAAGTGCAGACATACACACAGAAGAAGTGATGATTGAAAAAGACACCTGGCCTACTGTGCATTGAGGTTGAAGACAGTTTAAAAGCAACTCAAGCACAAATACTTAGGGTTGGCCAGAACCATATATATCCTGCTTATATACGGTATTTTTGGCAGAGGAACCACCAAATATACGGTCATATACGGTGTATGTTTACGGTTCTGGCCAGCCCTACAAATACGTACACATTTGCGCACTGCAATGCGCACGCAACTTGCAGTGTGCAACACCAATTGTGAATTGAAACATTGCGCTATAAAATGCACAAAGTGGTACTGGCAGTGTACGTCATATTCTTCAGATAGCTCAAGAGAGGCTACATTGCTGTCGTGTTTGTGTGTTTGTGTGCTCTACCCAGCTACCGGAAAGGTAATTGAATTGTTGCAAGCGTACACGCTCAAAAACGAAGATGATATTTTTATGTCTGAAACACAGTCCGACACAACGCAATCAAATACAAAGCAATTAAGAATGACACAGTCCATATGTCCATATACATGGCCGAGCTCGGGAAAATGCCCTGCACCTCAACACTGCTCACAATGAGTAAGCCAAAAGCATTCACAACATATACTATATACTATGAGGACTGCTTGCTTCGAGGAAGGTGTGCTCAAGCACGCTGACGTCAACCTGCTTTGCTCATAACAGCATTTGATTTCACAGGCAAGCGAGTTGACATCAACCTGCTTTGCTCATAGAAGCATTCGAGTTCACAGACGAGCTTTACAGGAACAGTACATTTCTAGCACACAGCAAGCCCACTCCAAACACCCTGCAAGCCTACTTCACACACAAACACACTGCAAGCCCACTTCACACACAAACACACTGCAAGCCCACTTCACACACAAACATCCTGCAAGCCCACTTCACACACAAACACACTGCAAGCCCACTTCACACACAAACATCCTGCAAGCCCACATCATACACAAACACCCTGCAAGCCCACTTCACACACAAACATCCTGCAAGCCCACTTCACACACAAACACACGGCATGCCCTCTTCACACACAGTTCCCCGAGGAGCATGTCTACCTGCCAGGGAACGTGTTCAGCACATCTGACACAGATCTGCTCAGCCGCTGCGTGTACATCTTATCCTTCTCAAGGTTGTTGATGAACACAACGTGGGGGGCAGAAGCCTTTGCTTTGAAGCCTGACAGCCCCAAGTCCAGCCGGACCTCCTTCAAGGAGGCACTCGAGTCTTGGGTGCGCAGCTGCGTGTGTGTGTGTGTGTGTGTGTGTGTGTGTGTGTGTGTGGTTTGAGCGCATGCGCTTGTGAGTTTATGTGTGTGTAGGGG
>Ga0307942_1001734_pt1 | contig 17568 bp, 20 predicted proteins | sample OrgLakmetagen175_FD_201846 | JGI IMG/M metagenome (GOLD analysis project Ga0307942, IMG submission 201846) | Saline water microbial communities from Organic Lake, Antarctica - #175 | ecosystem: Environmental > Aquatic > Non-marine Saline and Alkaline > Saline | place: Antarctica: Organic Lake... | reverse complement strand
GAGGGGCAGGGGGGAGGGGGAGGGGATGCAGCGGGGGAGGCTAGGATGCTGCATGCTGGAACGCAAGGGGAGGGCGTACAGAATTGTGAGGATCGAGGGGGAGCAGCTGATAGCAGGATGGGGCACATGAGAGAGGGGGGACAGCATATAAAGGAGCCGGGGGGGAGGCAGCCGCAGGTGTGTGTTTGGCTAACGTGTGAATTTGCACTGCGACTACATGTGTTATGCCTGTTAGTTTTGGATTCGGAGATGCGCATTGGTTTGCTTGCGACACATAGGGTTGGCCAAAACCGCATATACACACTGTATATGACCAAACGTGTGTCTGCTAGTAATACCGTACATACATAGGGTTGGCCAGAACTGTACACATACACCGTATATGACCGTATATTTGCCGATTTCCCTGTCAGAAATACCGTGTGTGCACCATGTAATTCTTGTTCTGGCCAACCCTACACTTGTGGCGACAGGTTCTGCGCTTGAAAAATGCAACTTGAGTGAGCTCTTAGCATGCTGCATACGTGATATCGGTTGTGCGCTTTTGAAATGTATGCTCCATACGGTGAACCAATAGATACAGCAGCACGCACACGCACACATGCATGCATCTGTGGAAACGAACCCCCTTGTGCTCTTTTCTGGCACCACGCTACATCGTAATAGGGGGGCATGCAGCCAATGCACTTGGCTTACTAATTGCTCGCCTAACACTTGTGTGCAACACACAACACACACACAACAAATGCACACACAAACACAGCATATACACACAAGCACGCGCGCGCACACACACACACACACACACACACATACACACACACATACACACACACGCACACACACAGGATTCCCACAGAGCCAGGGGTGGAGACCAGCACAAGCGGGGGCCTGGATTACGCCCTAGCCTTGATGAACTTGAGGACGCCCTGTTCACCGCCTTGCCGCCTGTGACCTGCATCAAACCAGAAGACAGGCCCCACACAAATGGGAGTAGGAAGGTGGGTGTGCCAAGGGGGTGGCTCGCTGAAGGTCTGGAAGGCTTTGGTGGAGCTGCATTCACCTCAGTTACCTGTAAGCCGTCAAATTGGGCAAACACACACACACGCACTCACACACACACACACACACACAAAGCAAGTGGGGTGGATTTGGATGACGTGTAGGCTTGAATACATCTCTTACCCCTCTGCATGCTAGCTTGCGACCTGCCAGGAGCAGGCACACGAACAGATTTCAAATGTCGTGAGGCAAAAGGGGGAAAAGGGAGTTGGTGGCTTGAGGCTCACACTCAATTCTCAGCTGGGTAATGTTATTCTGTAGAAAGTGTCAGCACTGATGTGGGCATGTTTGTACGCGTGTGTGTATGTGTGTAAGTTGATGCACGTGCATGACGGCTCTGAAATCTGAGTGTGTGTGCTCTGAGTGTCCATGGCGACGTGCGTACAAACTGCACAACGTTACAGAGCCTGAGCAGCCCTTAGTGCAAGAATAGGTATGCTGACAGGCTCCTCAGTCCTGTCTGAATGCTTGCCCACGCGCCCTCGATTAACACCCTCTCACATTCCCTCCCTCAACATTCCCTGTCTCAGCATTCCCTGTCTCAACATTCCCTGTCCCGGTATTCCCTGTCTCAGCATTCCCTGTCTCAACATTCCCTTGTCGCCAACCACCTCCCAATACTGGCGAGAGACCGATAACGAACAAGTACCGTGAGGGAAACATGACAAGAACTTTGAAAAGAGAGTGAGTACCGTGTAGCTCTTGTACACCTGCGAATCATTTCCTCTCGTACTCAGGCCCACGAGCTCGATCAGCGGGGTGGAAGCCACCCCAAGGGCCCCCCTCACAAGCGCTTGAAACAGGCAGCTGCTCCGACAGCAGGCCCCTCCCCCTCCCCTGCTGCTGCCGCTGCTGCTGCTTCAACCAGTCAGCATGGTCTGGCAGTAGGGACTAGTAGTAAGGGTGGCGTGCAACGGAAGCCCTCCTCCGCAGAGGCATCTGCTCCAAAGGCAGGCAGCAGCAAACGGCAGCCCAACAGCGCAGCGGCAGGTGAGGAGGGAGCGGTTGTGACTTGTGTGTCCACTTAAATGCTTATATGCGACTTGTGTATGAGTGGGCGTATGTTGTGTGTACTTATTTGACCTGTGTGGGCGTGTGTGTGTGTGTGTACAACCACTGCCCCTGAACTGGCTTTTAATGACAGGCAAGGTTGTGTCTGACCTACAAGCGTAATAAGTCTTCCTCTCTTTCCTTTCCTCTTTTTCCTTCTATCAAAAATTATGCCAAAAAAATGTGCAAGCCGTTGCTTTGCAATTGAGCACCAGCTTTCTTACACTAGACAGTTTAACAGTAGCAACCAATCGTTCTGACGTTATGGCACATTCAGGGCAATTACCACAAACAACGTATAAGCAGAGGAACTTTGTTGGCAGAGTGTGTGGTTCTAGGCTCAAATATATCGACTGACAAGGCGCACTTCAACTTTGTGCAAATTAGCCGCACCTTATGAGTGTCATCGTGCAGCTTCTTTGTGCAAGTACCTCAACAGCCTGTACGTACTCAACACGTCATTTGTTGTTACCTTGTGTACCCTGCAAAGTGAAGGTTTCTTTGCCACGCATTCACGCTCTTTTCCACCATTGCTGTAAACAGGCGACGAGCGAGGGGCCAGCAGCGTGGCCGTGGCAGCAGAGGATGAGGAGCGTCCCTCCACTAGCAGTGCAACCGAGAATGCCCCCAGGTGTGTCCTTGTGACCGTGCGTGGGGTCCTGTTCCTTTTGATCTTTGAAGCTCCCTCAATTTCTTCTTGTGGCGGAACCTTTGGCCTGTTCCTTTCATGAACTTTGAAGCTCCCTCGATTCCTCACGTGGCTGCCCCTTTGGCCTGTTCCTTTCGTTGACTTTGAAACTCCCTCAATTTTCTCGCACGGCAGTTCCTTTGGCCTGATCCTTTCGTGACCTTTGAGCTCCCTCAATTTCCTCACGTGCCAGAACCTTTGGCCTGTTCCTTTCGTGACCTTTCAAGCTCTTTCAAGGGAGAACCTTAAGCCTGTTCCTTTTGCCGTTTGTGCAACGAGCAGATGAAAGGTGGTCACGGAGTGGCAACTGTGTCCTTGCTGCTTGTTCAGATACAATTCTTATGCACACGTAAAGAGGCAAAAAAATCTCAAGAAGGGCATGCCTGAATTTTGGATGGCCCCGCCAGACCCACAAAATCCCACCCGACAAAACCCTTGTTGGGCCCCTTACACAGACTCTAGAGTGTCAGCTCCTTTTCATTCTGCATGCATCTGTTTCAAAACAGAATCCAAAAGTGTATCCAAATTACTGAGCAAAAATGTTTTGGGCACATCCTTGCACAAGCAACCTGGATGGTGCTAAGTGTCCAGCTGTGTCCGCCAGTTACCGTAGTGCACGCACCAAGCTAGCTTGGTTGCAAAAAAATAAATGCAGCAACGGTCAGGCCGGTCTAGGACACATAAAATGAGCATGCGTGCACTATTAAGCACATAGAAGGCAAGCACAGTTTCTCAACAGTGATCTGTATTTTATTTCTCTTTTCAGCAGGGGGACCAAGAAACTTAAGCATGCTGGCAATGGCAATGGCAGTGGGGATCACAGCCAGAGCACCACCGCAGACACAAAAGGTATGGTACCAGAAACGCAGACGCGTCTGGGAAGGGTAATTTTTGCTGGAGTGCTCTATGAAATTGATCACCGGAGAGGACAGCTATCGTTGCCGAGCAGGCTTGTGTGTGCCAACCTGTTTCATATAGCTGTGCAGTGCCTCTCCAAGTCACTGTGCAGTGCCTCTCATATATAAGGTCATAACTCAGCATTCCTGCAATCGGAGCATAGTCAAGCAAGCTACGTTGGCAAACCATTACTTTGCTCCTATAAAATCCTTTGCGGCTCCCACTCTTGTGTGTGCATGCTGCAGCCTTTGTTTCTATCTTTTGTACACGCGGCAATTTCCTCCTTTAAAAGCCCTTGCCTGCCACTAGCATATGTTTTTAATTCTCCCCTCCTGTTATGTTTTCTCTTTGCGCTGCTGCGTGTGTTCAAGCTACATGCCTTTTTAAATCTCCTCTTCTTCCTCCTCCTCCTCCTCCTCCTCCTCCTCCTCCTCCTCCTCCTCCTCCTCCTCCTCCTTGTGCTGTTTCCTCTCTGCGCTGCTTCCCTTTCGTCTTCTTTTAACCCTCTCCCACAAGGGCACTGAATCCATCTGTTGTGCTTAAAGTCAGAGGCCTGGAGCCAAGCTGCCTTTATAGATACAAATGCACAACAATCTCACTTAAAACATCAACAAGAAACACAAACGTTGACCACGTCATCCTCAAAATTGTCCAGGAACATTCATATGTACCGCGTGTGCGTATGGAATTCAGAGCAGTGTTTCCATGTAAACAGTCACATAAAGCACAACTGTATATATTGCAGTGTTTGTTGTGATTTCCTTCATCATTGATGTGGGGAGTGGTTTTCACTGCCTGCGTAATTTTTTTGTTTTTGTTTGTTGTCCCGCACTGCTGTCCTGCCCCTTTTGGTACAGACCAGGTGTGTGTGTATGTGTGTGTGTGCTTTTGACGACTGCAGGGCCCTCACATCCGCCCAGCACTCGAATAACAGCAGCAGCAAGCGGCGCTCCTCATCCTGCAGCCAAGGACACAGGAGGTGCCAGCCGGCGCTCACAGCCCTCGCTTGCGTTTTTGGAGTGCATCCTCGAAGCCAGCAGCAGCAGCAGCAGTGCGGGGCTGGGCAGTACTCCGATGGGCGGGGGTGGAAGCGGTACTGGGGATGCTGCTGGTGCGAGTGGGCGGCCGGGTATGGGCAGCACAGTGACCCCCCAGGGATCTCACACGGCGACTCTCCAGCTTGGTGAGGAGTGGGATGGGTTGAAAGTGCAATGCTGCACGTAACAAAAAAAGGGTGCTGCATTGTTGAAGATTATGAAAGCTGCCCCTTGTCTATCCACCCTGTCCATTTGCCCCATTCTGCTGCAGAAAACGACAGTTTTCAAACTAGATTAGCCTTCATTAAACTTTCATGGGTTGAGCCCTTTAGTAACACCATGCCTGAGATGAAAGCTTGGGTTCCTGCAGACCTGCAAAAATGTAATTTTGGGTGCAGGAGGTGTTTGATTCGAAAGGTTGAGAAATGGGGGTATGAGATGAGTATGGTAAGTAATCCTTACAAACAAAGTACCTACATCAGAACTAATGCTGCAAACTTAAATTGTCTTACATCTATTGCCCACGCCAAACTCCCATGTGGACCCATTTCTTTCCTCTTTTTACTCAAACAAGCCTCTCCATCATGAAATATGCATCAGGTGAGCTGCACAGCTTTGACGACCTCAGGACAGCCGTCAAGGGTGCATTCGCGCCGAGCCTCCTTCCGCAGCCGCAGCTCAAGCTGGTGTACCTTGATGCAGAGGGAGACTGGATGCTCCTCTCTAAAAACGATACCTGGTCCACTTTCTGTGCCACAGCGAGCAAGCTGCTGGTCACTGACCGGTGCTAGTCCAGTTACGGCAGCAGGCTGGTTCACTGACTAATACTGGCTGATGGCAGCACCACTAATTGTTGCAATTGTTCTCCAGAGCTGTATTTTGGCAGACAGACCTAACAGGAGTCAATCAACAGTGGAAGGAGTTTACTTGTGCATTGCCAGGCCAATAACATTGACACAACCCAATTGACAGACCAGCATATTTATTTCACCTGAAGTGTTCCACTCGACAGTGTTGTTGCCTTACATGCTAGAGACCTCTTTGAAGTTGACAAGGCAAAAAATTGAAAATTAAGCTCAGTATCTAAACACTATCAATTATGCCTCATTGTTCCAAAAAAGCAAAAAAGAAACTCTTTACATAGCAGTAATGATCATGGATGAAATAAGGGTATGCTGGATGCTTCTGACAACCCAGTGGCACCTGATCCTCATTAAGTGGTCTATGACTTTAAGAAGAAAAAAAAGAAAAGGAAAACTACGCAGGCAGCAGAGCACTCCCTGCATCAATTAAGGAAAAGGAGGCACATTGGCCCGAAGTGCCGTTCATCTCTCCCACAAAAATAAAATAACGCCATGGTGTGGACACTTCCGGCATGGATTAGAAACAGCACTGTTATGGGTTGAGCCATACAGCATCCCTCTGTGTCAGACAAAGGAGAGAAGGAACACAAAGAGTCTCAGGCCTAAAGTCAGCAAAAAGCAAATAGCATCTTTTTTTAATTCAATGGTGGCATCTAAGTATTCCTCCCCTTAATTACGCTGGAAGAAGGCTGGAAGAGCTATCACTGACCACCACTGATCACCACTGATCACCACCACTGGCAGCGTGGCCTTGGTGTGATGTATAATGTCTCCTCCCCCTCTCAACTTGAGAAGGTTGCGACAACTCAAGCAACGCACCAGGATGCTACTGATGGATTTGTCTGTGAGAGAAAGAGCGACTTTGTTACAAGAGGACCATCTAAACTGGCCAAACAGCCAAGTAACCGTAAAATCGTTGCTCGTCACCACCTGTGAGGAGTTTTTGTTGTTGCTCCACAGGCAGACTTGCAGCACCAACAAACAAAAACTCCCGGCATGGATCAGGAACCACACTGTTATGAGTTGAGCCATACACCAGAGAAATAAAAAAAAACACAAAGAAAGAGTCTCAGGCCAAACGCAGCTTTGCCCACATCTGACAGTGCCCTGCATATCCTTTCTGGATGCCAACACATGCAAATAAGATATATATGATCACTGAGAGACACAACTTAGCATGCAGCATGAGCATAAAAGCCACCAGCAAAACAGGCTCCCTAGGATCCTGCTTTATTTGTCTGCATAAATATAGGTAGCAGCGAACGGCTGGCCATGCAAAATCTTCAGATTTCCAATACAGCTGAAACTAGGCTTTTACCAAGTTGGCTCTTTCCACCCCGCTTCTCAGACAAAATAGATTTATCTCCAGCCGTCCAGATGCTGTACTGGTTGCTCCATCCCCGTGGAAAGAAAAAAGCACTAGACTAGCAACGAAGGGGGGCGGGTTCTTAATAGTGACAGGTGACAAGTGAGGAGATCGTGAGCGCTTCTAAAGCACTGCCTACCGCCACCAACAGATCCACCTTCTCCAGACAGCACCGACCCAAAGATCTTAGCATACTTTAACGTGACATCCACCTCACCCACACCCACACCCACACCCACACCCACACCCACACCCACACCCACACCCACACCCACTTAAACACCCAAACCCACTTTCACACCCACACCCACATCAAGGTTAAGTACTGTGAGGACACTAGACCACAGAACCAGCTGAGCGCCGCACAGGAACAGCACAAAGGTCTCCGCACCATCCTTCAAGGAGCCTCCGTTACTCTCCACACCATCCTTTTGGGCGTGGGTGGCATCATCTACGACAATCACACATTGAACTTCTTCTGTGTGGTGGATTTACGGTGCCAGGTACTAAAATGGGCCTTAGTATCCTTAGTAAGGGGAGTGATTTTCCACTGCCTGCGTAGCTTTCCTTCAAGGCCTTCTCCTAATAATCAATTTCCACGACATACAAACCCCTTGAAAGTGAAGTGTTGAACTTGTGGAGGTGGAGCCGCTTGATGACTACTGTAATCAGCGGATTGTTGGGTAAACGCCAAGCAATGCGTGCTTCACCCAACCTGTCTTATTTAGCCCGCAATCAGTGAATATTATTTATGCGCCGTCCAAACTGAAAGCACACAATCATGTGGGTTCAAATGGTTGTGAGTGATGAACAGGCAAGGTGAAGTAAGCGAGATCTACTGAACATTTTCAGGAAAGAAGAAAGCATATGCCTTGTCGTAGCAAACCACCGTCACTGCAAAGTACAAGGCTCAGCACAACAACCAATCGAAGAATGGATCATGGCCAGGGTCGAGTCTCTCTCGAGCAAAGGCTGGGAACTGCACTTCAGACTGGCAAGTATCCTGATTCTCTCTCTCTTTCTCTGCTGTTCCTCAAATCCAACTTGCTTAACACACTGACATATTAAGCCTGTAACATATATAAGGAATACAATTCCTTATCCTTACATCTCGAGTGTGCCTTTTACAACGCGTTGCTACAATACAACACACACTCTATTCGGCTGCCACGCCTCTCCTCCCCAGGGCTGGGAAGTTTACTCAACCATCTGGCTGAGCATTTAGTAGTTTACTGAGCTAATTGAATGCCGCAATATCAAAACCAGAAAATGCCATCTTCAATAAACTGGCTTCTCCAGATTATTGATCAAGACTAGGCAATAAAAATACCCTCAGCTGATAACCAACTGACCAGCATATCACACGAATCGTCACTGCCAACAATTGGGCGTGACAGCCTAGTGTAACTATGGCGGATGGCGGCACCGGCGGGATCAGAAATGAGATATACTATCACCGGGGGTAACAAGGCAATATTTCTCTTGGCTCACGCATTGAAGGCACCCACACCCCGTCACAGAGGGCAACGTCCGGAGCGAACAGGTCGCGACAAACAGGCAAGAGACCAAATCCCGCCGCGCGTTGAGCAGTGTCTTCTCTGCTTGACACTTCTGGGCGATCTGCCGCAGGTCATCATCAGCATTGCAAGCATTGCTGGCACCTACCTTCGCCTGCATGCCGTGGCAATTTATTTGCAGCAAGAGATCTCCAGACAGCGATATATCTGTTTTTTTGTGTGTGGCTTTCGACTTCATGCCTCTTCTTCGGGTTGTCCCCCCCCCCTTGAACTGCAAACAGCCATAAGGAATTGAGTTTCGCAATGTTAACGGTTTACGGGGGTTCATGAGCTCGTCATACACGCGAATTCGAAACTAATTCGGTTTTCCCCGTTTTTGGCACCGGTGTTTCGCCACGGATTGCTAAATGATTTAATTTTAAAATGCTTGCATCGCCCACCTGAAGAACTAGGGCATCGTGCAGCATGCGCAGCTTGAGACAGACACCAATTTCTTTAAGGGGACTTTCAATGAGAGACAAAGACAAGGGTTCTGATAGTGACTCACTCACCAGCCCAGTGGTGCGTTTATCCAGCATCAGTACCTGTCCAAAAACCACACATTTCTCGGGCGCAATTCCACTTCTAGCCTTCATGCTTGCATGCTTGTGTCTACGCTTTTGTCCACGCTTGGCTCCCTCCCGTGACATGCTGCATGTTTTTGTAAAGAACTGCTCATGATGATGCTCATTTTTGTGGCATGTGCCTCGTCACACTGCTCTCCTACGAACGAACGTCATTCTTCTCCTGGTGGGCGTGTGCATGTTATATGACATGTATATGGGCTTCACCTTGACGCTGTCTTCTGTGCACACAACAGCGTCGTAGGCAACTGTTTAGTGTTATGCTTTTTGAACTGCCATCACACCGTTCCGTTCCGTGATGCAACGTAGAGCGAGATTGGGTGGGAGCCAAGCGGCCAGGGTCTATCACAAAAAGACAAAGAGATAGCTGCAGGTAACTATGATACAAAGATGAGCAGTCTCCTTGAGCATGCTAAGCTCCTCTGAGAATCCCATCCTGGTGCAGGAGGCCACCTACCAATAGTTAAATATCTCGTGCATCCGTGCAGGTTGGCAAAGGCCATCATTAACAGAGGAACCTGAGGATAGGCCGTTGAGTTCGCTGCAGAAAGTGGTGCGTGCTCGCCTCCTTGCCTGGCTGCATGCGCCAACATTGTCGTTGATTACGTCTGCTATTTAGCATTACGCATCCAATGAGTTTAAACGCAGCATTTTAACAGCTCCAGGCTGCTGACCTCAACACATACTACCAAATAAACCAAGACACGTGCTTAGAACGACCCTCAGGCATCTTTATAGGGACATATGTTTGTTTGCAAGCAGAAGGCCAGTGCCAAACGCCATTTGATGCTCTAAACGGACGAAAACAAACTCAGGCAGACCTCTTCGTCTTTGCTCCCTTGCTTACACGTTTGCAACCGTTATCATCAACTATACTCCCAAACATATCGAAACATTCGCCTCACACGCAGGTCCAAAGTGGGAAAACACTGACATCTGCAAATACCTACAAATGCGGTGGAGACAATCTGGAGGGCCTGTGTGTGTCCATCAACCCACAAAGTGATACAATTGTAGTGGGCTGCCGCAACAGCAAAGTTTTGGTAGGTTGCTTTGATTTCTCTGGTCACACGTGCACCTGCTAGTTCCAGTTGTGCATGTTTTTGCTCGGACAAATAAGTGCTATTGCTACCTTTAAAGAATGAAGCCCTCAGGAAGAGGACACGATATTTATGTGTCGCACCAGCATTGTCAACAGTTGTACGCGCTCCTCCACAAAACAACCTTGCGCTACTTCTCTGGGTAAGCAACTTTGTCGTCACAGCGGTCGTAAGCAAATCAGAAAGCTTAGGCCGTACTTTGTGCATTTCTGACATACACTCACCAAGCACGTGCGTAGCAAGCATTGTGCACAATGTACTCACACATACATGCACCAGACAAAGCACGTGTCTACGTGTCACGTGCAGCTGCTCCTTTTTTGCTTCACCGAGGTTAACTGAGTTAGAATAGGGTTGGCCAGAACCGTATATATATGTTGTATTATACCGTATATTTGGGCGTATATTTGGGCATTTCCCTGCCAAAATGACTGTACATACACCGTGGTTCTGGCCAACTCCAAGTCAAAAGCATGGGGGTACTTTCTCAAAGGGGGTTATCAGGGGGCAGGCTTGGGCAAAAGCCAAAACATGCTCCTTTTTGCATGAAAAGTGCAACTACTCACACGTCACTTCATCAAATTGGACTCAACCTAGCTTCAAACTGATGCTGACTTTATAAGCTACCCGAGCATGTGCTCAGATTTAGACAAGTCGCCCTGCGTACAGAATGACAGGACTAAAAGCACACGTCGTGCACCTGTACCCTAGATGGGTGCTTTCCAGGGGGAATGGCACATCATTTTGCACACCTCGCCAACCACATAGTCTTTTTGCCCCGTTTCTTTTGCAATGATCTTATTTTTTGTAATGATTCCAAAACACCAAAAATCACTCAGCTTGGTGCGCTGGCTGGTCAGGTACAGCATATGGCTGCTCAAAAAGTAGGGTTCACGCCGCGGCCGATTAGGTATGGGCCCCCTAACTGGCACGTTTCAAGCTTGAGCTGCATTGGAATCTACATATCAGAGCTGAGTTTGAAACGTGCCAGTTAGGGGGCCAATACCCTGGGAGCATGCAAAAGCCCAGGCAAAAACCGTACCATTTTCGGTCTCAGATAACCCCCTCTGGTACTTTCTATCTCACAATTGGCATGTGCGCCTCATCCTCGCTGGACCTAGAAAGGCGTGTACAGCCCGTGCATGTCCTACCATGAAAAGCATGCGCAACAAGTGCAAACGTACAAACCCATTCCTCCTCATTATTGCATAATCTGCAGCTCCTGGACCTGGAAAACCTACGCATCCAGACGGTGCATGATTTATCGAACAATAGAGTTGCTGCCATCACGGCGTGTCAATACCGACCGGACGGGCATGGCGGCACATCCAACGTGGCGTACATGGCACAGGTCAGTCCTTGATTATCGTGGGGAGTGGTTTGCAATGCATATTCTGATTGTTTACGTTTAGCCAATATTGGTATGATTGATACACAAAGCTGTTATACAAGTCTATACAAGTCTATACAAGTCTGTACAAGTCTGTACAATTCCCTAAATTTGCAACCATATACGATGTACATAAATAATCTGAAGCTGTGTGATTTCTGGAAGCACGCAACTGCAGACAGGAATGCAGGAAGTATTTGCCTGCGTGAGGCGGTGCACGTGACAACTAGCTGTCAGCCCAAACTGGCACGACGCTGCGCCTGCAACTGTGAACGTGTGCAACTGTGAATGTGTGCAACTGTGAAAGTGTGCAACTGTGAACTGTGCAACTGTGAACGTGTGCAACTGTGAACGTGTGCAACTGTGAACGTGTGCAGCTGTGAACGTGTGCAACTGTGAACGTGTGCACCTGTGAACGTGTGCAACTGTGAATGTGTGCAACTGTGAACGTGTGCAATTGTGAACGTGTGCTACTGTGAACGTGCGCAGCTGACTGAGGACAGGAACGATTGAGATTTGAAGTCCAGTATAAAGATGGAAGGTCGATACAAATCCTGTTTGCGGCTTAGGATAGCTGGCAATTGTTACAGCTGACAACACATCTAAATGGTGGCTGGCAAACAACTGACGATTGTTTTACTTTGGGCAGCTGACGAATGACTGACAACTCTTTAAGCTGACAATCCACTGACGACTTTATTACTCCGGGTAGCTGACAAACAACTGACGATCAAGCAGCTGTCTTGCAACTTACTGGTAGCTGACAACAACTGACGAATGTTTTACTCAGGGTAGCTGACAAACAACTGATGTTTGCTGCCCAGGGTAGCTGACAAATGACGATTCTTAAACTCAGGGCAGCTGTTTGCCTGGCAAGTGGGTCAGGCAGGCAACGTGTGCGGTTTAGCCAGAAGGCCAAGCAGTGTATGTGTGAGGCACTTAGAGCTTTGATTTTAAAACAGCACGCTTTAAGCAGGTGTTATAAGGGATGTGTGTCAAGGTAAGCCTCCCACGAGGAAGCAAAAAGCGAGCTTATGCTGTCCTCTCTCTTCCTGTATTATGTACAGGAGACCAACTTGCTGACTGTGCACGTCCCACGTGGTAAAGTGCTTGACCAGCGGCAAGAGACGGGCAACAGCATCAACGCCCTTGCTGTCAGGCCCATTGGCGCACCCATGCTGGCGACCGCTGGTGTGTTTTAGTTTGTTAGGTGCACAAGGCTGCTGAAGGGGCGAAGCAGGGCAATACCACTGACAGACCTCAGCTAGGTGGATTGAATGCCACTGAGGGGGTGATTGGTGGTCGTGATTCACCAGCATCAGAGACAATAAGCGGTGTAGCTCCCAGAGATTTCATACATCTTGGCGTGAAACAGGCAGCCGATGCACAGCCCACTTGCAGACGGCACGTGCACAGATATCCACGCTGAAAATAGACAGCAGGCTCCGTACCTGCCCTAAAAAACGACGCCCGCTGTTATAGCTGCACCTGTTGACCATGCGTGCAGTTTGATTTGAAGTTCTACTCAAAGTCGCGAGGTGACAGGCTGCATGAGTACACAGCAAAAATGCTGAGCCGCTGAACAGCACACCTCGTGCTCGTGATGCTTCCTTGCTCAACTGTGCTTGTGATGTGTCCTTGCAGGCACCGACAGGGTGGTGCGTGTGTACGACGAGGCCACAGGCAAGCAGACAGCCACGCTGGATCACGGCGATGACGTCAACACGACTGGCCACTCTAACATAGTGCACGCGGTGAACTGGAAGCCCAACGACCCTAACGTGAGTGCTTTCCTTAATCTGACCACAAAGGTCATACTGCATAGCGTACAAGGACTGATGCCTTATCTTATGATGCCTCAAGTGCAAGTGGAACAAAATGAGTGGCATGCAGTGTCTGATTGGGCTGTCTTGCACATCAAATGGGAGAGGCTAAAAGCACACTCAAGACCAGACCTACAGACCTACCTAACCTGATATGGTCAAAAAAAGTGGGGGCTGGACAGGACGGTCGACATTTGAGATCTCAGAGTGCACCAAGCAGCACATTCCTTTTCTGGACCTTACATTACTTGCTGGTTCTTTACACTCTTTATGTGTTGCAGATATTGGTCAGCGGGGGCTGGGACAGGACGGTCAACATGTGGGACCTCAGAGTGCACCGAGCAGCACGTTCCTTTTCTGGACCTTACATTTGCGGAGGAGACAACCTGGACATTAGGGGGGAAGAGGTGAGGGGTGATGCGTACAGGACCCTGCATTGCAGGGCAGGCTTGCAGAGTAGTAGCATGAGAAACAAGGCCGGTCAGTGCTCGTCAGCACGGCTGTTCGATGTTGTGGTAGGGCCTCTATATCCAGATGAGCAGATGCATTGTGCATGAAGGCCGGGCAGTATTACGTATGTATGTTTGACCAGAACTATATACATGTATTATAAACGGTGCACGCACAGTATCTTGGCATGGAAATTACGGTCATATATTACGGTGTATTTTCACGGTTCTGGTCAACCCTATACAAATGTGAGCTGGTCATCTTGCCCTTTCTTGCTGTGTACTTACTTCCCTAGTTCGAAGTCATATTTGCTACGCAGTCCCATGCATTACATTGCTCACACATGTTAACATACACTCCAACTTCTCAGCTCGTCACGGGTTCTTGGCGCCACCAAAACCCTCTGCAATTGTGGGACATGGGAAGCGGCAGGCTGCAAACCAACTGCCCCTTCTATCAGGTGAGCCTGTCTGCAAATGCTACATGCATTTTGCAAATTCTTGCAATGGTGTCGTGTAGCAAACGGTATGAGCAAGGTTGTGATTTTCTAGACAGAACAAGCTTGGAAGGAATACGTAGTACTGTTTGGTTGTAGAGCAGGTGCGGTGCGTGATCAGTCACTGTCAGCACATGCTGCCTGAAGGCAGGCTGTTCACTGTTTGGTTGTAGAGCAGGTGCGGTGCGTGATCAGTCACTGTCAGCACATGCTGCCTGTAGGCAGGCAGGCCCGTGAACCACATCACCACCTCCACAAGACCCACGTTTGCACTTGCTTATACGCCTCTCACAAATTTACTGCTGTACCTTTTTTGCAGCCTGAGCTGGATGCTTGCATGCTGTACACGGCAAAGTTCACGCCTGGGCCAACGGACCTCATCGTGGCGGGAGGTTCAGGCAAGAAGCCCTGCGTGAAGGTCTTCCAGACGGTGCGTTCACACAGTATCCTGCCATGGCACATAGATAGGCTATCACACAGACACGCACAAGCACGGACAAGTGACAAGCACAGGCACATACACATCAGTATTTTTTTTAGGATTTGGGAAAACCTTGATTTCATTTCTCCTCCAAATTGGGCAATTTGAGAAATTGGGTTCTCATATTTTTTTTCTTTTCCTGCCCCAGCCTGCCAAGAGGCCGCAGGCCTCCCGGCATTTGGTGTTACGTGTGTTGAGTTGTGACTAAGTAATTGCATTAACATAAGTTTGTTTGAAATTGCAAGTTGGGCAAACTGTCCATTCTAACTGAGTTGTCTATCTATTAAATTTCACGGTGCTTCTTAGCGCTGATCCACTCCAAAATGGCCTCTGGGTATGGAAAGGACTCCACGCCGAATGCTGAGCTCTTATACCCTCGTGCGCAACACGTCAGGTGCTGCGCTTGTAGCCTGTTGCGCTGGGGGTTACGGATGTATTTGAGCGTGCTGAACATACGCTCATCCTCCACTGACCCTGGCACCATTACCATCACCAACTCTGCTACCGTAACCCACTCCCCAAACCGATACTGTGCCCCTAAGCGCGTGGCTTCCCCCCAAAACTCCTTGGCTGAGAGAGGGGAGGGGGCTGTGCAGATTCTGGCTCATCGCTGCTGCTTGCTGCAGCAGGGTTAGCATCCTCAGCTGCTGCTGCTGCTCGCTTTGTAGCCTGGGCAGCCCGGACCAATTCTTTTCGTCCACCCCCCCATCACACAGCCAATCCTTGCGCTGGGGCTGTCCCTCAGGGGCTGGATGCTCAAGCCATTGAGCTTGGAACTTGTCTGTGGGCCCATGGGCCCCTGAGTACTTCCCATCACTTTCCCCCTGGGCAACTTTGGGCTTTTTTGATGGGGGTTTTTTGCTCATTTTAACATGATGATTGACTAGTCTGGGAATGTTTGGAAAATTTTCTGGAATCTATGGTGTGTGAGGCCTTCGAAGGCCCTCTAAGGGGCACAGAACCGTTTTACACAGGGGCTCGGCGGCACCCCCAGATTCTTGGTTTCATGTCAATTTCAAAAGTCGAATACCAATGTTTTCATGTCGATCGACATGGTATGTCGCCTTGAAAAAAATACATGCAAGCAACCCTCTTTTACAAGAAAACATACAGACATGCACACACATCGTTCATCTGAATCCATATGTTGTGTGCTGGTGCCTGTTATGTGCCTTCCATGCACGTGCACCCTTATTCATGTACTTTCCAAGCCTTCATAGGAAAAAAGGCATCTGCAACTCAACTCTTGTTTTTTGTGGCGAGTGCTGACTAGTTGCTAAGCAGGTGTGTGTATCTTTATTGTATAACCTGTGTCAGAGAAAGCAACACCATGCTCTTGCAGCCTGTTGGATCTGCTACTCATACAAACTCATTGCATGTCATATGCTGAACTTCTGACTTTGCTGCAGAACGGCCAAGTTGTTGGCACAATGGCGTTACCGACAGGGATGAATGCAATGGCAAGCAGCCCCACCTGGTCAGACAAGCAGCGCAGTGTGGTTCTTTGCTGCTCTGATCGCATCATTCTGATGAGAATCTGAGGTTGCGTCAGAACCCCTAAAGTTTGACCAGTACCTTGTGGTGGATGGACGAGTAAGTGTATCCGTGTGAAGTTGATGGGGACACCCTTGCTCTCAAACGTCTGAAACGTCTGAAAAGTTGTGTTATTAAATAGTTGGCGGTGGAGGGGGGGGGTGACGTTTGAAGCAAAAAAAGGCGCAGCGAATCTATCCCTGCTTACGTTGGCTGTCTTGTTAGTACAGCGGAGTTCTTCCATTTCATCCTTGCAACTTGATTGCCTGCCAGCATTCTAGTTTGTAGATGTGGCATGCTGTAGTATGTTGTATATAATGCAAGAATTGCGCAGGGCATAAGAGCAGGAGCCCTAATGCTGTGTGCCCTTCCAATTTGTGCTGCTATACGTAAATAATATTATTGTACTCTTGCTTTCAGCATTTTAACCTGGAGAAGTACGGAACAATTGTTAGACACGGACAATGTGTCCATCGACTTCCTATACGTTACTGTAACATTTCGGTACTTGCGTTCCCGAGGTATAAATAAAAGGTTATATTTTGGATGTTTTTTTGTAATATATTTTTGTAAACCGTGCAGCAATCGGTAGCAGCCACCAGTCCTGGAGCTTACCACACATACGGTGTGACCAACTTGAATGGGCACCTTTACTAGTAGTACTTGCTATTCAGCAGGCAGTGGGGATGACTGAGAAGTTCCAAATCAGAGCGCTCTAATAATAACAAAAAGTAAAAAGGGGGACTGGCTGGGTGAAATAGCAAGGCTAGGGCGGCCGAAAAATGAGTTGATTCATAAGGATGCCGACAAGAAAAATGCTTGTAAGTTGTATGATGCTAAAAGGAGGCTAGAAAGACAGGGGCTAACTAGAGACCGTCTGGAAATCGAGGCTGGATACGCGCGCAACTTCTATCTAGCAGATACCCTCAGTGTGACAGTCCATGATTTTTTTGGTGCCCAAAACCCACAGATGATTCCCCCTCTTTATTTTATTGCGATTGTCGTCTTATTTATTGCGGTCATCTCTATTATTGCGGTCGTTGTGTTTTTTCCCTTTCCAAGGTTTTTTTTGTAGGTGCTACAAGTCTGGCGCTACAATGGTTACAATGGTTACAATGGGGGGTGACCTTCAGCCAGGTAGTTTGGCTGATCGGCTGCTGACTGGTCTCGGCCAGCCACAAATAAATCCATA
>Ga0307942_1001733_pt1 | contig 17570 bp, 15 predicted proteins | sample OrgLakmetagen175_FD_201846 | JGI IMG/M metagenome (GOLD analysis project Ga0307942, IMG submission 201846) | Saline water microbial communities from Organic Lake, Antarctica - #175 | ecosystem: Environmental > Aquatic > Non-marine Saline and Alkaline > Saline | place: Antarctica: Organic Lake... | reverse complement strand
CCTTTTTATGCTTGTGCCTTAGATAGTTGGCAGCTTAGTTTTAAGCCCTTGCTCTCCTTGACTTCAGCAACTTGCTGCCCTTGGCCTGTTCCTTACTGCTTTGTGTGGTTCCAGAGTGTCTGTTTCTCCTGCCCCTTTTTGTGTGGCAAGCTCAGTTTTTGTTGGCAGGTATGGGTGTCAACGGCCCAGATGCTTTTCTCGTTTCTCTGCTAGGAGGGCTCTTTTAGCTAGTTTAGTGTCTCTTGGTATTGGGCACAAGTGTAAAAATCCCCCTCCAGCAGTTCGGTGGACACGAGCCGGAATAGAACCTATTTGTCAGTGACAAATTGTCACCACCATTCTCTCATATTCCACCACCCACTGACCTGATTTGTGTCATTTTTATATGATTCATCTACATTTCAATAAAGAATATCATTGCAAAAAGAAGTGGGGCAAAACGGAGCAGTACTTGGCCAGATACCCCATTTTGGCCCATTCCCCTTAATAAAAAGGAGGGTGCAAAAAGAGAATTCCTCACAGTCATGTGCATTTTTTGGGCTGCCGGCCCAATTGACCTCCCCCCCCCCAAACCTTCCTGACCCCCCACACTAGTAAAAAGGGTGTCAATCTGCTCAGAATTCAAGCAACTATCTGCCTGCACGGTTCTCATGCCAACTAGTGCAATACCTGACGAGCTACGGGGCAAAAACTGGTTTGCGCACGCTCTTGCACTGACCACCTGTTTAGTGCACAAATCCAGCCAAAACGTTTTTAACCTTTGCCAAAGCACTTTTTTACTTCAATCATGCAATCTATGCTTAATGCAATGCGTAAATTGCAAGTTTGGAATCGATTGGTGGTAATTTGCCTGAACACACCCCCGCGGCCTGCTTGGGGACATTCCATGCATTTCTATGACCAGGCACCCTTAATTATATCACCCAACAAGGGTGCCAATCAACTGGGCTTGAGCTGTGCATTCCAAAAACATATTTTAATATCGTGAAAGTAAAATTCTGGAGACCCCCCCCTCGACTCGTATGTATACCAATCGATAGCTCTCATTTTCAGGTTCCGTGTAACGAGGGAAAACGGGGAAGACGGATTTTAACCCGCAAGGCGTACGGATGGCCTCTCAGCTATTCTGTCGGATTAAAAAGAGAATACTGACAACCCGAATTCTGAGTATTTGTGCCTTCCTGATGCTTCTCTCGGATTGACAAAGGGTCCTCACGTGTGCTGACGGGTACGCAGATCTGTTATCTGTTGATTTATTCTAATTGTTTCTGATTTTATTACGACCTGCGTCGTTACATTCCGAATATGTTATTTTTATTGATTGGGATCGACATTTGAAGTCAAAAGTTATGATCCTTGACGCCTTCTGTGCTATGCATTTATAATATTTACTTGCTGTGCATTTATTTGTACTTGCTGTGCATTTACATGTACTTGCTGTGCGTCTAAGTCTGTTACTGTGTTGGATGCAGCTCCATTTCTTCCCCAAAAAATGGTGGTATGGTTGATCCATACTCTGAAGCTGAGCAAATGGCAATCAGCTTAGGACGGCGCATGAAACGTAAATGTGTTTCCTTGTATCTGCAAGAGTATACATCTACAGTGATAATATCAACTAGAACATATTTAAAACCTTCCTAAGAGAACAATATGGCACTGGCTGAGACCAGATATCTTTTACAACCTTACGTTTACTTTACGCTGGCTGATCCAGCAATGCCTATCAGCCCAACATATGTGGCTGCCGGTTACCCCCCTTTGTAAACCCTACCGCATGGATTAAGAAAAGATGTAGTTTTGTGTTCTGCAACACTCAATGTATGCAGAGACAGACAACACCCCACCGGTTTAGCATTTAGCCTATTGTAGTATAACCTCTAATAACGCCAATATGGAGTCCACTATGAGCGGATGTGTGTCATGCTTAAAGAGCTTCGCATTTTCCAGGGCCATGCATTGTCACGTTTGTATGTAGTCATTTTGCTAGAAGTCGAGCGTATTGACTGAAGGCCTTTTTCTTGTAAACCTTGGTCTTTTTGTTTCCAGAAGTCTGCTGGTAATCGTATTCCCTTGGCTATAGCGTGTTAGTGATCATGCATGTCCATAACACAAGCCAACATGCTGAGTGCATCATATAGTCTGTTGTGAGTTGTGACGGCAACAAGTTCACCACCTGACAGGCAGAGACCACACCAAATAATCTAGCTGAAGTTTTTGGCAAAGCCTAGTGACAGAAATCATTATTTATAAACGCCGATTGGGCACCAGCATAAAAGAAGGAGACTCCCACAAATCCCACAAACCCTGTACGTGCACGGATGTTTGATTAAGCGGTATCACAGGTCTCAAAATATCATCATCAAAACGCACCACCACCAAAGAGTGCTTGCTACACCATCTCACACAAGCGTTGCTACAAACGTGAGTGCACACTTTTTTGATATTACGTACAAATGAGCATCAAGCTCCTTCCTCCTCCTCACCTACATGAAAAAAGAGCACAATGTTTTTGGAAGTTGCACCAAGCGGTACTGGCTGAGATTGCAGCATTTCTTCATATGGCAAGTAAAAAAGCCTGCGTACATGTTCTAACAAAGTCTTCCCCCATAATCTACCCTGCAGGAAGGAAAGCAAAGCAAGTGATGTCTCAGCTTTTTGTTAGGGTTGAAGTTCCAATGTGTTTTGAAATTGTTGCCTGTCTTGCGTAAGAGAACACTTGGGGGAAAATGTAAATCTAGAGTTCTTTGCTGTGTGTGGTGCTGTGTGTGGTGCTGTGTGTGGTGGTGGCGATGTCCTAGCACTACCTGCCACCGCTGCGCAAACAACGAAATAGGAAATACGAAATAGGAGAGATATTGTAAAAAAACTCAAGCTTGAAAATTGCTGGATTCACCCCGTTTTTTGCTCCTTACATCTTAAATATACATGCTGTTCATGTCGAAATAGCCAAAACTACATACACTCTCCTCAGCAAGGCAGCAGAACTGGAACATATGGTGGAGTGGAGTCTTCAAGGGTGGTATAGTGGAGGACCAAATGCGCTTCTACACCAAACTGGATTCCAAAGTGTAGCGCAGGACCCAGGCCAGGACACATCGTATTTAGATGGTGGACAAGATGGAAGCAGATGAGGATAGTGGAGCAGCAGAAAAAGCAAGCAGATCCAAGAAAATGCTGTAAAGGATGCCAGAGGTGCCTGCCGCTGCAACAACACTGGTATGATTACTAGGCTGCTTGCATTTGAATGTGTGGGTGGTACGTACATTGTGGGTGGTACATTGTGGGTGGTACATTGTGGGTGGTACATTCCTTACGTCTCAAGGTACAGTGTGGGTGGTACATTGTGGGTGGTACGTACGTTAATCCTCGCTCTTCTTCACGTTCTGAGGCTGAGATCTCCCAAATGATCTCGCACATGCAACACGATGTTTTTGAAGCACTAAGCGATAGCCAACATATGATTTTGGTGGGAGAATTCAATGCACATTTAGATAATTTGCCTGACCGATTTCCTGAAGGGCACGTTGCCATGCTATCTAGATTTCCTGAACTGGGCACTACACGTTTGGGGCAGTACAAAGACCGAGCTAATACAGCCGGCAGATGCTTGAGGGACATTGCGCTTGAAACTCCTCTCATTTTGACCACGGGCAGGGGGAAGGGGGACAATGGGCAGCCCACCTTCTTTGTTTACAATCCTCCTTTTAACCCATCACGGACTGAACACATCCTGATGTTCACTGCCCTTTTTTTTTGTGCTGCAAACAAATCAGCGTACTACATGAATTTGACTCAGCAGACCACAGGCCACTTCTTTACCAATTTTCAAGCCAGTGTTCGTTACCACACATTGATCTGCGGCTTCCAGCCCAGGTTCAGAGAAGAGGGAAAGGAAAACATATGGTTTGGAGGGGTGAGCAAACAGACGCGTTTGTTTCACACATGCTTGAAAATGAGACTGTCCTACAATCTTTTCGGAACTCTATACACAATCAAGAACATCAATCCTGCTACAAACACTTCCTAGATCTCATTATACTTGCTGCTGATGCCACTGGTATGACAGCGAGACAAATGTCGCGCATAATGCAGCTGGGCCTTCCCATGGCCCCTTGGTACGACGCAACTCGCCGTGATTACAAAAGACGTATCAGACGGAACAAAAAACACAACCAACCTTTTGCTGAGCTGCAACAGCAATACTCTACTTACTACTGCAGGCTGAGGAAAAAACAATCTAAAAAAGATAAGGCAGATGAGATGGTTGGACTCATTGACGCTTGCAGCCCAGAAGTGTACAAGCTGATGACTGTGAACAAAAGGTCTGACATTTCTCCTATTTTTGCTGAATCATGGACTGAACACCTTCAATCACGTTTTGTGCATCCACAAGTGAGCGTTCCTGACGTGCTACCTGGACGATCCAACTTACCTACACGGCATCAGCTACTCAGTGACCAGTTACGATCTGGACAACTTTTCCTTCTGACTTTGCAGTCCCACCCGGTCCTGGTGGAAGGTACAGAAACATGAACACTACCTTTCAACGTAGCAATGAGCGAGCACCTGTGTACGAGCTACCCCCTATACATACTCTGGCAAAAAAAAACATTTCAAACATGAACACGCAGTCCAGCCCAGGTTTTGACCCTTTCTCTGCTTCTTTCATCAAACACGCAGAGGAAACGGTTCGGGATGATTGTGGTAAGAGACACACTGAAAACGTTCTGCTTCCTCTTCTTACTGACTTATTCCATCTGTTCCTGTCAGACGGTGTCACGCACCCCACATCTTTGGAACAAAGTCAAAATCACGCCTCTGCACAAAAAAGGTACAACTACGTCCCCAACAATTATCGTTTGTTGGCTATTAATGGTTGTATCTATAGACTTTTTGCAAACGTGGTCAGGGACTTGCTGACGGACTGGGCTCTTGCTGAACATCAAATACCAGACTCTCAATTTGGTTTCCGCCCCACAAGGAACACCAACCAACCCCTCTTTATTCTTCGCCACATTCTCGCGACTGCTAAAAAGGAAGAAATGAAGGTGTACACTGCTTTCCTCGACCTCTTTGCTTGCTGCATACGACAGTGTTCCAAGAGAGAAGCTTCGGAGACACTTGCGAAAAATTAAGACTCCGCAGTATTTGAGAGATATCATTCAAACCATGTACACAGGATGCCTTATACCTTCTCATTGATGGTGGCAAAATTTCTGAGGAGGTTGCACCCAACAGAGGCTTGAAACAGGGCTGCCCTTTGTTTACCCTTTTGTACTCCCTTTTTAACAATGACATATACAGATTCTTGACTGTACAAAGAGGTGCTGCCACTGCCCTGGATTCAGTTCAAAATCCCTCACTGTGATTATGCTGATGACATTGCTCTCACTTCAAACACGGCTGAAAATCTGCAACTCCAGCTGAACAAATTCTATGACTACACACGTTTAAAGGGCTCAAGCTGAACACTGACAAAACAAAAGTAATGGTCTTCTTCAGCAGGGGTAACTCTGTGATTCCCACTTTCACGTACGACGGCACACCTCTGGAACTTGTCACTGAATTCAAATATCTTGGAATCACTCTTACTCGTGATGGAAGCATGCTCACAGCTGCTGAGAAGATGGCAGACAACTTCAGGTCTGCCATTGCCAGAGTTTGCATAATTGGTGATAGCAAGGGTATCAAACAAAGAAAACATGCAATGCTATGGCTTTTCCAGGTCTTTGCTTTGACACCTGGTCTGTACGGTTGTCAAGTATGGGCCACTTCTTCTCTGACATACGATTCCTCAAAAATCACCCCCACACATATCCTTCATCTGGGCTTCCTGAAAAGACTCCTGGGTGTCAAGAAAGGTACTGATACTCACTGCGTACTCCGCGAAACAGGTCAGATGCCCGTTTTTTTCTATTGGTTCAGATGCATCATACAATTCTGGAACAGTTTACTCTCTTCAAACAATCCTCTTCTTGAGAAAGTTGTGCGGGCTGACCTTCTAATTGCAAATAGAAGTGATACATGGATTTACCAGGTTCTGCACGCACTCCAAGATTTTCCTGCGTCTCAGCAGTTTTTGAATGCCATACGATCTTGCGAGTCTATTAATTTGAAACAGTTTGAGCTCACTTTGCGCAAACATATCATTGGGAGCTGGAGAGAACTTGATAATTTGACACCACAGGATAATCATCATTCCAGCAGAATTATGAGGACTTATCACACACATTATGGTGTACCTTTGGAGATTGCTCCTGGCTGGTGGGATGACAAAGAAAGAAATCATAAGCCTGTGTTATCTTCCTACCTTCGCTTGGATATTTCCAACAATCTCAGCCGTGCACTTTTCTTGCCTTTGCCTTGTGGCCATAACTTTTTGGTCCAAAGAATGCGTCATAACAGGAATAGAAGACCTTATGAGCTCAGGATCTGTGACAAACGTGACTGGCACGCTATTTAAAATGAGGAACACATTTTGCTGGACTGTCTGCATGAACATCTTGTTAGCATTCGCACACAGCACCGCCAGCTGGTCTTCCCACCTCAGTATGAGGATAGCCCAACTCTTTTGAGGACCTTTTTGAACCAACCAGATATTTGTGGTGTAGCCTCTTTTGTGGCTGAGTGCCTAGCCCTTTTCCCTTGATTTGTTCTGATATCTTTTTGGTTTGGTTTCAGGCTTTTCCAAGCTTCCGCTCAGATGATGCCCCCCAGAGGCACATGTAGCGATGTAACCTTACCTACTTGATACGTCTCAAGGTAGACCCAGGCAACGATCTGTAAATACAATTGTACTGGACCCAAATATTAATTGGCCTGCAACAAGCGTTGAGACTACAACTGGATGACATTCTTTATAGGAATGTCGTGCTCTAGATGAGGCTTCCGTGGATTCCATTTCTCTCTTCAAGCAACCTTTCCTCTTTGCAGGGTTAGTATTGGTGATACATTTGTTCACCCCCTCCCAAACCCACACAGCGACAACAGCAGCAACAGCAACTCCCCCTGGCCAGCAACAGCAATTCCCACGCCAAACACCCACCACCGATTACCTCCCCCCCCTCCGCTCCCTCCCCCCCCACCCCCGAAATGGCCCCCCAATCAAATCATCCCACCCATCCTTGCATATTCTACAGCTGCAGGAACAGCAGCAGCAGTAGCAGTAGCAGCAACTACAACAACAAGAACAACAACCTTAGCACCAGCAGCAGCCCCAGCAGCAGCAGCCCCGGGAACACCAACATGAAGAATGGCCACAAGCCCTTACACGTCACAACCCTTATGGAATACCAACCTCAAAACTGGCCAGCATTTTTGGACAACATCTCCACCCAGCCTAACCTTAAACTTTGACCCTAAACCCAAACTTCCTCACGCAGCCCAGCCAAACAGCTAGGATGGAAGCCTGGCAGAAATGCACAGTCAGCCGTCACCCTAGCCCACCCCACCCAGCCACAAGCAGACCCGTGTCTTTTAGCCCAGGTGCTAGCAAAGGCGTTCCCAGCGCTAGTACGCCACGTATATGGAGTCTTCCATGGGGAAATGCCTGGAAGGAAGTTTGGTGGCGCCTGCTCCAGGATGGTGTGGTGGGAGCGGGGGGCCATGGTTGGCCCATGAAGCAGCGGACTTTAACATCTGTGGCTTTTTCCCCGTTGTCCCTGTCCTTGGCCAACAGTGGCAACACTTTTTACATCAGGCGTGGAGGGGGCAAGGAGTGCAATGACATGCAAGACCTGTGTATCACCAAGGAGTAATGAAATAACAACGTAGACAGTGGAAACCACTCCCCACATTATTGATCAAAAGGAGCCCTTTGGTACAAGGTTAAGCCCCGCCACCACAAAAAAAACAATCAATGGAAATCAAAAGGATTGCAGGTTTAAGTTTAGATGATGGGATTTGTTTTGGCAATCGAATGCAAGCAGCTTAGCAATAAAATAATGCCCGTGTTGTTTATTTTTAGGTCTAGATGATTTTATTAGGAACAGTCTTACACAGAGAAACAAAAGAGGGCTGGCTGGAAGAAGAAGGAAAGCGAGGGAAGAAATGTCATTGTCATTGCCGGAAAAAACGGCGCCAAGAGAGGTGGTGAATGCATGTCTGCTTATGTTTAGCATCCAGACCTTATCTGGCAATCAATAATCATTCTTATCCTTAATGTAATTCCTGGGTTTCATTTGGGTTTCATTGAATTGTTTGGGTGTGAGCGCTTTCATAAAACACCAGTATTGCAAATTAATAACGGGATTGCAAATTAATAAGGGGAGAGGCATATATGCTGCTTGTGTTGTGCAATGTGCAGAAAACTATTGCAGCTCCCAAAACCTTAGTTTGGGACCAGAAACCCGAACAAGAATCATGCAATTCAACGCACCAGTTCTGGAGGTAAGTCGCCCAAATCAGTGCACTGTCTGGACGGCCCTGCCTCTGGGATATTTTGGTCAAGCACACTGTCGTCCAAATTGCTGGCTTTCGCCGTGTTACGGTTCTGTCCATCCTTGGCAATTGTGCTAGAAGCATCAGGTCAGAACAGGAACAGGAGTGACTCCAGCAGCAGGTCCTTGATCCGTCTGAACCTCGGCATCATCGGCACCTGCCCTGTCCACCTTGGGCCACAGGCAGCCAGTAGCAGTGTACCAGCAAATCTCACACGCTGCACAAATGGGTGTCCGGAAGGAGGATTTTTATTTTGTCTAAACAGAAAAGAGCCATATGTATGTTGGATACCTCTTTTTGTTTCCGTATCTTGCTTGGTTCCAAACATTTCACTCTTATGCATGCTTGGGCCTCCAGTGTTGAAAATCATTTAGTTGTTGTACCAGCAGATCTCATACGCTGAACATGTGGGTGTCAGGAGTTTTATTTTGTCTAAACAATAAGGAGGAGCACGTATTAATACACTCCCAAGCTGGTCACCCCTTTGTGCACGTGCCTTGCTGGGTTCTAAACACTTCACTTTTTGCAAGTTTGGGCCCTCGATGGTAAAAAACAGAATAGCTACATAGTCAATTCGTTTCAAATCGCATGTTGCCTTTATGTCTTGCAAACAAACACGCTCGCAGATACATACCATGGCGCAAGGCGGTCAAGCACCCAACAGCAGGCGTTCTCTGCCTTTTTTGCATGAGCTGGAGCTCTGGGTGGAAGCGGAGCCTGCGGTGGGCTTGCAGGAGTCCTCTAACCTCTGGGAAGAGCAGTTTGTTGATAAGGTTCGGTAGGTAAATAGGGGAAGGAAAGATTGCAAAACTATCATACTCTTGTTGAGATGCAAAGTGTACAAGAGAGTGCAAACTTACACAATGGCAAGATGTGTGTCATGTAAAGTGCCCCTATGTGTAGTTGAAGAGCTCTAACAGGCTCATGTTCTAGGTTGCAAGTATGTCAGTTACTGCCCAATAATGAACGACTCACCCGTCACAAATTCTGGAACTCCTTCACAGTGTGCCTTATGGTTCCCTGGTGCCCAGGTTTCCTCGTTTGCCATTTTAATTGTGATAATAGGGTGCAGCTTCAACTTGGTTGGGATCGCAACCTGCATTATGTCCCGTAGACAGCTTCTTAGGTTAATGATGAATCCACCTTTCTCTCATTGTTCACTAAAATGTTGCTATGGAGGCATTTGCCTTGCATGTTTACGTGCACATCATGTCTTTGCATAAAGCTGAACGACTGCGACAAGATCGATCATATCTGACTTCACCTGCATTTCTAACCTTCAACCCCTGCTAGGGCAGTCAAGGAAGTAATCTTAGCACAACACACAATCACAGTGAGGTCGTCGGTTTCTTGTTTATTTGTGTACATTCACTGAAAGTTGCACAGGTTTTACATTGACGTTTGCTCAGCCACCCCTCTTTAAACTATGCATATGCGCCATTGGTATTATATCAGGAAAGAGCAGTTCCAGTATAGCCTGCAAATCTCATACTCCCCATACCTTATCCCTTTTTGCAGTGGCGTAGAAAATCCCCCATATCTGCGTGGCTCCTTATCCCCAAACTATGCGGGTGTTTTATCATTGCCGCCCGCGTAGCTTTCTATTTGTATGCCCGCACCTCAGTATTCTACGATTCTTATATTCAAGCTTTACCCGCCAAGCCCGCTATTTAAGCTGGACCAGCCAAGGAGTTAAATTTTGGCACAATGGTGAGCAATGTTTCGTGATATCGTGTAGCGGACAGATAGGTTAAAGCGAGGCCTGCTGAACTGTCCATCGTGTGCTACATCTGACAGTGTATCTCCCTTTCTAACTGAGCAAAGACGTCACACACCTGGTTTTCAGTCTTATCTTCACAGATGGAGTCGGGCGGGCACAATAATGGATCGGGCACGGATGAGCCCGGGAACCTAAAAAACCACAGCCAAGAGCGATTGCGTGGCCAGCAGAAACGGCCACCTGCAGTTAAATGAAAAACTGAAACAAATATGTTCTCTGGAAAGCAAATTGTGCTTGCACATGTGCATGAGTGCTACAAGCCGCAAGAGCAATTGAGATCCCATGCAGTTATTTTCCAGCAGCAGCAGGTACCTACGGTCAACGCTAAGGTCACATCCCTCTCTTACAATACCCATTACCGTCCCCATAATCTAAGCCTACGTGTCTACGAAATAGCAAGCGTACTGGGCCTCAAGCCTCTTCAGGTGGTAGCAAATCCTCTGTGGCAGGCAGTCAAAGCTTCCGTTTGTCATGCAAGCCCTATTTGCACAGGGCTCTAAGACCATCAACAAAGCCTCTGAATCCTGACTGAAAATGCCTGTCCACTTTTCAGCAATGCAAAGCAAAGAACAAGTAAGGAAAGCATGCTCACCATTGGGAACAGTGGCATAATGCTTGGGGTTACGACCGCCAGCACTGTTGAACCAGAATATAGCAACTGCGTTGCCTGTTTTGTTCTCGAAAGTCGGCCGCGTGCTGCGTTTGTCCATCTCACGTCTCCGGGCCCCTGACCTTTACAAGTGCGTCAAGTTTCCCTATAAACAGCAAGAATAATTTATGCAAATTTAGAAATATATTATTAATCATGGGGGGAAAAGTGCGGGACAGTTGCAAGCGCGTCCCAGCATGCAACACATTCTCTCTCGAGAAAGCTGGCTGACGATTGAGCAGCCCGACTCGGGGTGAGCTGCCTGGAGGATTGAAGGTCCTGGCCTCGCTTGCTTTTTGATTTTTACCTATACCTTTTTGTGAGTTATTAGTTAAAAGAAATTTCAAATCTTGTATGTGACTGCTCCATTTAACCAGCTTCCTTTGGTTAGTCCATTGAATTTTTGTCAGCTTTGGATAACGAATTTGTGAAATGGTGTTTTGATTTCCTGTGCATTTTTCCCCTTCTCACACAACCAGTGCAGGCACCCTGAATCTAAGCTTGTCTTCCCCGATCGGCGAGTGGGCCAAGCCACTGGTAAGACCTGAGGAAGGTAACATTCATCGTTAACTGATTGTTCAATCCTGATTGAATCTGTCTGTTCACCTGTGTAGCTGTGAGAATGAGTCCACGCAAGCCTGTGCTTTTTTACATTTGATGTTGACACGCTCTTTCCCTAAATGCACGATTGTAAAGGCCAAATCATTTAGAACATTACAGACTGAATAATCATTGATGCACTCGTCTCCGGCTCAATAAAGAGAAAGAGGGAGATCCCCCCAAAAAAGAGAACTCCTCTCAACGGAACCGGGCTAATTGCCACTCCTCAACAGCAAAATAATCAGAGAACTGACACTCCCTGCCAAGAGGCACCAACTCCGGCGTGGTGTAGCTCAGCCCTCAGGGAACGCCCTTTATCACTGTCAGAAATGACGATGATTGGAACCTCCTTCTGCATCACTGGTATGCCAAAAAATGGTTTGATGATAATTTTGCAAGAGGCTCATACACACAACTGATATAAACGCAGGGTATCTCCTTTCAAGGAAACATAAAAAAACAGGCAATGCAGGTTATCGCATCATTTGGGTTTTAGGACGTGAGGATCATATAAATAATTTCATGTAGCAGAACAATACAACAGCCCATGCAAATTTAATGTTGGGTTTTGACGCAAATAGCGGGTGGACAGCAAACTCGGGAGGGCATCAAATGACCTGACCAAACTCAGTGTGACCGAGGGCCTATCCTTAGCTAAGAATTGGATCCAGTTTCCGGATATTTGCTTAACTGGTCCAGAAAAAAGGGCAGCATTGCCAGCAGAGATAACAGAGGAAACTTTGGATACCAGTGATTCTTAATAGGTAATTGTTGTTAAAAGGGGATTCTAAGCTTCAACCCGGGCACTTTAGGTGCCCATGTGAGGTAAGGGAGGGGCAAAGCGTAAGGAAGGGGGAAGCGCCAAGGTGAAAAAGTGCAGGGAGCAACGGAGGGTGAACCTAAGCACCAAGGATGTGACGTCCTGTGGGGTCCCAACCTCTTGTGTACACATGTGCGTGCTTGCGTTGCTTCACATATTGGCCTGCATTGGAAATCCAGGCCCAGCAATGAAATTCCCGGCCAATACAAAAGATGAAATGCAGCTGAGAGTGAAATTGGCCACACACACAGGCCATTCCTCGCTCGCATATCCTCGTGCCTGATATTACAATGCGCACTCTACAAAGCTTTAAAATCTAGATAGACCAGACACACATTCAGAACTGAATTTATGTGGATTAAGGCGAATTTATTGTGAATTTATGTGGACTAAGGTGGTTTGATCTGCTGAAGAGCAAGCGGGGTCTGAATTGGCGATTCAAGAGTAGAACCAGATAAAACAAACGCCACAAACATGTTCCTGAGGGTCGAAAGCAGGGGGTAAAATGCAAGCAACATGTCCATCGTAGCTGTACAATCCATTCCGGACATCGGGCTGTACGTGCTGCAAATTGACCAGCTGCTCGACTCACACATAGGCCAAAGGGTTCGAAGCCGATGCTGTGTGTGTTTCTGATAAGCAAAAATATGACCTAAAAAGTGGGAGGTGCCAGGGTGGACAGTTTAGATAGGGGTTCTTGCATGCAAGCACGTCCGACAATTGTGGAAAGTATGGCTCTACGGCTGGGGGAGCTTTGCTCCCTGAATTTTAGGGCAGTCTGACCTGGGGCTTACCTTGAAACCATATTTTTTATAAAATGCTTGCATGAGGCTCCTTAAGGAATGGTAATGCTTAGCACCTTGCTCATTTGGTCTTACATACATAAAACAAGCCACGTGTTCATATCATTAGCCATTTAACATATATTCTCCCCCCCTGTTTGTGAAAATTCCCCCACCACTAGCTACCCACATCCAACAAGAACTCTGGACCTACAAGAAGGACAAGGCCTTCTCCATGACACCCACTGAGGCCATAAACACGCTTAATCATGATAATTTGGACGTCCACCACATAGAAGATTGGAAATTTTGCAACAAAAGGGGAGAGATGCTGGCTTCCCAGAAAGACAGGAGCAATACCACACACACTACGCTCCTATGGTTTTGGAAAGGTGGGACCTACCCCTATTCAAAGCTTTCGGATTTTGCCCGAAACCGCTCAAGCTGCTGCTCGCACTGATATTACATGTGCATCCTGCGAAGTGTGCTCCCACTATCTAGGACTTGAATCACTGGATCTGCTCCCTCCCTTTAAAGACATGTACATATGCGACGTCTTTAATCGTGTCTACCATTGGCAGTGCCTACTAAAAACCAACTGCTACAATGCCAATGAGCGAGAGGCTATTGACACTAATGACGCATGGGCCTGCCCAGCCTGTTAACTTAAATAAAAATGAAAAGAAAGAACGGACCTTTAAATCTCTGAAAAGAGAGTTGGTGAAAGTCTCGTGGAACCCATATGGAGGCCAGAAGAACTGCAAAACACTTGTGAAAGTTTTAGATGCAGCCTCCAAATGTACGAAAAGCATATCACGGCACCAGGCCAAATCTAGCATGATGATTGTGAGGAGGAGGATGAGCTGGGTATTACCAAGCAGAGGTGATTTCCTTGTAGCACTCATACTACCGTGACGGTGTAGTGCCTGAGTGCCATCATGATGTAGTTTCTACATGTCTAAATGATCATGATAGGGGTGGCACTGTGACTGCTGCGGCTCTGCACCTGCATGATCCGCTGTAGCCCTGACCAAACTTTTTAACATCACGATCATGTCCTATTCCTTACTAAGGAGCCTAGAAGGCAGACCCAAAAACATGTTGCACTTACAGCCTAGGAAACACACCTGAGGCAGGCTACCAGTTAAAACAGCGGTTGAAGCGATTGAATTCAACCGAGCGGTCTATTTCAACCCCTTCAACCGCAAATGTTAACTGTGGCCTTTCGTCTGAAACTGCACCAGACACACACCCAAACAAAAAACTCCTACCAGCCCTATGACATCAAACTTCGGAACAATTTTGACATCCAGCAACCCTCAAGCAGACACTGTAGCCACTGGGCGCTGCGAGTGCTGGATCACTGACGTTGATCTCATGAAGCACCAAGGAAACGACACCAAATCTCCATCAGGCGACCCTATACTCTCAGAAGCGTACACTGCCACGATAGCTTGCATCTAGTACAACGTAGACGGAAAACGCAAAGGCATGCTCAGCCACCCCTGAGCGCCTCAATATTCAAAAGGGCTTTTGGAAAGGCAAAATACAGCGGGTTACATGACAACATTCACCAGCCCCCAAAGTCTTGCATCGGAGCTCGTGGGCCTCATCACACGCTAAGCTACTGCTACCTCCAGACATGCAAGCCAAAAGATTAAAAACTCGTTCTCACGGATGCTTCCCCCCCATCATCACCGCCCTACGACAAAAATGGGAGAAGTCAAATATTTCATCTATGTATAAAGTCAGACACATTATAACTATCATAACAATGGCTGTATTAGTTATGCAATGCCAATCAGTCAATGTGCACTTTGGCAGATTCAACTGCATTTCAGCCAGTTTACAGTTGAAAACAAATCGGCCATTTTAACAGTGGAAATCACAGTCAAATTGGCCAAACATGGATTCCACTGTAGATAGCCGAATCCACATTATGGCTGAATCCGCCCCCCCGAAACTTTTTGAAGTAGGAAAGGATGCTGTTTTGAGTTCTGCACCGCCCACCCAATTGATGCAGAGACACACAACATCCCACTCGAAGATAAAAATAAGAGAAGCTTTACAGTGGGGATCAAGTGATTGGGAGGCAGAAGCCTGCACACCACAAGGTCTTGCTTCTTTGGTATGAATGGTGACAACACATACGCTTGTTACAGCGAACTAGTTGAGATATTAACGCTCAAAGAATAAGCTGGGTCTGTCGATGGGGAAGTGGGGAGAGGGGAGGGGGGGGGGGCTCTCGGATAGTGTCGGTAGCATCATCATGGAGCTGCTCTTGCACAGCTCACCGTTTGGGGGGCTCCATAACTTATAAATGGTTTTGGCCTATTAGTGCTGTGGCTCTGCTTTGGCGGGTTGCCTGCTTTGGTCCTGCATGCTGCTAAGAACTGCTGGGCTGAGCGATTGTCCTCCCTCTCCAGCTGCACTGCACCGTTACACCTTGAAGCAACCTGAGAAGCAACCTGAGACGCTAGCTCAGCACTTTTGGTTTATGCTCATTTCCAGCTCAATATCAAACTTCGTCCAAGTCCATCCTGCCAATTGTCTGCCTTCTTTTCTTTGGGTTCTAGAGGGATCTCAAAGTACTTTCTACTAGTACAGGCTCCCATGGTCAACCTGGAAGATGCAAACAGTTTCCGGTCCAGTGATCAGCCACCATTCTCAAATGAGAATCACTGAGATTTAACATAAATAAATATGGGCAGAGGAAAGAAAACTGCAGCTTGCATGAAGTTAACACTAAACTTAGCATACAAAGCGATTGTTGCTGAAATCAGAAGTGAAAAACAGCTGGTGGCTCATCAATCTTGCACACCCCCTTCTTCTTGTTATCTAGCTTTCTCCTGCAGTTGCAAAACGGGTTAGTAATTATTATTCTGCTTGTATAACAGAGCACGAAGCAATGTACCAAGGCATTAAAAGGACTCTCGGTCTGTTTGTGCATCACGTCTTTTACATCTGAAAGCACCGTCACGCACCTCTTCATTCATCAACTCAATAATAGCTCGTTGCGTCCGCCGTTCCAACTTGTCTAGTTTTCCTGCAACCAAACAGGAAACAGTTTTCGCCAAATTTAAACAGTGGGCAATAAGCATCACTTTACACGCAAGAAGATCCGACGGCATACGGAGCACAAATCCATGACTAGTTTCAAACGTGTTTGACTCTCACCTTGCAAGTCCCTCTTCAAGTCCCAGTTTGGCTTTTTTGGTGCTATATTGGCGAGCAGCTCCTGCAACATGAAAAACATGTTTTTTAATCCTATTCCAGTCGTCTATTCCAGTCATTTTCAATGATCAGGACTCACTCTCTCGTGCGGGTGATGGTGAGAACACGATAACAGCAACAATGCACACCCTGTGCCTGCCAGCTATCATGCGATCTTTGATGTGAGCAGTGGATAAGCTTGACTCGCACGGGCCGGATTTTAAATACAGCTGCAGAGCCTCACCTCTTGATCAGCATCTTCGGGCTTGGCATGTATCACAGGCTCTTCCAGCTTGGGAGGTTGGGCAGGGGCCACCTGTCAAGTTAGTAAGTAGGAGTGGTCCCCATGTGGCGACATGCATAGACATGCATACAGTTACATACTATATGAGAGTGTTTAAGCTGCGTATTAAGTTACACATGCATGAGAGCGTATAAGCTGCTATCGGAAAGGAGCTGGGGCCACTGATTGCCACTGATTTAATTGCGTTTCCAAAAAGCCCACCTGTTCGTGCTCTATCCTCTTCACATCCTTCACATGGTAGTTCCTGAACTTGAGAGCCGGAGCCTCTGGAGCTTGCTCTGCCACTGGTTTTTCAGCTGCTTCTTGCGCTTGAGCTTTGAGGGCCTTCAACCTTTGCTGTGTATGTTCATTGCAGGTGTGTGTGTATGTGTGTGTGTGTGTGTGTGTGTGTGTGTAAATGTCTACAGTATAAGTGTATGTGGTTGTTTGTGTGTGCGTGTACGCATGTGCATGCGTGTACGTGAGTGTGCTCTGTGTGTCTGTGTATGTGTGTGTTTGGGTGTGATTTCAGAGTGTGCATGCATGGTGCATATCCTGTACTCACAGTGTGCGCTTGTGCATGAGTGTACGTGTGTTTGAGAAGCATGCATTAGAGTGTGCACATCGTATTAGATTAGGGATTATCTCGAGTAAATGCCAATGTGTGCGGGTGCGTTTGGCGTGTGTATGTGTATTCGTGCATGTGCCTGTACTTGTACGCGCCTGTATGTACTTGTGTATGTGTGTGTGCGTATGTGTGTGTATGCGTGTGTGTGTGTGTTTATGTGTGAGTGTGTGTGTTTGTGTGTGTGTGTGTGTGTGCGTGTGCGTGTGCGTGTGCGCGTGTGCGTGTGCGTGTGCGTGTGCGTGTGCGTGTGCGTGTGCGCGTGCGCGTGCGCGTGCGCGTGCGCGTGCGTGTGCGTGTGTGTGTGTGTGTGTGTGTGTGTGTGTGTGTGTGTGTGTGTGTGTGTGTGTGTGTGTGTGTGTGTGTGTGTGTGTGTGTG
>Ga0307942_1001729_pt1 | contig 17585 bp, 24 predicted proteins | sample OrgLakmetagen175_FD_201846 | JGI IMG/M metagenome (GOLD analysis project Ga0307942, IMG submission 201846) | Saline water microbial communities from Organic Lake, Antarctica - #175 | ecosystem: Environmental > Aquatic > Non-marine Saline and Alkaline > Saline | place: Antarctica: Organic Lake... | reverse complement strand
GTGCACCATTCACAGAACATGTGATGCCTTTGCTGGAAATTGGGGGCACCAGTTACAGAAGATTTAATGCCTTTGTTGGAAACTGGGGGCACCTTCACACAAAAAAAACGTATTTGTTGGCATGGGTGCACCATTCACAGAACATGTGATGCCTTTGCTGGAAATTGGGGGCACCAGTTACAGAAGATTTAATGCCTTTGTTGGAAACTGGGGGCACCTTCACAACAAAAAAAAAGTATTTGTTGGCATGGGTGCACCATTCACGGAACATGTTTTGTCTTTGCTGGAAATTGGGGGCACCAGTTACAGAAGATTTAATGCCTTTGTTGGAAACTGGGGGCACCTTCACAAAAAAAAAACGCATTTGTTGGCATGGGTGCACCATTCACAGAACATGCGATGCCTTTGCTGGAAATTGGGGGCACCAGTTACAGAAGATTTAATGCCTTTGTTGGAAACTGGGGGCACCTTCACACAAAAAAACGTATTTGTTGGCATGGGTGCACCATTCACAGAACATGTGATGCCTTTGCTGGAAATTGGGGGCACCATTCACACAAAAATATGATGCCTTTGTTGGCATGGGGGCGCCAGTTGCAACAGCTTAACAATGCTTGAGGCATAAGCGGTGGTGGAGCGGAACTGCGTAGTTGCACTAGGGGCTACAATGGTGCACTGCGCACCATAAATAGGGTTGGCCAGAACCATACATATACGGTGTATATAGTCTTTTTGGCAGGTAAATCATCAAATACACCTTCTGATACAGTGTACATATACAGTTCTGGCCAACTATGACTATAAAATATAGTGAATTGTGTGAGGACAGCAGGTTTGCAGCCTGCAACGAACATGGAGGGCATTGAAACCTCGTACCCGTTTTGCATGCAACCATTTAAACCAGTGCAGCAGTAGAGAGCCTGTCATTTTGCATGGGACCGACCATGGCCTTTGAATAAGTGCCAGACACTTGGACCAAAAGTGCGCTTTGAATAGCCGAAGCAAATTATTATTAAATAGCCGAAGCAAATTATGATTTGAATAGCCGAAGCAAATTGTCCCGTTTGTTGGTTGTTGGTAATTTTCTGGGAACAGCAGACTGCAGCTTAGGCTTCACACTTCCAACAGTAGACACATAAAAGTGTGCAACGCGTATGCACCAAGGTCTGCAGGGAGGAGAAACTTCCAACAGCAGGTGCAAAAAAGTGTGCAACAACGCGTGTGCACAAAGGTCTGCAGGGAGGAGAGATTTCCAACATTTGATACGTAAAAGTGTGTGACACGTGTGCACAAAGGTCTGCAGGGAGGAGAGATTTCCAACATTTGAAACAGAACGGTGTGCAACAAAGCGTGTGCACAAAGATCTGCAGGGAGGAACATTTTCCAACAGCAGGTGCAAAAAAGTGTGCAACAACGCGTGTGCACCAAGGTCTGCAGAAAGAAGAAACGCAAGCAAGCATCCCCTATAATTGTGACTGCATGTTTTCTTACCTATTGCATGTGCAGCCAAGGGAGGAGAAGCGTAGGGGCTCAGGCAAGCAGCTTTGTTCTTCCTCCTCCTGCAGGTCTTGGTGTTGGTGCTGTGGCTGTAGCTGTTGCTGGAGACGCTCTCGCTCCCTATGATAATGGTTGCAGTGCTGCTGCTGCTGCTGCTGCTGCTGCTGTGTGTGTGGATTAAGTGCAAGCACAAACCCCTGCTGCTGCTGCTGCTGCTGCTGCTGCTGTGTGTGTGGATTAAGTGCAAGCACAAACCCCTGCTGCTGCTGCTGCGGCTGGTGCTGGTGCTGTGTGTGTGGATTAAGTGTGAGTGCAAGTCCATGCTGCTGCTGCAGGCCGCGCTTCTGCTCCTCACGGTGTGTGTACCTTGAGAGCTTTCTGGCAATGCACAAGCGACATGTGCAGGTGGAGGGGTGCTTTGACTCGGATAAGTTCTCTTGGCGAAGGGCTAGGGGCCTGACTGTGCTTCTGCGTTTGCTCATAATCCTGCGGTTGCAGTGCCGGGCGTTGCTAGGGTGGGCTAGACGCCTGTCTGTGAAGAAACAGCTCGTCTCCTCCTCCTTCTCGTCCTGCTGCTCCTCTTTTAGCAGGCCTTGGTGTTGGTGCTGTCGCCAGTGACAGTGGTGGTGGTGGTTGTGGTGGTGGTGCTGCTGCTGCTGCTGGCATGGCTCTTGCCCAGGAAGACCCCTGCCTGACAGACGTGCCAGCTCAAGGTCCAGCTCATGCATCTCAGCCTTCACGAACAGCTTGCGCTCCCCCCACCCGTCGTCCCTGTTGGAGTAGTGGTGAGTTTTAACAGCTGTAAAGCACTTTTTCCTCAATCAATCAAGAAGGTGAGTGTCGGCTTTTCAAACCATCACTACCTGACACACGTACAATTGCAAGCCGAGTGGGTAGCCTAAGCGTAGCCAACATCATCTCCGCTGACACTACTAGTAGTTTGGAGGGAAATGACTTGTTTCGAATGGGGTAATAGCTGACATTGAATCGGCTGACATAAGAGAGAAATTCAAACTCACCCGAACATGTCTACTTCCGGCAATGGCAGTGGCTGCTGGTCTTGCTCTGTGTGTTGCTGCTGTGGTTGTCCTTGCGGCTGCTGCTGCCCTCCGTTCAGTAACACCTGCACCACCTGCTGCACCTGCTGCTGCTGCTCACCCTGCAGCTGCTTCCGCCCTCCATCTGGAAGCTCCTGCAGCACCTGCGGCTCCTGCTGTTCTTGCTCCTGTCCTGCCTGCTGTTGCTGATGTTGCTGCTCCTGTTGCTGCTGCTGCTGCTGCTGTTGCTGCTGCTGCCGCTGCTGTTGCAGATCTCGCCTGCGCTGCCTTCTTTGCGTGCGCTGCTGCTGTCTTTGCTCGTCTGTCAAGCTGCCGTCTGTGGCTGCGTACTCCCACACGGAAAGGAGCTGTTCAGCAGGCACGCTGTCTGTGAAAGCACCCCACACATGGGGGGCTGCTGGGCCTGCAGAACAGCGCGTCAGGGTGTAATTATGAACAACATCATAGGCAATGGTCATGAATACGGTTGGCCAAAACCATATACCTAAGTATACGGTTATACGGTGTACATACGGTATTTTAGCAGGAACATCACTGTACAGTTAAAGTAGATGCTTGGACGGGTACACGTCGCCAGTTGTACAGCATTAGTTATGAAGCAATTGCTGGATGCACTGGTACAAGCAATTGTTGGATGCACTGGTACATGCAATTGTTGGAGGCACTGGTACAAGCAATTGTTGGATGCACTGGTACAAGCAATCGTTGGATGCACTGGTACATGCAGTTGTTGGATGCACTGGTACAAGCAGTTGTTGGATGCACTGGTACAAGCAATTGTTGGATGCACTGGTACAAGCAGTTGTTGGATGCACTGGTACATGCAATTGTTGGATGCACTGGTACATGCAATTGTTGGAGGCACTGGTACAAGCAATTGTTGGATGCACTGGTACAAGCAATTGTTGGATGCACTGGTACATGCAATTGTCGGATGCACTGGTACAAGCAATTGTTGGATGCACTGGTACAAGCAATTGTTGGATGCACTGGTACAAGCAATTGTTGGATGCACTGGTACATGCAATTGTTGGATGCACTGGTACAAGCAATTGTTGGATGCACTGGTACAAGCAATTGTTGGATACACTGGTACACAGAGCTTTAAACAGAGATCAGGATCAGGCGGCAGCGCCGCTGACAGGCAAAAGGTAAGAGGCAGAATGGGTGTGATCAATCGTGTGCCTCTGAACATCAGACTTTCCTACATGGTCGATAGCTTGCTGTATAACAGGAGAAACTCCTCCGTGCATATCTTGACTCACCCATGCGCTCCTGCAGAAACGCACGCAGCAGCATGGTGTACACCACCACCATAACCCTGCTTTGCGTGACCACCATCGCACGCGTTTCAGGGAACACGCCCGCTGCCTCTGCCGCCTCACTCGCACCCATCTCCCCTGCAGCAATGGCTGCGGCAGCAGAGAACGCAGCACGCATGGTCGCGCTGATCTCATCAGCCATCACCTCTGCCTTGGCATACACCACCTGTGTGTGTGTGTGTGGGTATTTGTGTGGATGTGTATGTGTGGGTGTGTGGATGTGTGGATGTGTATGTGTGGGTGTGTGGATGTGTGGATGTGGATGTGTATGTGTGTGTGTATGTGTGTATTTGTGTTAATGTGTGGGTGTGGGTGTGTTTGTGTGTGTTCAGTGCTTGTTGCACAGCAGGTCAAGAATCTGTGATGCACGTATGCACGTTGCGCTAAAGAAGCACGAGCAATCAAGAGGAATGTTGGTTTAGCAAAAGTCATGCCATCATGATCACATGTGCACAAGAGGACACCAAAAGCTGCACATACAACGACCGAAACAAATCCAAAATGAGCAACACACGTAAACATTCACACCCACACCCATACACACAAATGCATTCACTAAAACTCAGACACAAACAGCAAAAATAAACACACACACTCACACACACCTGTGGCGAGTGTGAAACTGCTGTCAGTGCAGCAGAGCTGTACGACTGCAGAGCGTTGGGTGCAACCAGGCCGGCTTGTTGTTGGCGCTGCGAGAACGACGGCACTGCACACGGGCCGTCAAGGCGTACTACCAGCTCAAGGCACTTGTAGTTCTGTAGCACGTCCAGCTCCATGCCATCATCTAGGGCCTGTGTGTATGTGTGTGTGTGTGTGTGTGTGTGTGTGTGTGTGTGTGTGAAGCCACTCGAAGAAGCTAGTTTGTTCTGCACCATCCTGGCATGCAGGGCTTGCGCCAAAGTGGAGCCACAGTACGTCACTTTACGCAGGGATGAGCACCTATTAGCTACAGGCCATTGCATAGCATGTAGCATACACCACACCAATCCAGGGTGCAAAGTCTGCCTGTCTGCCTGAATTGGAGATACAGCAGTCAGGGTAAGACAGTGACTTGTTTTGGAACGCATGGGGATTGGCAAGACACAATGCCATCCCTGTCCCAATCGCCTGCCTGAAGCAGGACATGAAGGTTTGCAGTGGCTCGACGCAACGTATCAGACCTCTCCCTTGCCTGATTCAGAGGATGTGAGGAACAAGGGGGAGGAACGTAGCGTCTACTTCTACTTCTACTTCTACTTCTACTTCCTACTTCTACTTCTACTTCTACTTCTACTTCCTACTTCTACTTCTTCTACTTCTACTTCCTACTTCTACTTCTACTTCTACTTCTACATGGGCGCAATGTAGCTTCTCTACGCCGCCTGCTTTCCCTGCATACTTGTAAAGCACACCCTCGCTCCTACTTTTATTTCTATCATTTTGTCTACCTTGCTACACCCCCTTATACCCTCGTTCCGTGATGCACGGCCTCTCATCCTTCCCACCTGCTGGAGCGTATACGCATGAGATGGGCGGAACACTTTGGGTTGCTGCCCTTCTTGGGTCTGAAGCACCCTGCAAGGAGCGAGCAAACCAAGAGGAGCTAAAAATTAAATGGAGCAAGCAAATTGAAATGAGCTAAAAAATCAACCTGGTGAAGCAATGTCGTCGAACATTCAGCACTTTTGCTGCCCTCTGGCACGACAAACTCTACTTCACTTAGTCAATTAAATCTCACAATGCACCTTTCTGATGTGTAAGAATGTGTGTGCTAAGATGAGCCTTGCAAAAGGAGGACACATTTCCGAAGCAAGCATTTTGTCCTTGAGGAAGCAGGGGAAATCAAGACGGGGCGCTGCGTTGGCCGTCTCGTCTTCGCAAGAAGAAAACACAGCAAGCAAAGGTACTGGAAACGATGAGTCCGTTTGACAGAACAAAAGGAGACAGGGCCATTTATGATGTGACCTGCAGTGGCCTTTCTCATGGTCTCAATGTAAGCCTTGTCAGGGAATGAGAGAGGGGAAATGAGACAGCCTCTTGAGCATCCGATGGAGTTCAGATCAACAAGTGGAGAAGCGTTAATGAGCCCGTGAGAGGTTTGAGGAGGTTTAAGATTGCCACGTGGGCTCACACTTGCATTTGAGTAAGGAGTGGAAAATGTGCTGAGGGTACAGTGGCAATGCAGGAAGCCTTGGCACAGTTCATAGCCTGTCAACAGTGCCGTTGGACGGCTTTGTGTGCAAAGGCTTCTAAAACGCTATGGGGAGCCGTGATACAGGCGTGTTGTCCTCTTTACTGAATTGCTGCACTCATCCACACTTTGAATGCACCAGAGCAGCTCATCCCCTTTCATGGCTTCTTACGATGAAGTGATGTTGGCGCTGTACCCACAACGCGCCGGAGCACCCCAGTAAATGACAATCGGCAGGTATAATGTCAATGATGCAGAGTTGCAAAGCAAGGCCAACAGGAAGACTAAGAGGCGGAAGTAATAAGACTAGCCATTCCTTTGCAAAGGGTCCCTTCATTCTTAGGTTAACACCAAGCGACCTGCACGCTGCAAACCAGTAATGAATGAGGAGCGTAAACAATGACCTACGCATGCAGTAAACCGCTAAGGAGAATAAAGGAGCATACACAATGACCTACACAGGCAATGAAGCCACACCCCACATAAATAAACAAAGACAGCCACAGCCACAGTAACCTCTACCTGTTGGACTGCTGTAACCACCTGCTGCCGTGCATCTGGTGCTCTCCTTCACGCCCTCTGTTTTTGAATGCGTCAGGCTCGCCCTCAGCAGCACGCTTGCGCAAACCCAGCGCATCTTGTACCTGCAGAGGGGGTTACAGTGAATGCGTTGGTGAATGTCCTGTACCTGCAGTAGGGTTACAGTGAATGCGTTGGTATCCTGTACCTGCAGAGGGGGTTACAGTGAGTGCGTTGGTGAATGTCCTGTACCTGCAGAGGGGGTTACAGTGAGCGCGTTGGTGAGTATCTGTGCACGCTTGTGCAGTCATCACACGTGTAATCAAGGTCACAGTGTGAAAAGGTTTGTGAGTGTGTGCGGGTGTGAGGAAACTGGGATGGGGGTGGTAGGTACAATTCCATGCTATATTGTTTTGTGTATGTGCGCGTGTGTGTGTATGTGCGTGTGCTTTTGTGTGTGTCTGTGCGTGTGAGTGTGTGCATGCGCGCAAGACAAATTGCGATACAACCCAGCATATTTTAGCAACCATATTCGGCAGAAAAAACGAAGAGAAGACTGAGCTTTAACACCAACCATCACCTCTTACATAATTCAAGTGGCAAATCACGCACATCTTCACGGACCTCTATACTAGGCAGTATTAGTAAAAAATAATAAGCAACGATAATATTATTAAGCATGCAGCGTCAGTTGACCAACGCACCCCAAATAAACGAAGTGCGGACTCCGAGGGGGTTGCCGACAAGCCGATGTAATGAACATGAGGAGGCTTCTCCATCATTTCGGCAGACCCCCCTTGCTGGGCACACTCCGCTTCCACGTCCTGAATGATGCATGGAGCAGTGCAGCTTGGCAAAGCTGGAGGCTAGATCGAAAGGGTTGTTAAATACACGCTGACATAACCCGCTTATGTGTCAAGCAAGGAGTGGACATATATCCAGCTTGAGAGTGTGAGATGTAAAACCATGCTTCGATACGCTGAAAAAAATCAGCGCACAGAGTACAGAATTGAAAACTCGAGTATATTGCTCACAGTAGCCTTGCGCTCCCACTCTAAGAATCACTAGATAAAACACAGTAAATAAGCTCTCCCGTTTTGATCCAGCAATCTATTTCTTTTACGTAATGCACATCTCCTTCTTTCAGAGACCTAGTGCGTATTAGCAAGCCCTCTTGCTGTTGCAGTAGCTCCCTTGCTGCGCGTGCAGCGTTACGTCTTTTGCTGAATGCTCAACATCCAGCTTGAACTCGTCAGCAGTATGAACACCCTTACGTCTTGCACAGTTCACCACAATGCTAGGGCTTCTGACGTACTAGTAGGGTTGGCCAGAACCGTATATCTGCACCGTATATGTCAGTATACTATATGGTGATGTTCTTGCTACAAATACCGTACGTACACCTATGTACCTATAATTGTATTGTTCTTATCTGCACCGTGTATGTCAGTATATATGGTGATTATCTTGCTACAAATACTGTACGTACACCGTATGCAACTATAATTGTATTGTTCTGGCCAACCCTACGTATAACGTAACACACAGTGCCCATTTCTCCACCAACAACGGACACACCTTTGCCCCATATCAAGAGTGTGAGCGTATGCTTTGTCATTCATTGTTGTTTGTCTTCAAGCCTAATCAAACACAACTTGTACTATTCTTGTGGTACCTCGCTTGCGCCGTGCGGGGTTGCCATCAGGGTGTTGATGGCCTTGATGCTGTTCAAGCCGTGGGTGCGATGCACTTCATCTGCAGGTATGTCAAATTGATATAAATAGGGTTGGCCAGAACCATATATATACGGTGCATATACAATTTTCTTGCAGGGAAATCACCAAATATACGGTGTGTATTGTGTATATACGGATCTGGCCAACCCTAGATATAAAGGACTTCCGGGACTACTCCTAGCAGTGGGGGGATGTTTGAGGACGATGGGTTCTAATCTGAATGCTGTGAGAATTATAAATGTGTGTTTTCAAAGGAAGGATGTTGTGCTGTTGTTTTAGGGCGCTGTGAGTATTATGTTGGAACCAGGCTCTAAGGTTCAAGTCAAAGGTCAAGCAGAGGACCGTCGCTGATTGTGACTAACTATATTTGCTACTTTAAGCGAGCAGCCTGCCTGTCGGTCAGAGGCTGAACGCTGAAACAACACCTTTTCACTTGCTGCTTCATCAGGCAGTGACTTGGTAGTTGGCTAGGCAGTGAAGGGAGGTGGTAGGTCTACTTTAAAAGGCAGTGACGAGTGTCGACAGGGCAATCAAAGCAGGGGTTATCGAGCAGTGATGAAAGCAGAGTATGAGATACAAAGGAAAGGTCGATTGCCAGTACTCAGAATTTCCAGCAGGAAGCAAGGACACACATATACACACACTCACACAAACGCACACAGTAACACACACACACAGACTTACCACAGATGATGGCAATGCGCCGCCCTCCTGTGCCGCGTACACAGAGCCTCTCCTACATAGGAAAGGATAAGGAGTGACTACCTGATCAAAAGCACAAGGCTCATCGAACGGGAAGCAAAAAGCTCGACAAATGGGGAAGGCAACGCAAGACTGTGCCAACAAAGAGAGAAAGGCAACGCAAGACTGCGTTAGCAAAAAGCGGAAGGTAACACAAGACTGTGCCAGCAAAGAGAGAAAGGCAACGCAAGACTGCGTTGGCAAAAAGTGCAAGGTAACACAAGACTGTGCCAGCAAAGAGAGGAAGGCAACGCAAGACTGCGTTAGCAAAAAGTGCAAGGTAACACAAGACTGTGCCAGCAAAGAGAGGAAGGCAACGCAAGACTGTGCCAGTAAAGAAGCAAAGAGACTACACTCACGCCTTGTGTGCAGGGCAAGATCACGCCCTGTGTGCATGACTACCATCACGCCTTGTGTGCATGACTACACTCACGTCTTGTGTGCAGGGCAAGATCATGCTGCCAGAAAAGTGGCTTTATAGCTTTATAACAGGGAGGGGGCATGACATCAGTGAAAGCATGTCAATAGGTTGTTGTGAGGCAGAGTCAATTAGGCAGGCTGAGAGTAGGAGATATAAGGCATGTATTGATGGCATTACCTTAAAAGTTCAATGATCAGTGTGTGTATGTGTGCGCGCGCTCGTGCGTGCGTGTGCATGTATGTGTGTGTGCGTGTATGTATGTGTGCGTGTGCCACACGTTTTCAGGCGGACGTGGGGACTCTGTTGCCTTGGAGTGAAAAAGCAAGGTCGTAACTGCGCATTGACCATTGTTGCGCATTGAGTAAATAAGCAAGAAAACATCGGTCACAGTACTACAAAAGCAAGGCTGTTACTGTTAGTGAGTTTAAAAAAAGAATGTGGAGCGCTATCTAGCAATACATAAGCCTGCCAAGCAGTACAACACACTCGGCATACTGCACCCCCATCACCACAAACACGCGCATCAGACACAAACACACACCTGCAAATCTCCGAGAGTCCCATTTTTTTTTGCCTTGGAGTGCAGCACGTCGACGCCCTGCGGCATGATAAAATATACATTTCTGACAGCCATTTTGGTTTGTCAATGTTTGGTCTGTCGTTGTTTGCAGCCATTCCAGCAGTGTGCACAAAATTAGGCGTCAGACTGATGTTGAAACAGTCAGGGTTGGCTAGAACCGTATGTACACACCGTATATGACCGTATACATGGTGATTTCTCTGTTTAAATTACCGCAAAAAAAACGTACTTATACATACGTATATGTGTATAATTCGGGCCAACCCTAGATAAATGCTGAAATAAAAGGAGATAGGCAACGATGCAGGAAGCGGCACTTGGTCAATGCTAGCCGCAGCACTCCCATGACAGCACAGATGATGGCTACACTGTCAAACTAAACAGCACGATGCACAATCAAACTAAACAGCACAGTCAAACTAAACAGCACGATCAAATTAAACAGCACAATCAAACTAAACAGCACAATCAAACTAAACAGCACGATCAAACTAAACAGCACGATCAAACTAAACAGCACAATCAAACTAAACAGCACAATCAAACTAAACAGCACGATCAAACTAAACAGCACGATCAAACTAAACAGCACGATCAAACTAAACAGCACAATCAAACTAAACAGCACGATCAAACTAAACAGCACAATCAAACAAAACAGCACAATCAAACTAAACAGCACGATCAAACTAAACAGCACGATCAAACTAAACAGCACGATCAAGCTAAACAGCACGATCAAACTAAACAGCACGATCAAACTAAACAGCACGATCAAACTAAACAGCACAATCAAACCAAACAACACGATCAAACTAAACAGCACAATCAAACTAAACAGCATGATCAAACTAAACAGCACAATCAAACTAAACAGCACGATCAAACTAAACAGCACAATCAAACTAAACAGCACGATCAAACTAAACAGCACAATCAAACTAAACAGCACGATCAAACTAAACAGCACAATCAAACTAAACAGCACAATCAAACTAAACAGCACGATCAAACTAAACAGCACAATCAAACTAAACAGCACGATCAAACTAAACAGCACAATCAAACTAAACAGCACGACGCACGCTTAGCGCATTGCCCACAAGCACTGACCCAGGCACATATGCACATATGTACACATGAAAAGTGCATACCTGCAGCGTGGTCACAATCACCCGGGGCCTCTTTGGATTGCTGGCCCCCATCAGCAAGTACCTGGATGATCGACAATCACAGATCACACTCGTGCAAAGGGCAACAAAAATATGATGTGTTGATCTGGGCACCTCGGCATGAACACTGTGCATGTTACCCAAGACGTAAACAGGGGAGCTCACACTAGGGCATTCACTGTTGCAAGACATATTGTGTGGGAATTAAATTTGCACTCGTTGGAGCAAGGTTGTCAAATGGAAGGTACATTTGAAAAGGAACAGACAAGAAATGGGGGTGATGCAGACCATGCTATCGCTGCAAGACATATTGTGTGGGAGCTCATTGGAGCAAAATTGCACACATAGGAAGCAGGTTTGACCACATCCACAATAAATATACAGTGCACAGATGGCAATCTTAGCATGGTAAATACCTCCTGTATATGACATATGACATTATTTGGTGTGCATGCACAAATACGGCCAACACTATTTCTACATAAGCAGTGCCAGAAGAGAGCATCGTGTCACGGTATTGCAGTATCACTTCACTCACGCTTGGAGCTGGTCCACTGAATTGGAGTTGGCGATCCAGTTTGACGGGTAGCCGAGGCCTGTCAGTATATCATGCAAGAGACGGCATGATCTTGACAGACACATAGGGATAAGAGAGGCAACCATCCATCAAGTGAACCCAAGAATCGCTTGGTTTTAATGCCTCAAACTGAAGTAGATCCGTCTCATGCAATATTCGTGCCCATATTCTCACTACCTCGAAAGTAGTGACATACGGTATCAAACAGCTGCAAAGCCAGCTGGATACGGTCGACCACTAGAACGACCAAGGCAAAGAGGGGGAGATGCCTTTGGGGGGAGGGGTCCAACCGTAGCTGCAGGATCTCATGCGCCAGGGCTGCAAGTATGTCATGTGTGATGTTCCAGAGGGACTGTGGAGTCATCTCTGCTGTGCACGCGTGCGTGTGCGTCCTTGTGTGCGTGCGTGCATGCATATGCGAGCATGTATATCTGTGTTTGCATGCGTACGTATGCGTACGTGCGTGTGTGCGTGCGTGCGTGCGTGTGCATGCATGTGTGATTGTGTGTGTGTGTGTGTGTGTGTGTGTGTGTGTGTGTGTGTGTGTGTGTGTGTGTGTGTGTGTGTGTGTGTGTGTGTGTGGGTGTGTGTACGTGTGTTCATGCGTGCGTTCTTACACACTTCCTTGTGTGTGCGCACACATGTGTCCTTGTGTGTGCACACATGTTAGCGCATGTGTGCACATTCATGCCAGAATGGGCATGCACGTGTGTGATTGTGCGAGTGTGCAAGCACCTTGAGCCATCTCAGCTGGCCAGTGTAACATGAGATAGGGTGCGCACCTGCACAAGTGAACGTCTTCCCTGAGCCTGTTGAGTGCTGTAGGAGGATGTTGGGTGCCCTTTGAGACTGTATCGTCTTCTTGCAAAAGGCCACAGCATCCTTTTGGTGCTGGTGCAGGGCAATAGGCATTTCTGCCTGCCTATACAGCAGTCATTTTATTCTGACGTGGAAGCTGTCCAAACCCTGGAAAATATTGACCGTCCTAAATTATGCGGAAGAAAAACAATACATTATACATCAAATTTCAACGATTGCCAAATAGGCATCATAATTCTCTCGTGCTTGCAAGTTTGTGCTCTTGATGGTATGAGGTCCAGGAACCTGCATCACCTGGGTTAGAAGACATGCACCGGACAATGCACCCGACACGCACACATGCATAGGCAAAGTGCAGAAAAAAAACGTATACGGCCAGCTCGCTATGCATACGGATTCTTCTGTGCAGGGGCCTTCTTGTATGCAGGTATGCAGGGGCCTTCTTGTATGCACGTACCTGTTTCGTGTGTGGCTTGTGCAAATCGTGCCAAGCAATGATACTAGTGCAAAGATCGTCTTCCTCCTTTAAAATGGGTCTCCCATTCGAGAGGGACACACATGTATGTTGCGTGTTCGCAGTCTCTATTTTCTTGAGGGGCCGTTCAATTGACAGCGATGGCCGAATCATGCAGCTGCCCACATGTGCAGCTCGTTTTGACGCCTTGGGCCTCGAGTATCTACATGGTAATGAGAGTGTCATATTTTGTCATCTTCAGGCACGTGTGAAGACATACATGTTCAAAGTCAAGCTCATTATGCAAAAAGCTGTGCACCATTTGGTGGACCATCGTCGCGTGAAGTATGAAGTTGTGCATTTAGCTGTTCCGTATCTGCACGAGCGTGGCAACAAATGTCATTATACTACGTACGTTGGTGCAGCACAGACTAGAGACTGTTATTACAAGAAGCCATGCACTTGCCAAACGTACTGGTGCACTCGTCAGTGCCAGCAGACTGCCAGTTGCAGTCTCTACCTCCTGATCATTCAGCTCAGACAAAACCTTTCTACAACTAACACAGACTCCATGGAAGCTGACGCTGCACCTGCTGGCGTGAGTGCACACATCGTGCGTCGTCACTTGATTTATACCCGCATGGCCCAGGATGTACACATCAAGGGGCTGTACATTGGCGGTGTCATAACTCAGGCAAGTGCTCCTTGTCCTGTTTGTTTGTGAAGAAAAGGGGGCTGGACTTTGGCGGTGTCATAACTCAGGTAAGTGCTTCTTGTCCCTGTTTGTTTGTGGAAAAAAGGCGTCCGTTCCCCAAATTGATGAAGAAAGAGCTCCCTGATGTGAACCGTTCACTCATACGCAACAACCAGATAGATTTGTAGCGCATGCTGACTGTTTGAACCTTAAATAATTCGCAACGTGAGTGATGCCAAAGCTTCTTCATGTTGCCAACACAGGCTTGGACACTTTCTTTAGGTCAGCAACATAGAACACAGAACATGCTCCTAGACCCAAAAAGGAGCCTTATTGGGGGCAACCCATTCAATATCAAATTTATCACCGACACAGATTGCCCCCAAAAGGAATGAACTTAGGGATGCAACCATAAGTAATGTGTATGCATACTACAACCATACTACAACCATACTACAACCACACGTAATATGTACGCATACTACACTCCTCAAGCTCGTTGCCACACCGTGAATGTATTGACGAGCAAGAGCTGAGGGGCAAAATTGGTCCAAAGCTACTGGCCTAGTAGGACCTAGTAGGGCTGCTCTTTTTTTGAGCCTTCACAAAAGCTGGCTTGAGTCTATTCCCTACCTGTCAGACTTAGACCCAGTTGAGGAAAGCCAGCCGCCCCGTCCTTGCCTGCAAAAAGGAACAAAAGTCGTTAGAAATTGAAAGCCCCTTTTAATGAAACCATTGTTAGTGTCTATTATGTGCCGTTCCTCAATCCTCCAAACACCACCTGCAAGAACTGTTATTCTTTCCACTTTCCCTCTTCTTTTCCTCGCATTGTTCGACAGCAAACGAGCTCCTTTTGCCCCTTTGGCTTCAAATTCATTCAGCGGCAGCCGGGGAAATTCTGTGTTCAGACCATCAGGAGCCTCTGCTACAATTTATCAGACTATGCATTTGTGCAGGAGCTGAAACAGGACGCCTTGTTTCATTTATCAGACTATGTATCTGTGCAGGAGTTGAAGCAGGACGACTTGTTTCATTTATCAGACTATGCATTTGTGCAGGAGCTGAAGCAGGACGACTTGTTTCATTTTGCCCCGGCTTTCGGTGGTGCTCATTCTAGCCCAAGAAAGCTCAGGTTTGCTGCATGTGAATTTGTTGGACACTTGTTTGCATTTCGCTCAGTTCAATCAATGTTGGCTGTGCCACACGCAACAGTAAGGAGTAAAGCTGCGAGTATGTAGGAGTGTCCAAGGATTGTGGGTGGGTGTGGCTTAGAATCTGTCCTGGAAGTGCTGGTAGGTGTTGATCAGTAATTGAGGAAGGGCAAGCACAACAGTGGCCTGTGTGCAATGATATTTTAATCATTGTATCAACGGACTTAACACAGAACATGCACCCTTACGTTGACAGCCCTGCCTGATCTGCACAATCACCTATGTTGCCTGTATTTTTATATATGTCATTCATATATTTTCGTATATGTCATTCATCTGCATGCAGAGGGCATGTCCCTGACGACACGTCAAGCACGCCACGCATCACGCCAGTGCTGCACGCCTTGGACGTCCCTGTGCGGTAAGGCAAAACAATGCATAAGGAGAACAATGCATATCTGTTTGTTTCAATGCCACGCATCACGCCAGTGCTGCACGCCTTAAACTTCCCTGTGCGGTAAGGCAAGGAAACAATGCATATATGTTGATTCAATGTCACACATCACGCCAGTGCTGCACGCCTTAAACTTCCCTGTGCGGTAAGGCAAAGCAATGCATAAGGAGAACAATGTATATCTGTTTGTTTCAATGCCTGGCAGCACTTGCACCTTATGCGTCACGTCCTGGCTTTGCCCAGTACGGCAAGCAAAGCTGCAAAGCATATCTGTTGGTATAAGCGCCTGGCAGCACTTGCACCGTATGCGTCACTCCTAGCTTTGCTCCATGCTGCAAGCAAAGCTGCAGTATTTTAACCAGAGATCCCTCTGAAAGAAACAGTACATGTAGATGAGGACGGGCACAAATCGTATCAGAGAGGGCGTCTATACACTTGCTCTATCCATGTGCGCTTCATTAGTGTGGGAAGTGGTTCTCACTCAGTTTCTTTTTCTATGTCAATGTGGTGGCCAAAGCTACGCACCTTCTTCAGTGCAAAGCCATCATCTGGCTCTAGCTCCAGTACACACACAGTGTCGAACCACTGTCAACAGCTCTAGGTTATAAATGTAGCAATAAAAGCAGTTAAAACAACTTGCCGACTTCGCATGAATGGTGTGCAACGGTATGCTGAAACACCTGCATTTTGGATGCACACACGTATACGCTGGCATACGTCAACGTTCCCACGCCAGGGCTTTAAGTGTAGGCCCGAGGTATGTTGTGTTTCATTGGACTGCTATCTGTTGTGCAGGGCCATGATCTTGCCACTAGTGGATCTCTCTGTGGCAGCTCGCATATCGGCTGCCTTGCAGCAGCTGGTGCTGCCAGTACTGCCTCAAGGCTCGATATGGCTTCAGGTGAGGGCACACAAAAATAACGCAGGTGAGGGCACAAAAAGTAAGGGTGGCTTCTGGTGAGGGCACACAAAAAAAGGGTGGCAGGGTGGCTTCAGGTGAGGGCACAAAAATAAAACGCAGGTGAGGGCACACAAAAAAAGTTGCTTCAGGTGAGGGCACAAAAAAAGGGTGGCACAAAAAATAGGGTGGCTTCAGGTGAGGGCACAAAAAAGGGTGGCTTCAGGTGAGGGCACAAAAAAAAGGGTGGCTTCAGGTGAGGGCAAACAAAAAAAGCACAGGTAGTGTAGACACTACCGGCATAAGTAGTTAGGAAACAGGATGGGGAGGATGAGGAGAAAGAAGTATGCTAGGAGGAAAAGGAAGAGGGGGGGCGATATCTTCTCCTATGTCAGCTATAGCATTTACCAGTATGTCCTGTGTTAGCAAAGGGTTTGAACTTGCTCACGGCGATCAGCAACAATTGTGTGGACTGCACCCCAAAACAATTGGTGGGCTCCCATGGTGCAGGTGTCTTGTTGAAATAGAAGGTCCATGCACTACATTAACATGTTGATGAGCAAGTGATGCTCGTGAATTATGAAGGCACCTACAATGGCAAGAACGTAGAACCTCGTGCTCTACAGCATGCCCACCTTCCTGAGGCTGAGGCCATTTGTGCCATGCACCCTCACACATGCACACATGCACCCACTGCATCTACCATGCATCCTCGCACCTTGTCCCATACTTCCATCTCCCTTGCATCCTCGCACTAACACCCCCAACCTGCCACGGTAAGCGAGTAGGGTTGCCCAGAACAGCATACCTATATACACCATATGTATACACCGTTTATCTATTTGATGATATTCCTGCCAAAAGCACCGTACATGCACCGTATATTTATGGCTCTGGCCAACCCAATAAACGAGGTGAGGAGTGTGCAATCAAGGATGGCGCTTGCTCAGCACACGCTCCTTGCAGGATGATCACCTGTACCACGCCACCATCTACCATGCAGGATGATCACCATGACATGATCACCTGTACCATGCCACCATCTACCATGCAGGATGATCACCATGACATGATCACCTGTACCATGCCACCATCTACCATGCAGGATGATCACCATGACATGCTCACCTGTACCATGCCACCATCTACCATGCAGGATGATCACCATGACATGATCACCTGTACCATGCCGCCATCTACCATGCAGGATGATCACCATGACATGATCACCTGTACCATGCCACCATCTACCATGCAGGATGATCACCATGACATGATCACCTGTACCATGCCACCATCTACCATGCAGGATGATCACC
>Ga0307942_1001727_pt1 | contig 17596 bp, 20 predicted proteins | sample OrgLakmetagen175_FD_201846 | JGI IMG/M metagenome (GOLD analysis project Ga0307942, IMG submission 201846) | Saline water microbial communities from Organic Lake, Antarctica - #175 | ecosystem: Environmental > Aquatic > Non-marine Saline and Alkaline > Saline | place: Antarctica: Organic Lake... | reverse complement strand
CCTTACTTGCTTGGGTTGCTGCTGCTTACCTGCCTTCCTGGCTTCTTTGGCTTACCTATGCGACTTGTTCAGTAAGCCAAAAACCTGTTTTTCTGGTAAGCACTCAAGAAGCCTAAGAAGTCAACAAATAAGGCTTTCTAACATTCCGACGGGGTTCTTAGGGACAAAGTGGAGTGTAAACCTTACCAATTCCAGAGCTTGATTGAAAACACATTTTCCGAAATACATATCACTTCAAACTGCTGAGTGCAATGTGAAACATGTTAACTCCAGTTCTTCTAGTGCAGCAAAAGTGATATGCTACTCTATCACTCTTGCTTTTATTCAGAAAATCATTAGCACTGCCTCATGATTGAAACGTATGCTCTCAACCTTGCGATTTGTTCATGCGCGCGGTTTAGGTCAATCGAACATCTTCCTCTCAGGCAATAAGGCAAGCTGAGGTAAATTTTGCTTTCAGTGCTTTGGTCAGCACCTCCAAGTTGCTACTAGAACAATTTTTGTTAAATATCGGATTTGTACTTGCAGTTGGTCACGCATGCGTCGGATACAGCTCTGGCGGACTTCCGCAAATCTTCCAAACATGCCACAAGAAAGGAAAAAAAACACTGCAACTATGTAAGCACTCCACACACACATTTTGCACACTTCTGCAATTTATCGCCGTGAATGAGTGCTAAGCTTCTTCCCTTGATCTGATCATATTTCACAATTCCTTGCATCCCCAATCAGGTAATTTTTAATGATTTTGTCATCTTGCAGACAGCTGAGTCCCACGAATCTTAGCCTGAGACACCGCAAGAAGTCAGAGATCTCGTGTAAAAATTAGACCGCATCAGTTTGCACCAGGTACACCGCATCATGCCTGATCAGAAAAAAAAGGAAAAGTGAAAGGAAAAGCACTGAGGTGCCGGCATTTAAAAGTCCCTCATAGCTGGACCCTGCCTGTAATGCTTTAGTCTTAACTTGGGTGCCATGCCTTGTATCCCTCAAGCAGCAACCGCCAAGGCAGCCAGTCACACTGATTATGGTCACATTAGGTGACCACCTTCAATCAGGTTGTTGGCTGATCGGCCGTTGGCTGGTTTCTACCAGCCACAAATACTCAGGCGCCACGCCTTGCGGCCAACAAAGCAGCTACTGCTGAGGCTGGTCGGTCACCGGGTGGTCGGCTGGTTACAGAGCCTCCCCCCAAGCCGACCACCTTACTGCTGATGACGATCTTGCGTGACACATACTCATTGAAGTTTAGGCGAAGGTAAAACTGTGGGGCAAGGGGAGAAAAAGGAAGCAAGGTAACATGTTTAAGAAAAGATTGATGCACTCCACATTCTAGGTCGGTTTCAGATGTTGACCATGAACATTTGTGGCTCCTGGCTTTTCATTCATTAACAAAAGCATAGGTTAGGAGACGCAACTTATCAGACACGGAGTGCATTGTTGACAAGCCTCGTCAATGTTTAATCACGCTGATGAATCTGCCCGTGGAAAAAGAAATTGCACCGCAGGCAGTGCAACTATTTCCCACGTTGAAATGAGAAATTAAAACCAGACGCGCCCTTCCCAGTACAAATTGAAATCCCTGTCAGAAGCTGTTTTCAGCCTGCAACTTGCGCGATACCAGTTCGTTTCCCCACACATCAATGTGGAGAGCGTTTTTCACAACCTGCACTTTCTTGTTCTTGTTCTTTTTCCTTTTCCTGAACCCTGGCCTCACGTGTCTCATGTGGGGGGGATGACAAAATCAAGTGGGGAGCGTTTCTTCCTGCCTATGCATGTTCTTACCCTTTATTTTTTCCTGATCCCTGCCTCACCTGTCTCAAGTGAGGGGCCTTATTCACGTCTTGTAGCCTCGTGGAATGCAGGAAGGTATACAGCTCAGTCATGCGTTGGCTGAACTGTGCTCGTGTGGTGGCTAAACGCTGCTGCTCCGCAGGGGTGAGCAAACTGCATGCGAGGAGATGAGGATGGGCAGGATGTTTGTGCCAAGCAGGGGGGAGCAGACTGAATAAGAGAGGAGGGTTTTGTGCCAAGCGCGGTTGAGTGAGCTGTGCATGAGAAGGGGCAGGTACGCGAGATGTTTGTGCCCATAGCTATCCACGCATCATATGCACACATTGTTTATAGGTACGATTTTTCCCGTGGTGTGTTGTACAGATGTTGATTGTATATTCTTAGTATTCAAGATGCATGGCCCTGTGCCTGGGCCTGGACAATACACTGTCAGATCTGACCTGAGCCATACGTTCAAGCATACAGTACACATTGCATACACAACCCTCGCCAACCCTGCACATGACCAAAACGTGTAACCCAGCTGTCGCTCCCGTCCTTCCTTCTTACAAATTGTCTTGATCCAAGAAGAATAAACAGGTAAGACGAAAGTTTTGCACCCCCTTGATATGCATGTCGGGTCTCCAAACAAAGATTCTTACTCGTGCACAAACCTGCTGCTGTCTGAGACTTGCATCGGGGCCTCTCCTAGATCAGCTGATAACGCTGCTGCGCTCGCATGGGAGGAGGCAGCATCCACAAGCAGGCACAGCTCTTGGACGTGCCTGAAAATATCAAAAGAGGGGTTACTGGTGCACATGTGCATGTGTGATACAGCCATTGTATGGCAAGCTCTTGGACGTGGCTGAATTCAAGCAACAGAGCACGAGACATGCTACACTTTCATAAAGAGAGGATACATCCTCTAGCTGCCACATATTGGACGTGCTTGGGAGAGTGATGAGTGGGATGTGAAGCACGTCTTGTTTTTATGCATCTTGCAACGCAGTCTTACATATAGCTGCTGCTGCGCTCGCATACAGGAGGTGGCGTACCAATAGGTGGCACAGCTCTTGCCCGTGCCTGGAACAAACAAATCACGGCCGTTTCTAATTGACCTGAGTCCATGGCCATTTCTTATTAATCTGGCGCACTTCTATTGGTTTGGCACATAAATGTCAGCGTTTGCGTTTTTGCTTATGGGATGGTCGGACTTTTTCCGAGATCGTCAAACTGCCACAGGCATGTAGCTTACTCGGCAGCAACAAAGAGGTGGCTGATACTTTTTTCTGTTCACGACTCCTTTCCCACCTTGTTTCCAATGTCTGTTTGCAAAGGAGAGAATAATGCGAGCAGTCAGTCCTACTGCATGCTTCAGTTGATCCGAACTTTAGCAGCAAGATCAGTCAACAGACTTATCCGCACCCACCCACCCACCCACCCACACACACCAAGCAAAACAGTTTTACAAAGCTGGAATCCGTCATGCAGCGGCTGCTTTTAATTCCACATGCAACACAGAGTAGCATATGTGTCCCTGCCAAGCTCGCAAGTACAACATATGCTAGCACTAGCATATTATGTCTGTGAAACAGTTTATTAATATGGGCAGTGGTTTTCACTGCTTGTGACGTTTTTGTTATCTCTTTTATGCGTGACACGTGAAAAACATAAGAGAGCTGAGACAAACATTTATTTTCAACAAGCAGCCTGACAGAAGAGTCGAGCAACTCAAAGGGTAAGAGCCAAGATAACAATCCACACTTGGTATGAAACAAGCACGTGACAAGAGCAGCATGGCCTGCACTGCAGGGCCACTCAATAAAGGAGATCCACGCCAAGATGGTGGCGGCGTTGAACAATGGCTGCAGTAAAAAAGTCTGCTGCACCCGAACACACGTATGAAAGGGGACCCTGCTTTAAAAAAAGGGCTACTCACTGGAACAGAGGCTGTTCACTGGAACAGGCTACTCACTGGAACAGGGCCGAGATGGTGCGACAAATGGTGGCGGTGTTGAGAAATGTCTGCTGCATCAGGGCGTGCAGGTAGTTTGCATGCGCACGCTCCACCTCTGAAAAATCCTGCATTTGCAGTCAGTGAGATGTGTGAGTGCGTACGAGTGTGTGTGAGTGTGAGTGTGTGTTTATGCGTGTGTGTGTGTGTCGGCTTGCAAATCCCAACCAAAACCTTGAGAGCGCGCTACCTGACACACATGCACGGAGTATGCACAAACACATACCTGTCATGCCGAGCCAAAGCCGACCTTTTAGCCTAAGTGTGCGTGCACACCCACATTCACACCCATGCCCACATGCACGTACTACACTCACACCATAAAATCACGCACACTAACCCACCTCTTAATCACACCCGCACGCTCACGCACATGTCCTCCTCTCTCAAACACACCACACACACACACACTCACCTGTGCTGCTGCAATGCGGGCTTCCAACTGAGAGAAGTTGGATTCTATGACATCCACCTGGGGGGTGAGGGTGGTGATAATGATGGTTATTTGATGGTGGTGTTTATGAGGCAATTCCATGGCACTTATTTGGTGGTGTGTATGAAGCAATTGCATGGCACTCATTTGGTGGTTTATACAAAGCAATTGCAAGGCACTTATGTGGTGGTGTCTACAAAGCTGTCGCAGGAAAGTTGAGATGCTAAGCTATAGGCAAAACAGATGGGAAACACGCATAAGCACCAAAGAGCTAGGAAGCAGTGCGCACTAGCAGAGTGAGGTAGGAGGTGCATGGTCCATGTCTAGGATATATGCACACCTAGACGTGAGTGCACGTGGCGCGTGAGTATGTTGAAATTAATGAAGGCCAAGAATTGGATGCAAACATCGGCATGGCCAAATCGTTGCAAATCTTCCTTGGGCCATAAACAACGTAAGAAAACCATGTACGTAGGATTGGTTTGTCAAAATGCACCTGTAGCATGCATAAGCAATGCATAAATTACTTGTCGCACATCTCTGAGTTAACTCTTTTGGCCACTACGCTACAGCACCATACACGGTGTACGACTGTGTACGTAGACTTTGTCTTGAAAATATCCTAACACTCACTTGAATATAGATCTGGAGGTTGGAGATGAGATGGGACATGTGATGCCGCAGCTGGCGTAAGTCTTGCAGCGTGGCCTTTGCACCGCTCCCCTCTGTACAGTAGTATGGACACAGTGGAAAGTGGCAAGTGCGATGGTGATGCATTAGCTGGCGTCACAAGTGCAAGGTTTTGCCGTGCTGCCTTAGTACAGCTTCACTTTGCATGAAAGGGACACGTGGTGACGCAGCTGGCATACGGCTTCAGTCTGCACGGAAGAAACATGGTATGAATTGGCACGTGCATACGGCTTCAGTCTGCACGGAAGAAACATGGTATGAATTGGCACGTGCATACGGCTTCAGTCTGCACGGAAGAAACATGGTATGAATTGGCACGTGCATGTGTGATGACGCAGCTGACATGAGTCTTTCAGGCTTGCAGCCCCCAAAACTTTCACCCCTTTCTATAGCAGCAACGACCACACTGGCAACGCCTCTTATTGCAATGTCTTCCACATTCACCTCGGGTCAAAGAAGGGTCACACACCAAAGTATCAATGATGCAAAAAAGTTAGGGGGAATGAAGGCGCGAGCCTGAAGCAAGCTTACAGCGTTCCCATCACACCGCTCTCATTCACTACTACAACATTTGCACAAGAGCGCTTAAGATGGTGAATACTTAAAGAGACTTACATCCTTTTTGCAGCGCACTCAGATACAAACATGCAAGCACCACTTACTACTGCAAATTCCCAGCCAAGCTCCTCATCCAGCTTGTAACTAAGGAAAATAGATGTTACAGTAACATCCAGAGCCACACCGACCCAACCACACCCCTCCACTCACACTCTCTCTCTCTCTCTCTCTCTCTCTCTCTCTCTCTCTCTCTCTCTCTCTCTCTCTCTCACACACACACACATACACACATCCAAACCACACTCGCACTCACAACCAAACCCAAACCCAAACCCGTGCCTAAACTTACACCCCCGCCCAGCCACCTGTGCGCCCCCTCCGCCCTGCCTGGCTTCGCTCCAGCCACTGATCCAAAGCACCCAAGGCCTGCCAAGCCTCCTCCAGCCGAAGCTGCACACGCTTCAAGCGCAGTAGCATCTGGAACAAAGCATTGTACCTACAGAGATGACAGGAGAGGGGCATTGCGCGTATGGAAATAAAAATAGGGCTTTTCTATATAAAAAGGAGGAGCTAAGCTTGAAGAGAAACGCACTGCATGACAATTTCCTATGCCTCTATTGTACAGTACAGGGTAGCATAAGGTGTGATTCTATGAAAATTGTACCTACAGGAACAGAGAAGAGAGTGCCACATCATACCAATGAAAAAAAACACTTTGTAGCCTGTTGTAGCTACCAAAAAAAAACAGGGCATGTTGCCTACACAGAAGAAAGCAGACAGAGCGCCAACCGCGTGCCTTGTAGTTTAAGAGCACAGCCTTGGTAGGTCAGAGGTAGTAGTTTCCCTATCTCTGTTTCTTTTTTAACCTGTCTGTTTCTTAAAAGGTGGGAGAGGTTTAACATGTCTGTTTCCTAAAAGGTGGGAGAGGAAAATGGGTGACCGCAATCTTTTCATCCTGGGAACATTGCAGGCAGTGAAAACCCCACAGCCCACAGAACCCAATATCACAGCGCCCTGACGGATTGAGGCTGTCAGACTGTATGTGTGGCCGCAACAAATCTAAAGATGAATCTGCACACCGACAAACAACACGCAAGGCAAACACACACACTTCAACAAGTACACCTACCTTCCCAGCACTTGGGGCGTGATGAGCAGTCCTAATGGCCACTCCCCCTCGTAGCCCAACCACATGCTATCCCAGTTGGCATCAAAACGAGGGACCTCAACATTAGGTAAGGCAAAGGCATTGGCAGGGCTGGGAAGGGGGGCATTAGCAGTCACACGTTGGGAGGGGTCCTGTGTGCATGCGTGCATGTATGCGTGTATGTGCGTGTATTTCTATGTGCGTACGTGTTCAGGTGTAATTCCCTGCATGTGCATGTGTATGTGTGTGTGTGTGTGTGTGTGTGTGTGTGTGTGTGTGTGTGGACACCACAATTGTGACTGTGTACTTGTTGTGTGGCTGTGAGTAAGTGTGTGTGTGTATGCTCTCACGTGTGAATTTGTGATGTAGATGCGTGTGTGCTATCAAATGTGATTATGGTGTACATGTAGCACATGCGACTAGCACAAGTGATTGGGTGTGTGCACGTGCTGTGCGTGCGTGGTCCATACATGTCATTTGCAGTTACGGCGTGTATGCACGGAGCTATAGGGCATGGGTGGGAAATGGGTGCACAGTTGATAGCTTTGGTGTCAAGCCATGCCTGGCCTTCATGAACAACAGGGAAGTACCTGTATGACGCAACATGAAACCGACTCCATATTCAGCCATGCACTTCACATGAACTTTCACACGAGTTGGCTGTCTCATTGAAAACAGGTCAAAACGTGTGTTGAATTAACTCATAGAAGCACGTCCTACGACACACCATCCATCTGCCCGTACTTGTTGCTAGCCCTTTGATGTCACGCTTATTACGCTCATAAATGAAATGTTTCAATACGCCAGTGATGCAAGACCAGTAATGCAGCTCACCACTTCCCTCCTCTTATCAAAACATATACAAACACCCACTCCCGTCCCCTCTTCCATCTACCTACCCAACCACATCCACACAGCTGCCAAAAGAACACACACTTACCCCTCCCACGCCCACCCCTCCCTTAGCACACATACATGAGGTTGGCCAGAACCATAGTTAAACGGTGTATAGACTTTATTTTTGGCAGGGAAATCACCAAATATACGGTCATAGGCGACGTATATATACGGTTCTGGCCAACCCTACACACAAACACACATAAACACACCAATGGCGGCTGTGGGGGTACCCAGTGAATGCGGAAGCGAGCAAACAGAGCATCGTGCTGGGCTGTACTCTTCAAGGCAGCTTGCTGGAACGCAATGTTGACGTCGGCATCAGCTGTGTGGGGGCGAGGGGGGGCGGCCAGGACCCTGTGTGTGAGCGTGTGTGCGTAAACGAGCGTGTGTGTGTATGCATGCATATATGTGTTGTGTGTGTGTTTATGTATGTTGCCGTGCGTGAATAAGTACGTTTGCAGGTGTATGAATGCACGGGAAAGCTAAGGCATCCTCACCACGGCCCTTTCGCTTGTACCAAACAACAAAACGCTTTCATTCCTGCCCACTTAGTGCTTAAAATACGGCTATGCAATCTGCGCTGTCACAACTGCTCAGCCTGCATCCTTCACTTTGCATTTGCACCATCCATTGCAGCGCATCAAAGCAAACCACGCATTTGATCACTGTCACTCTGCACTCTACATTCTACACCCAGCACTCAGCACTCTGCACCGCTAAGGCACCACCACTGAGGCATGCTGTGCACATCTGCTCACTCCACACATTGCACCCCAACATCATTCACTGAAGCATGACAGACACATTTGCACGAGTACACCCTAACATTGCACTCTACACTGCTGCAGCACCACGCACTGAAGTACGCCATACACAATTGCTCACTCTGCAATCTACACACCATCACTATCCATCAAGAATGCCACACATAGTTGCTGATTCTATATTATTCACTCAGCACCATACACTACCACACACCACACACAAAAGTTCCTCAGCATTCTACCCTCCAGCACTACGTTTTAAAGCATATCAGGAGATAGAAAGGACACATCCTCCCTCATCCCTTCTCACTCTTGCGCAGACCAAGCAGGTAATCTGAAGAACGCATCCACACGCTTCGAGCTTTTACTAAAATTTCAGAATGCATTTCTCAAAAACAAGCCGAGACCATCCCTACCACCTGCTTAGGTCTGCTACATCACAATTGATTCTAGAGTTGCCCAAATGATTTTACAAAACGTGGAGCAATTCCTTGCCTGTTTATTTGCCAGGTGCCATAACCAGGTACAAGCCCTTTCTTAAGTCTCTCTCTCTCTCTCTCTCTCTCTCTCTCTGCCTCTCTCTCTCTCTCTCTCTCTCTCTCTCTCTCTCTCTCTCTGTCTTTTTCTCTCTCTCTCTCTGTCTCTTACTCTCTCTCTCTCTCTCTCTCTCTCTCTCTCTCTCTCTCTCTCTCTCTCTCTCTCTCAACTTGCTCACCTGCGTGCATCCACTAAAAAGGAATGATATAGCTCGCCCTTGGCCATCAAAAAGTAGTCCTTAATGGCCGTCAGGTGTGCCATCAGATCAGCCTGTACGCGTTATGGGCATTTTACGCTATGGATGGTAAGTGGAGTCACAGGAGTCACAATTCTTGATGGCCATTAAGTGTGCCATTGGATTAGACTGGACAATGGGAGTTGTATACTATGCGCTTCAATGGCTTCAGTGTATGGTGAGTTCAACGTTACTGCACTTGCACACTTGCAAGGCACTGCTTTAAATTGGTTTTGAGTGTGAAAAAAAATGCCGACAGATGGGCTATACCATTTTAGCTACCTTAACTATAGCATGTATGTGTAAGATAAGTGATTTGTGTTTTGGAATGTCAGTCCAGAGGGCAGGTCATGTAACATGAATCATGTTGCAAAACGGCGCAATGGAATGACGATCATACGTGCATGCGCATGCGCACACACACAAACACATATGCACACATGCGCACACACACATACACAAAGACAGAAAAAACATCCACACTAACACACACATGCACTCACACACACAAACACACACACCTGCACCACCACTAGGTGCCATAGGAGCGCTGCCACCTTTGTACGGATGCCCTCTACCGTTCGCTCAAACGCCACACGGTCAAACAACGGGGCAGCTTGCAGCGTACGTAGGGCCTGCACCAAAAGTCAGTTTGTTAACGTATTTAAGATAGATCAAACGCAATTGGCAGAGATTAGGGGGTAGCTTGCAGCATGCGCAGATCCTGTGAGAGAACGCGGGAGTGTCGTCGCAAAGGCAGCTTGCAGCGTGTGTAGAGCTTGTGAGTAATGCATGCTTAGTACCCAAAAGAGTGTAAACAGTGGCCTGAGTAAAGCCGAACCCGGCTTTCAGCACGGCTGTCGGGCCAGTGAGTACATGCACAGATGTTCTGACCAATGGGCAACAGGCAAGAGGAACATAGAAAGAAACGCACGCAGGCAAAACCACGAGCTGTCAAACGATAGCAAGAAAGAAGCACAAATTATGTTTGAGGTGCTATAAGAAACAGGAATGCCGACGTCGCAGAACAGGGTTTTCAGAAACAGAGAACAGACAGTTAATACTGTGCTCCTTTACGTAGATGTATGGAACCCGGCAAGGTAGCACGCTTCACTTAAAGTTGCTGCTTGTGTTGGAAAGGAAGCCACTGCCTGCGTATTTTTCTTGGTGCTTGTCCATGTTCTGATGCAAGATCTTAGCGTGCTGTTGGATTATAAGGCTTACGTTGATTTGAGTAGCAGTAGCAGCTTTTATATACACACGCAGCAGCTCCGCTACACTTTTATTCACACCTACATACTCACCTTCATAATCATACACACTCGTATCCGTGTGTGTGAGCGCACTCACACACACACATACACAAACGCAGCACACACACACACACACACACACACACACACACCTGCGTGAACTCCAGGGTGTCTCTATATTGCAGAAGCTCTGCCCCCCGGAACGCCCCTGCAGGATTTTTCAAAAGCAGCACCGCCTTTCCTGCATGGCGTGTGCATTGGACAAATTATTTATTCAAGACTTCTACAAAAGAAACGATCCGTGAGCAGCGCGTCCATAGATGTTGCACATTATGTGAATGACGCGTCCATATAAGGGGGGAAGAGGTGATAGGAACCAGGAGGGTGGCGAGCTTGGCCTGCAACAAAGAGCCGCTCATATCATGAAAGGCAATTGCATATGGTGGGCACAACTGCCACGTCCCAACGCTGCTTGTAACAGGGAAACAGCATACGGTGGCCCCTACGTCCAGTTCCCCACGCTGCTCGTTACAACCAGCTTCAGACAGCGTGCTTTCCAGAATTGTATGCCACTTCCCAACGCTGCTTGTAACAGGGAAACAGCATACGGTGGCCCCTACGTCCAGTTCCCCACGCTGCCCGTTACAACCAGCTTCAGACAGCATGCTTTCCAGGATATTGTATGCCACTTCCCAACGCTGCTTGTAACAGGGAAACAGCATACGGTGGCCCCTACGTCCAGTTCCCCACGCTGCTCGTTACAACCAGCTTCAGACAGCGTGCTTTTCAGGAATTGTATGCCACTTCCCAACGCTGCATGTTACAGCCAAACAGCATACGGTGGCCCCTTACGTCCAGTTCCCCACGCTGCCCGTTACAACCAGCTTCAGACAGCGTGCGTTCCAGGAAATGTATGCCACTTCCCAACGCTGCTTGTTACAGCCAAACGGCATACGGTGGCCCCTACGTCCAGTTCCCCACGCTACACATGACCACCCGGTCTCACACGCTTCACAACACAGTTGTGTACCCATACAGCCGCACCTATGAATGCCACAGACCCTGCAGCAGCTGCACTGATGTGAGGGGGCACAGAGGCTTCATGCACCTGTGCACATTGTGAGTATGTGTACGTGTTTTTGCATGTGTGTGTGTGTTTGTATGTGCATGTGTGTATGCATGTGTGTGTGCGTGTGCGTGCCTGTGTATATGTGTAGGTATGTGTTTGAGAGACAGTCGCAAATAGCGAGCATGACACACGCAAGGGTTTGCATGCACAGTGAATTGTAGCAGGGCAAAGCATGTGTGAGATGTGAGATTGACTTGCTAAAACAAACAGCAAAAATGGGAAATTTGTTCACATACTCGGCAAGAAGCACACACAGTGTGATGTGGCTGAGATGCACAGACAGGGTGATGCAGCCACATCCTCGGTTGCAACAACGACTGAACAAAGAAGGCCAACTGAAGGGAACAGTGCTGCTGGTGCTGGAGGTGTAAGGAAGAAAAAACGCTCCTATCATGTAATACCAGAAGCTAGCTATCTTGTATTTTCAAAAGCTAACCATCTTGTATTCCAGAAGCTGCTATCTTGTAATACCAGAAGCTAGCTATCTTGAATTGCCAGAAGCAAAGCTAGCTATCGTGATTTGCCAGATGCTAACTATCTTGTACTCTAGAAGCTCCTATCTTGTATTACAAGAAGCTAACTATCTTGTATTACCAGAAGCTCCTTTAAACACACCTTTTACACGCGCACGAGCGCCAGCACCAGTTGCCAAGCAATCCTTCACACTTGACAGCTGTCGTACCAAACCATCAAGGCCTCCGGTGCAGGAGTTCCTCCACGTATCTTTCTTTTAGTGTGGCAAAAGGTCCTTTTAAATGCATAGACTCTCCCTCCCTCCCTCACCTGGAAGCTATCGTGCCAGTTCAACAACGCCTCCTGTGCAGAAACCTCCCCATGCTGCTGGTGTTGATGCTGCTGGCTACTACTGCCCTCTTGACCTGCTGCTTTGAGTTGCGGAGGTTGCGCTCGGTGCTGCTGCTTGATGAAGAACTCGTCGTGAGGGTCCAAGATCTTGCCGTGCACCACCCTGTGAGGAGAAGGAAATTTGAAAATAAGTATAGTCTGTATAACCTGTACTTAAGAACAGTTGTAAGGGTCCAGCGCATGCGAACAACATACGCGCTCACACGCACAGGCATGCACCGCACACGTGCACGCAGGTTTGAGCAAATCAGGAGTGTGTGTTTTTAGCCGGCAAATTAGAAACCAGTAAATTTTAGCCGGCCTGTTCTCCTCAAAGGCCGCGAGCTTGGCCAGCGCCCCCTTCAGCTGCACTACTTTGTTGGCTCTGAAGAGGAAGAGGCTGGAGGGAGGAGTGAGATCTTGGGTGTTTTGAGTCCTCCGCTGCATGGCGGAGGACTCACAAATCTGCGACTTTGGGAAGTATAAGATCTCTTGAGAGGCACGGCAAGGAGGAGGAGAGAGGAGCGGGGGGGCTCATGGGCTACAACCTCATAATGGCAACCTCATGATGGCAACCTCATAATGGCAACCTCATAATGGCAACCTCATAATGGCAACCTCATGATGGCAACCTCATAATGGCAACCTCATAATGGCAACCTCATAATGGCAACCTCATGATGGCAACCTCATAATGGCAACCTCATGATGGCAACCTCATGATGGCAACCTCATAATGGCAACCTCATAATGACAACCTCATATTGGCAACAACAAGCATCCTGGCTCCGCCTCTCTCTGCCCCTTCGCAAGGTCCCACTCCTCCCTCCAGCCTCTCCTGCTTCAGAGCCAACAAAATAGAGCAGCTGAAGGGGGCGCTGGCCAGGCTTGCGGCCTTTGAGGAGAACAGGCCGGCTAAAATTTACTCGTTTCTAAATTGCATGAGCCACGGCCTTGCAGTGCACTATCCTGTTTGGATCAGGATGAGCACACTTTGTTGCGCAGGTTGAAACAGGTCTTGGCATGCAAAACCAGCCTGCAACTTGCAGTGCAAGTAAGTAAAATGTTGCGTAAGCAAGGTAAGATAGGTCTGACACAGGAAGGAAATGTTGCGTAAGCAAGGTAAATTAGGTCTGACACAGGAACTAGCTTCTGCTGCTGCTGCTGCTCCTCCTCGTGTTGATATTTGCTGCAGGCGTTTGTGTGACGTGGATGGTGTAGAACGCTCCCTGTCTGAAGGTAACTTGGCCACCGTTTCTTCACACATGCCTCCTTACTCATACAGACCTTCCTTTCACATCCGCGATGACCAACAGCTGGCTTCAACTACAACATACTGCACCTTGAATCGTACGATGCTACGATGCAAGACAGTTTGTCCGCAACATTGACTTGCTCGCCAAAGCAAGTGCAGGACTGCAGGTACACAATGCTAAAAACACAACACGAGCAGACCAGCACAAACATTCACAAAAGCACACACAAACGCACCATGATGTAAGCTGCTTGAATAGCACTTGGTTGCAGTGCCACAGCAGGCGTTGCATTCAGGACCTCACAATGCACACACACATACATACACCCACATACAAACACACACTTGAACACACACACACAAGCGCACCATGATGTAAGCTGCTTGAATAGCACTTGGTTGCAGTGCCACAGCAGGCGTTGCATGCAGGACTGCACAATGGGCACCCCACATCGAGCAGCAGCTTGAAGTAGGGCCAGCAGCTGTGCACCACCCACGGCAGAGGAGGGGTCACCTGGGTTCAACCAGGGGTGAAAATAGGCAAAGGAGAGGTTATCAGTATTAAATTATGTGCGGAACAGACACTATATTGAGCTTGAGGAGGAGGGGTGGAGGCTATGAAATGTTGGAGGCTATGAAATGTTTACAGCACTTTTTGAAGGCTGTAAAGTGTTTGGAGGCTGTAAAGTGTGTACACCACTTTTTGAAGGTTGTAAAGTGTTTTGAGGCTGTAAAGTGTGTACAACACTTTTAGACTGATGGCTTCATCTGTAGCCTCTGTAATATGTTGACCACCAACACCTCCAGAGCAGCAAGAGGTGAGTTGATGCTGTGGGGTTAATTGGACGCTTTGGGATTGAAAACGAGGTGCAAGGCTGTACGATGTAAGCAGGGGGCACACCGTAAAGAAAACGGAGGCAAAGGGTTGCAATTCATGTGATGAGCATTGACTGCGGGTGGGGTTGGGCTGCTTGGTGGTGGATAACAACAGCAAGAATAGAGCACAGCTCAGTACTTGTGTGTACACAAAAGAGGACGGCCAAAATTTTTGATGACACGTGGTTGTGGCTAAGGAGCGTACGACTGATGGCTGCTGTGGTTGCTTACGGTTTAGTTATACGGTTGACAGAATGTTTATTTGTTTCTTACAGTCGACATATGCACACATATACAGGACACATACATATGCAGCACAAGCACTAGCACATGCCTCCTAGGGCATTTGGAATCCAACTCACTCATCCGTCGCACCTCTAACAAATAACAGCACACAATGCACACACACACACTCACACACGCTCACACACACTCACTCTCTCACACACACACACACACACACACACACACACACTCACACTAGCACACGCCTCCTTCAGCACCTGAGGAAAGCCGGTGCACCGTCATCTGTCACACACACACACAATTGAGCATCGTCCCTGTATTTCACACGCACTGCGCTCGTCACATTCCTTCACCGCTCCGCACCTGAGCCACCAGCCGCTACGACAGGGTCCACCGTCTTTGCTGTGTCGTCATATCCCCCCAAAGTATATACCTGGTAGACTAGGCGGTGTAGCTGAGGGAGCAGGAGCTGCAAAAGCCAACGTTGGAAGGGTGTATGTGTCTGGGCCCGTGTTGTGCGTAAGTGTACGATTGGGAACATCAGGCGGTGAAGCTGAGGGAGCAGGAGCTGCAAACCAAACAGGATATTTGCTTGTTTGGTGTGTGAGTGTGAGTGAGGGTGTGTGTGTTTTGTGCACGTGATATAAACAGTTGGTATACCAGACGGTGCAGGAGCTGCAAGCCAACAAAATAGGTGGTGACGTACGTGTGCTGCATGTGTGCATGGGTCATTTGTAGGGTTGGCCAGAACCGTGTATATACACCGTATATGACCGTATATTTGGTGATTTCCCTGCCAAAAATACCGTATATTAACGGAATATATATGGTTCTGGCCAACCCTAGTCATTTTTTTGCGCACGTGATGGCTTTTAAGCTTGACTAGCAATGCCTCGACTGTAGCCCGATGTATAATGTGTAGTACAGGTAAGCATCACACGTGCACACACTCTATATCACACACACAATACACTACACACGCACACGTACACACACACCTGGAAGTCATGGAGGTGGTGGTTGAGCTTGGCTAGCACCGGGCCGCTGCTGCTGCCTTGTGACCTGTGGCCCAGCACTTGAAGCTGCAGCTGCAACACTGCTGCTTGGTACACGTCCACGACCTCTGTAGTAACAATGCACATGGATGGGTTGGCTAGAACCGTTTATATGCACCGTATATGAACGTATGCTTGGTGAATTCCCAGCCCAAATTACTATTCACTGTATATGTAGGGTTAGTGCCAACCTTACATATGGTTAGCAATCGCACAAAGAAGGACTTGTAGAGGAAAGCAGGATTTTGGTCGATGCCTGCCTGGAATAAGGCCCAGTGCCTAGACGCTGCGGCACCACAGCTTAGTGCAGACCTCTGTGAAAACAAAGCTTATGGGCGACACGCATTTCAGTGACATCTCATCCTCATGGCTTGGGTGCAAAGCCTGTGAGGGTACCTAAAATCGCGCCATAGGCTGTGACAGCATTTGGAGGTCCTTCAAGGCTTTGGCAGCACCTAAAACTGCTCCATAGGCTGTGATAGAACTTAGTATAAGCTGTAGCAGCACCTGGAGGCTTTATGGAGGTGCAGAAAAGTTGACTAGGGTTGGCCAAAGCCTTGTACGTTAAAAACGTGATTTGTTGCTCTTTTTTGACCTACCTGCGCATCCCATCTACTTTCCAGGGTCTGTCACGCACGCAACAAGCAACAAATATCGCATGCTTTCACTTACGTAGCACATATCAATAATATTGCTTTTGTATCAGAATTCACTAAGGGCTGCCAGATATGATTGTAATACGATTCCGTTCACGATTCTAGACTGATCACATTGAAAACAAGAACACACGCATATGACAGGCCAGGTGCCTGAGCCATTTTGTTCACAGACCCTCCCTATTTTTGCTGCTGGCTTCCGGCGTGTGCATTTGTGCACATGGGGGGGGAAGGGGCTCTGTGCATGTGCAAAAACCGTCTCCTCGTACTGCGAGTAGCTGATCAGTCACTTGCTGCACTATAGCTGCTGTTCGTGGATCTGACCCAGATTGCATCTAAAAGGAGCACGCGCACCTTGCAAGCCAGATGCTAGGGCCTTCCTGTAGATGGACCCTCCGTGGCTGCCCTTGGCTAGACCAATGGTACTGTGCTCGATGTCAATGAATTGGCGCAAGGCTTGGACGTGGTAGCCCAGGTGCACAAGCTGGTTGAGCTGCTCCCTGTGTGTATGTGTAAGTGTGTGTATGTGTGTGTACGTGCTTGCATGTGCGTGTGTATGTGTGTGTGTGTGTGTGTGTGTGTGTGAGTGTGTGTGTGAATTTGCGTGCACTTAAGTCTGGGGGGGAGCAAGTATAGACCAGACACAGGTCAAAATTCATGTCTTAAGAGACATCATCTGTGTGCTTCCGGTAACATAATTCTATCCGGTAACATGATTCTACAGGATGGAATGCCCTGTAATGCCCGAGAAGCCAGAAGGCACACACTTCTTGCAAGCACACCTGTCGGGCAAGTCCACCCAAGCGAGGTCGTACGACAAGTGGATGTTGCAGTGGTCCGGGTGAGGCAAGGGGCACCTGATTGTTGGTTCATAGCAAGTTCGTGTATGAGGAGTCTTGGGACCAGCTGTTAGTTGTCATGCAAGCGCGCCGCAGATCCCACACACCTCTTGCCATCAATTCCAGAGCTGTGTGACTTCTCAAACACATCTCCTGTGAAACCAACGAGCGCTAGCAGTAGCTCCTCAACCAAATTTGCATAGCCAGGGCTGTCCATTCTTGAGCTTCAATTCATGTTTTGTCGATTTATTTTTTAGTAGAACATTACAAAAAAACAGGTACCTGTTGTACAATGCATGCAAACATACACGCACACACACACACACACACACACACACACACACACGCACACACACACGCACGCATACACACACATGTGCACGAACACACACA
>Ga0307942_1001725_pt1 | contig 17618 bp, 14 predicted proteins | sample OrgLakmetagen175_FD_201846 | JGI IMG/M metagenome (GOLD analysis project Ga0307942, IMG submission 201846) | Saline water microbial communities from Organic Lake, Antarctica - #175 | ecosystem: Environmental > Aquatic > Non-marine Saline and Alkaline > Saline | place: Antarctica: Organic Lake... | reverse complement strand
CGTGTGTGTGTGTGTGCGTGTGTGTGTGTGTGTGCGTGTGTGTGTGTGTGAGTGTTCCAACTTACCCTGCATCTTCATCGAAACAAATTCTTTGAGTTGCTTTCGAGATTAACACAGGCAAACAAATATAAAAATATCTGATTCTGAATTTCTCGTCACAGACCTGTAATTCTAAGAAGCTACTGGAGGAATGTGTCTACAAGCAAAATTACCTTGTAAGATTCTTGCACACCAAGAACATACCAACAAACAAATGTGCACGCATTCAAACACACACAGAATCACGCACGCACGCACACACAAACACACACATGTATACACACACACACACAAACATGCATACACACATGCATACGCACACGCATACACACACGTGCGCACACACGCATGCACGCACGCACATAATCATACACACGCACACACACACACACACACACACACACACACACACACACACACACACACACACACACACACACACACACACACACACACACACACACACAGACACACACACACACACACACACACACACACACACACACACACACACACACACACACACACACACACACACACACACACACACACACACACAGACAGACACACACACACACACATACGTGATCACGCACACGTGCATTCATGCACGCACACATGCCCACGTACGCACCAACGCATGTGCATACAAAACAATCACACATGCGTGCGCACACCCGTGCACACTCCAAAACTATATGCATATCAGTGCATTTACAATTGTGCTCTCATTCTGCCTGCAGTTGCTGTGTGAGGCTCCACTTCCCGCGGTTCCTCGTGCTCTAGCCCATTGTTCTCCATGACGACATCAATATCCAAGCACAATGGAGGCATGGCAGCTAACCTCAAGCACATCGTAGCTCATGGGGTTAGAGACAATCCGGTCCCTCTCGGCCCTACAGCCGTGACACGAGGGTTTGAAAAGACAGCCTTCCCCAAAATTGTAGGTGCTGAGATCGGAAGTGTATGTAAACGTTCTTTGTTCACAATGACCTCAGCATCCCTTATATCGCTACAGAAGACAGGGATCTGAGCCAACGAGGTTTTGCTGCTGAATGCTTCCCCAAACCATTGCCCCAGGTTCGAGAGCTGGGGGATAGCAATTTGTTGGTCAGGCAAAAATCTCTCCTCGCGGCTCAAGAGCTGTTAGGATCGCCCATCAATTACGTGCAGTGCGTTGCTGCAGGGATCACACTGGCAGTCATCAGCCTTTTAAAGGTGAGTATGTGATGAGGTTAATGTGGGTAGGTTTTTAGCATTGCAATAAGAAAATACCAGGCCTCAGGAATAAAATGGCCTACTCTGCACTGCGTTGGAAAAATGGTGGAGGCCTGCTCAATTATGAGAAATGGTGATCTGGTTCCTGAACATAGGAGGGAGGGCAGAAGCCATAGTTACTAGTAATTATAATTCATAAACCGATTTGGTTTTAGGTGCGAAGCGAAATACCACAATAAGGAGAAATGGCGTTGCAAAGCTCGTACGCACCCCGGAATTGCAAGTCATCTCCCTTTTTCCATCACATTTCCATGGACAGACAGCCATTAATAATTGCACAATCTAGCATGTATTTGCGTGTAAAGAACGTTTTTCTTCCTCCCAATGCAGGCATGCTATAAGTAGGTTCTCTTGCAATTAGCGGTACTGTGCGCATCATCTTTGGCTGGCTAAGCAAATGTTCCATACACTGCAAATATACAGTGGTGTACATGCAACACAAGCATGGCTCCCCTACTTGCAATTTATAAAGCCAACTCCTCTTCCTCCTCACCACATAAAGACACAGCACAGATGAGCATCACTCAAACCTATAACGTATGAAATATGTGTTCACCCAGGACCCTGATGCTTTGGTACGGGAGAGAGCAGCAGGCACAGCAGAATGCTTAGCTAAGAAGGAGCTGGGTGCGCGTGATATCATCCAGCATGGGGGGGTGTACCAGCTAGTGGCGTGCCTGTCGGATGCAGCTTTACCTGCAAGAGACAACGCTTACCAGGTGGGTTGTTGCGCTTTTGCGTCTCTGTAGCACGTTGTTTACTAGGTCTTGCAGCTGTGACGCTTGTTTGTGGCAAGGAGTGATCCAAGATGAAAGTGGGGACACTCAGTTCAGTAATGAATGACTAGCTACCCAATGTACATTCATCCCAGCATCCCATCCTCACGCACAGTAGACACGTGCCCATGCAAGAGTGAACAAAACCACGCCGTGATCAGGCCTGGCAAACGTTTTTAAAAGCACAGAACTGCTCACAAGCCTCCCAACAATAATACAGCCATCAGAGGACCATCACGCTCTCAGCAAACATAGCAGCCCGTCACTTGTTTGAGCATTTCTTGCTGAATTCCTCAGGCACTTTTTGAGGCATCCAGATTTGAAGGAGTGAGGAGGGAGCTAACGTCCCAGAGGTCACTGGTTACTCTCATGGCTTTAGTGCTTGGAGAGGAGCACAAGCGTGCGCTGCAGGGACTTCGAATCCTCAATGCCTGTGTGCAGGTAGGTGTATAAGTAGGGTCGGCCAGAACCGTATATACACCGAATATGACTGTATATCTGGTGACTTTCCTGCCAAAAAATCGTATGTACACCGTATATATATGGTTCTGGCCAGCCCGATGTATAAATCTGCCATGTGTGCTCATGAACAGCAACTAGGAGAGGGAATTGGGCTGATGCTGTTGCCTTTGTTTGAAGAAGAGCATGCTTTTGTGAAAAAGTGTGTGAGAGCGTTACCCAGGGTGTGAGACAGGCGATTAGGTAGGATGTGCATAGGTTAACTAGCTACGCTGATACTTATCAGCGTGCATACATGTAAGATGTCAATTTACTGCCCGGACAAGCCAGAGCCCCGCCAAGGAGGAAACGAGATAGAGGAGGGCAGTGTGGGGTGTGCAGGCTTTAGGCGACCCTTAGATTTAACCATTACAATCATATGACACGCTAGGTCTTTGATTACTCGGGCATGCACAACCACAGCTTGAATAGCTAAAATTTTTCTTACAAGCAACTGACGCACGTCCACCAAATAAACACAGATGCGAAACAACGGTGAGGCCTTAGAGCAACTAATCGACGGTGCAGAAGCCATCCCACACGTGGTACGCATTTTGGCCCCATCCCAGCCCGTAGAGGTGCAGGAGCAGGGGGCGCTGCTGCTCAGCATGCTGACCTCACAGTTCTCGGAGGCTAAAGTTATGGCAGTCAAGGTGTGTTTCCTTCTGTTTGCACGGCCATTTCCCCCTTTGTGTGTGAGTTCCCCCTTTTGCATGTGCTTGCACAGGCTACCCAGTCCTGGGTACAGCTTAGATTCCACTTATTACACACAAGCATTAGATTGGCGTATTCAAGTGATGCCAGATGTCCTAGGTGCACACACCAAAATGATCCTTTAAGCAAATGCTTCTGTCAAAACTACTTGTGAGTGATCATCCAAGATGGCGTCTCACAATTTTTGTTTTATGATGCTACATGTGCAGGAAATGGCTGTGCTACGCCTGGTGCCGCGTTGCTCAGCTCCAAGCACTAAGGCTTAATGTGTGTCTGCACTTTTACAGGAAAAGGCAGTGCCGCGTCTAGTGCAGCTACTCAGCTCCGAACACCCAGGCTTAGCATGTGCAGCTGCATCAGCTCTCATGAGGGTTACCGTGGTGCGCGAGGGCAAGTATGCAATGGTAGACACGCACCCTGAGGGCGGGTTTGAGTTGCTAGTTGGGGCCCTAAATCCACGCAAGAACCAACTGTGCACGGACGTTATGCAGGTGTGTATAACTTAGTGTAACGTACCTTAGCGTACTCATCCCGCAACCCAAATTTCAGAAATACTCATGCGGGGTGCTATCCCTAAGGTACAGTAGCATGCTTGTGTGTGATATGCCTTTTTGTGTGTGATGTGCCACATGGTAATGCCGAGTGAGCACGGATGTTGTGCATGTGTATGTGTGTCGTACCTTTTTATAGAATGATGAGCAAGAGCAATACTCTTAGATTGTATTTATTATTAAAACAGCGTCAAAAGTCAGTGCACCAGCAAAGTAGCGTTTTGACATGCTGCAATGCTATCAGAGAGAAAACTTGAAAATGATATCACCGTGCCTTTCCAAAGGTGTGGACTTGGTGCGCGATGGTTAGCCTTTTTAAAAGCTTATATGATCAGCTGGCACATGCTTAAATGCTGCTCGTTGATTTCAAGCTTGATGCCACCAATAATAAAGAGAGAAGGGCAAGTAAGATGAGCAGCAGCAAATAGGGGCTGGGTAGTTTCCGATCTTTGCATTTGCTGCTGAGGAGTTCTGGTACCTGAGCTCAAATTGACTAGCATGCCATATATGACCTTACTTCCTTGCCTCTGTTAGAATGATGTGTTTTCACTCCTTGATATGCATAAATTGACGACTGTTTCACCTCTAGTGGTTTCCACATTGTTAAACCCTGTTTAACCCAACGTGCGCGGATGTTTTGTGCAAGAGCATATCCCAGTACTGCAGACACCTTTTAGTGTCCCAGGCCCAATCCTGCTTGCAAATGTCTAAATTTTGCCTGATTCTTGTGCAGGTCATGTGCAATGTTGCAGAAGCTCCAGAAGCCAGAATTCTACTAGAAAGAGCGGGTGCCCCTGAGCTGCTAGCACACATCCACCAAAGGGCAGAGAGTGGGCAGCTGAAGCGGTCTGCGGCCGAGGCAATTCGGCAATGCAGATTTAAATGCTTTCCTGGTGAACCCGCAAACATTGCATCCCAGTTAGAAGCACAGTGAGGGTGCTTACTTCTTCATTATAGAATAAACGTCTTGACACCATTCTTGTTCTCATTTGATTTAAAAGCTGTTCTGGTGTAGCCATTGCCATTGCGTTGTTACACGTGGGCTGTGTGGGTGTTGAGCTCATCACGGAATGCTTCTTTGCGATTAGTTTCGTCGTTTGGTTTGCTCATGCGTGAATACATTGGCTAGCCGTACTTTCCTTTATTGTTTTGTGCGGATAGGGGTAAGGGGGTAAGGGTTACACAGCTATATGTGCGGATAAACATCTGGTTACATCATCCAACTTCAGATGAGCAGCTTGCAGGAATTGCGTTGAAGCAAATCATGGTGCCAAGTCTGAATTTCAGGCACACATTAGAATAAATCCACCTTGTTACAAATTAATTGCAGTTGTTGAGCGTTTATGTCATGAGTCAATGGTTACAATGGTTACAATGGGGGGTGACCTGTCATGAGTCAATGATGGAGCAGCTCCAAGTCATAAACAAAGGCATTAATTCCAGGGGCCAAAAATAAAGGGGCACTTCTTAGTGAGGTAGCCATGAGAGCATCTTATGATAAGAATTCACAATTACAGCAAGAAAAAGCTTACGAGGTGACGGAACAGCCTGCTAGTCAGCGCGCACACGCTTTGATGGCGCTTTGCCCGGCAGCTTGCCATTTGTATCTTCCTCCCGCTGCTGCTGGCGCTGTTGCTGCTCCCTTCGTGCATGGATGTGTCTGTCAGCTGAAGAAGTAGTGATGTAAGAAGGAGGTTAGAGCCACGAATTGTGCTTGTCTCTGGTGAAACTACAGAGCCTTGTCGGCTGCCGTCTGTCACGCTGCGCAGTCACTGTTTGAATTTCAAAGACCAGCAACAAACGCTGTAAAGCCACTGCCACTCACCAACGAGCAGCTTTAATAGTGTGCAGTATACAGCGCACTCTTGCTGCATTTCGTCCAAGCGGGAACAAGCAGGTTGCATTCGCTATCAGGCTAAAGTGTCTGGAAATCGTGCTAGATCTCTGTAAATAATCTTAAACGAATTTTATCGTACAGATTGGTGATTTTATTGATATATACAGACATCGCGCAAAAAAATCGGCTTAGACACCCAGAATGAAATAATCTAATTATATCACTAACGCTAAGTGAAACTGGGGCTGATGTGAGCTACTACATTGGGCAGCTACTACATGCCCAGGGGCAGCTGCAACGTGATGCAGCTTCAACCCTACTCTCTGTCTGTGAAGCTCCCTGCCTCAGCTCAAAACCAGCTGTTGTTGGGTTGCCAACTCAAGAGCCCCGATACGGTACTGTTCATGCAAGTCATGCAAGCATCTTGCTGTGAAAACGGGCAATGTATGTAGTACACTCTAAATTTGTGCTTCACGCGGTGTCAACAGGCAGATCCTCAACCGAAGAGAGGAGGAGGATGCCTCAGCTGCTTCACGAAAGAACCGAACAGCAGGGAAAAGGAGAGAGTGACCCTGACTCTCAGCACCCTGCATGGCTCGCTGCAAACTGTTTTACTGCCATCAAACGACCAAGTCTCAGGCAGGGCAGAGGTTTGCCAAAGTCAAGGTACAGTTCTTTTTGCTGATACTTTATTTTAAAGTTGCATGTTGTGTACGTGTGACGAGCAGGTAGGCTATGGGTTAAAGCAAAAATCAGCTTTGTTTTTTCTAGTTGAACTGCATCATGTCTGTACTATTGCACACAAACACGCATGGCACACGTACGACACAACGTCGTGGTTGTAATTGCTTTTTTATAATTCAACTGCTTGAGAAAGCACGACCAAGACCTTCTGCTCCTAGCTGAATACCTACACATACGTGCCCACATTGCACATACCCGCCTCATAAATCACGCTACAGTTCCTCAGGAGACCAAAGCTCGTAACCCTCATCTCACACTCCCCTGCCTTTTACACACAGTAAATCAAAACCCTGCGAGCTCAGCACAAGAATCCCCCCCGTGGCCTGCATCTTGGCTACGAGAACAAGACATCCCTGAGGAGCTGTGTGACAAACTCCAGACTGGAACAGCTAAATCAGTTGTTGTGTTCAGTGACTCCTTGCTTCCAGGGAGTCCAGCCCTGGCACGGGTTGTATCTGCCCACTGGAGCGAGGACTGCCCAGGTAAGACACGTGTTGTTGTCGAGTGCTGCCTCGTTTAATCCAAATCAACCATCAGGCAAAAGAGGATGGATGCCAGGGAGCGGATTTTAGTTTAACCATGGGGTTGTCTGTATACTGGATCAAAAAGTGCTCAGATGAAATGCCAATGCCGAGTCAATCTGTAATATCTGCTGCACGGGTTAGCAAAGCCCCACACAACTGTCTGATCATGTATTCCTTGTGAGTGCTTCACACACTGATTGGCACATTACGCACAGCGTAGCATTGGAGCATGCGTATTTAACCTACCCAAACATAACGCACATGTTCACTGTCGTACACGCTGCATTACCCGATCGGCACAGGCGTCGTGCTGCTGGCTTCCAAAACTGCACCAAAAGACAATCGCAGCAAACCCACTGCAGCTCCCACGTGGTGTTGGCAAGCCGTGCACCTGGGCCTCAGCACTGGCTCTGCGGCACTCATGCCCCTACACGGTGGCGCAGACAGTCCTACTGAGAGCAGGGGAAGTCAGCAGGGGGAGCCAATCATTTCGGTCATGCTGCACCTGAATCCAGCAGGTGAGGCAGTGACTTTAGGCTAGTTGTGTTTTACGCTCCAGTTGACGCAGATGGCGTCGCTGAGGGTGGAGAAAATTGGTACGGTAGAAGAGGCGGTCGTGTCTGTGATGCTGCACCTTATTATGGTAGGAAGGCGAGGTGGTGCTTCTAGACTCTATGAGCCCCAGGGCGCTGAAGCAAACATAGTTGCTGAGGTGGGGAAGATTGAGCTGCAGAAGCTGCTATTGCCTCTGTGCTGCTGCGAGGCTGAGGCATCGACCATTGGCATTTTGGGAAGGCATGTTAAAGCAAAGGTATTGGAATGGGTGGCCATGGAAGTTGCTAGATACTTGTGAATGTGAAGCAGGACCCAATGATTAGCTCTGTTCAGTGATTTCATCTGCATTACAACGGACTCCATCTGAATTACAACATCCAGCAGTTTTGAGAGCTGAACTCAATACGCAATCAACATTTACCAAAGTTAATGGAAATTTGCTCTCGTCCAACGATGCTGAAACCCACACGCTTTAGCGTGAGAACAGGCTCTCATGTAATAGGCGGTGTGGACAGAAACACATTACAGAAGAAATGCTGACCGGGAAACTGTAGCAAAAATGCACATGCCGTACGGCGCACATGTGAATTCGACAGGGGGGAATAATTGGCAGGAACATGTGTGTGATGAAGTCCTGTGCAGTTAAGTCTTTAAATATAATATGATATAACACCTTTGTTCATCTTTACCTGTCTGTTCAGGGAGCCTTGTTCATATCATATCAAGTCTTTAAATATGAAATGATATAACACCTTTGAGATTTATAATAAGACACCGTTGTAGAGGCGGTGTCTTATAAATCCCTTGCGGGTTTCGTGCTAACATGCAAGTAGCTTGTTTTTGCAAGTGTGTCCTTACACGCACGCACGCACGCACTCACACACACACACACGCACACACACACACACACACAAACACACGCACTTCATCCGCTCGCTTTGGTAGCCTGCACCCAGCTATCGCCGTATTTCCTTTGTTTTGCCTTGCACCCCTATTGCGCAGCATTAATTGCACCACCACAACGCTGAACACAGCAAGGGCTGCCGTTTGCCATGTCTTGTCTAGGAGGAGGCTCCAGCCACTTTCACAGTAGTGTCCTCCCTGCGCGATTACTAGGGTTGGCCAGAACCGTACATATACACAGTATATGACCGTATAAATGTTGATTTCCCTGCCAATATTACGGTATATACACCGTGTATGCATATGGTTTTGGCCGACCCTAGCGATAACTAGCTTGTCCAGAACTGCAGCTGGTGATGTGCTTGCGTTGGCAGAGGCCCTACGTCCAAACTTACTAACTTACTAAAACCAACTAAAACTGTCGTTCCTTATGCATGCCACCATTTCATCAGGAGGGCAGCTGGCAATGGGCGTCGTTAGGGGTGCCTCCATGTCCTGCATATTCACTCTGGCCCCAGATTTGGAACTGATCGGGCACACACGCTGGCAGCAAGAGCCTATAGGCAAAGGGAGCGGGGCTCCAGACCTGCAAGGTGAGAATGGTTGGACACACTTGGGATGGGTGCCATTTCACTGTCTGGAGCGTTTTCTGTAAGGGATCTCGCTCAGACACGCTTGGCAGAATCGGCATTCCAGGGTACCTGACGCAAAGATGGCTCCTGTTTTTTATTCATGGTGGTAGATTGTTAAGCAAAAAAAGGATATGCTGGTAGCATGAACACACCCAGCATGACCACTTAGGTGCCAGCACCTAATAGCCCGAACTAAGTCAAGGCCTTGATGAAGATCAGGGGGTTACTGTATACTATGCCGTCACGTGCTCGCACCATCTTTGCAATCTCGTTCAGTCTTTTACCATCATGATATTATTGGACAGTGTAATATTCAGATTTGCAAATTTGTGCGTTACAAAGAATCACTGCAAGTTTTGACAACCCTATCGCGATTTTTCTACAACGCCCCTTCCATCCACTCCATCCAGCTGGTTTCCTTGGTGCACCCCTCGCTTGCAAGATTGCGTGCCTGTCTTGTCTCAGCATCGCAGGGAGCCTGAAATGTTACATTGAATGTTTGTGCGTGTGCGCATAAGGAGCTTTGTGGTGTTCGCTTGCACTGTTCTGATCATACGCGTTTCTGTAAAAAGTTATGATGCTCGTCAGTGTCAAGTTTTTCCATTCCTGTGACAAGCGTTTCATTCACATTACGCCTGTCTGTAGCTAGGCCTGATTGCTCAGTGCCAACTGTACGGTAGAGTAGACAGCAATACATTCTTTCATTTCACCCCACAGGAACCGCCTGTAGCTAGGCCGGGTTGCTTGAAGTTAACTGCGTGACAGTGTAGAATGTGCTAAGAACTCGTGCTAAAAAAACCACCATACACCACACAGGAACCGTCTGTAGCCTGGCCTGGTTGCTTAATACCGAATACGTGGCAGCTGTAGACAGCATTGGTCAGCTGCAGGTGTATCACCAAGCAGGAGGGAGAGCAACGTTGGAGCTGCTTGACAAGGTGTACTGTGTGTGTATGTGCGTGTTTATGTGTGTATGTGTGTGTGCATGTGTGTGTGTATGTGTGTGTGCACTCATTTATGTGTCTTTTGTGTGTGCGTTATATGCGGGTGTGAGTACTGTGTGCGGATGTGGGTAGGGTTAGAGGAATCAGTGTTGCACTGGAATAGCTGATGGAGAGGGGTCGTCTCTTAGGGTCCTCATGGAATGAATAAGGCATGGCTGGTCGTTGAATGGAATTGATAGCATGAAGGCCACCATTCACAGGTGACAGGTGCTTCATGCTACTAAAACCATCATTGCAGCAATGAGCTGCTCAGGCACGTGCACGCACACACACACACACACAAACACACACACACGCACACACGCATACACACGCACATACCTTCCTCACCCACAGGCGTGCCAGGCACAGTCTGCGTCATCTACTGTGCAGTGCAGCAAGCTTCTAGGAGGAGCAGGGCCTCCTTCATCCGCAACCCAGTCAATGCCGCAAGACAGGCAGCTGCCACATCAGGCTGCTTACCAAGTGTGTACGTCTGCTGGTGCTAGCTGCAGCTCTCTCACTGCTTCAAAGCAAACAGGTGTGTGTAAGTGTGTGTGTGCGTGCATACACGTACGAGAGCTTCAAAAAACCCTTCAGCGTATAGCTGCACAACAAAAATGAGCTGGACTATTGCTTCAGCAGAAGACACTAAATAGAAAATGGTTAGTCTTTGTTTGATCTTCTTCTGTCTGCTTTTCTCACCCTCTCTCTCTCTCTCTCTCTCTCTCTTTCTCACTCTCACTCTCTCTCTCTCTCTTGCTCTCTCGCTTTCTGCGTGTGTTAATCTCCCGCTTCCTCTTCCTCATTCTCTCCCTCAATCTCCCTCCTCTCTCAATCCCCCTCTTATTCACTCTCACCTGAGCACATCCACATACACAGGGTGCAGCACAGCATCTGCGGTACCCCCTTCCTCTCAGCACGGCCCCAACTCACAGCTCCTGGTACTCTACAATGGGCACTCAGCAATGGCACTGACTTTTGCTCTGTCTGGACCCCCCCCTCCCCCTGCCAATCATGGTATGTTATCACAGCCAGATCAGATGACAGCACCACGTACCTCAATAAGAGTAACTACTGGTAGCCAGAAGCAGCAACAGCAGCAGCAGCAGCAGCAGCAACAGCAACTTGAGGAGCCGCAGCAGGACCAGCGTCATTGTCAACAGCAGGACAGCAAGCAGCTGGGTCAGATCACTCTGTCTGTGCCGATCAGCCATACAGCCAGCAGCAAGAGCAGCGGCAGTAGTAGGGCAGCGGTGCAGCAGGAGGAGGAGCGCAACGGTAGCGCACAAGCCACAGAGTGTGCACCTTCAACAGAATTAAACCCATCAGCCAATGGCCACACACAAACAGAGCAGGGCACAGTACCCCACACCACCTTACCCATCCCCTTCACTCATGCGAGCCCCCGCAGCCATGTGCACGACCGCGACAGCATTAACATCAAGCACACGCACAGCGGCATGCACACTACTGCAGCAGCGCTGGTGGAGATGGACTTATGCCGTGCACGTGCTGGGGTGCTCACGCTGAGTCCACAGGAGAGGGGGAATCTTCTTTTGGGGCTGCCTGAGATCCCACTGGGATCCTCCCTGCTAGTCTATGCTGTGGCACGTCAGCAGCAGCAGCAGCAGCAGCAACAGGAGGTGGATGGGGTGTCAGGCAAGTTGTGTGGCACACTGTTTTGAGGCGGGTACTGCTGCGTGTGAGTGCATGTGCTGGTGTGTATATATATGCTATGTGTGAGTGTAATATATGCTGTGTGTGATTGAGTGTAATGTATGCTATGTATGTAATGTATGCTATGTGTGACTATGAGTGTGCGACTGTGAGTGTAATATATGCTATGTGTGAGTGCATATGTAGGAAATGCTAGGTATGTAGGAAATGCTAGGAGCTTGGGGGTATGTAGGGAATGCTAAGTAGGAAATGCTATGTGTGAGTGCAGGAGTAGGGGTGTATATATGTGTGTGTATGTTTGTGCAAAGGATGTCATGTATGAGCCCCAATGATTTTTAACAAATTAAGCCATCACTGTGTACTTAAAAGCCCTATATGGGTTTGGAGTATGGAGAGGCGTAACAGGGACGCTTAAAATACCTGCTTGCGCAGTAGCACCAAAATGCATGATGCTACTTACACACATATTGGCGACTACATGCAAGGCAAACTTGTACAATGATGTCAAAGCAGTACCCTGTAATTAACGCATGGTGTTACTTTCACACATTTGGTGGAGGGGGTTTACGGTACCAGATACCAAAGTGGCTCCTTTTCCTCAGTTAATGTGGGGAGTGGTTTTCACCGCCTGCGTAGTTTATCTTTTGTTTACACAAGTGCTTTGCAAGTACATGCAAGGCATTTTTGTACAAAGATAGTTGCCATTTGTCTTGAACTTCTTATCCTCGCATGCCCATTTGGTATAAGATCCCATACCCGGCCATACGCTAGAATGTTAGAGTCTGTCATTAGATGATCTGGGCCGACTTAAATCATGATAACAATGATCTGGCAAACCTCTATGTATAGTACTTCCTCGAATTGTGGGTACCACACACACCTACTCACAAATAGCACCATCTTATTAGAAGCCTGCTGCGTACTCTATTTCCTACCGCACTTCTCCCTTCTCTATTTTTGCTTGCAGGCCAACTCCAACCCCCACTCCCAGATAACAACTCCATCTTGAAAAGACTGCACCAGATGCGTAACTGTTCAATTACTGCACCCCTCCCTCTATTTTACTGCATGCAGGCCTACCTCCAACCCTCGCTCTCACGTGGCACCGTTTGCCTGACCGCCTGTCAGGTCTTGCACCTCCAAAAAAAGACAGTGTGCCAGAGCTAAATCCAGCTGGCACAACCAGACTCTCAAACGGTCCTATGGCAAGAAACAGTGGCAGCCTTGGGATAAAAGGCAGCCCCACTGCCACCACCTCTGCAAGCCACTCCTTTACACTTCCGATCTGGTGAGGGTCAGTGTGTTTTTGTGTGTGTGTTTTTGTGTTTTGTTTGTGTTTTTGTTTGTGAGCAAATGTGTGAGTGTGCGTGCATGCTTTTGTCTATGTGCGTGCGTGTTTACGTTGTGTCTGTATGAGTGTATGCGTCTGTGTGTGTGTGTGTGTGTGTGTGCTTGTGTATCTGTGTGCGTGTGTGTGTGTGCTTGTGTATATTTGTGTGTGTGTGCACGTGTGCACGTGCATGTGTGCATATGCGCAGCATAGTATTTGTGTGAGGGTGTCTGTTTGTTCGCACGTGCATGCATAAGCTTGCATGCATGATTGAGCTTGTGCATGCATGCAGGTAAAAGCATGCGTCACTTGATCATAACAGGCCACGTGTGCATGTTACACACACGACTTTGAGTGCTTGTTTGTGCAAGCATACGTGCTGCATATCAGAATATCAGTATACATTGTGATGTTCTCTCCTGACGAAACCCGTTGGCTACCAGAAACTGGTTGCAGTACGTTCTTGCACACACACACACACACATACACACACTCACACACACAATTGATTTCAGGCTCCAACGCTCCCCCCACGGTGCTGTAGAGTCCACGGGTACAACCGCAATGCATGTAGGCCTGTTTGGGAGGGCCTCACTCACACATAGTGCTGCAGGTGGGTGTGTATATGTGTGTGTGGCTGTTTGAACTTGCATTCTTGTGCGGTACAGCCGTTTTGCATGAGATCCTAGCACAAAGCTAGGGTTGGCCAGACCCCATATATGTACGGGTGTATACACGGTATTTTTGGCAGAGAATTTACCAAATATACGATCATATACGGTGTACCTATATATAGGCGGTTCTGGCCAATCCTACGCATGATCCTAAGGAAAGCCGCCACTTTCCTATCACGTACAATTTGCACCATAAAGCAAATGCCTCATGTCCTTAAGCAAGCATGACATAATGCTACCTACAATCCTGACTCTTTTTTCCATTACGCACATTACAAATCCGCAGCCAGCCCCAGAGGCCCAGCACAGGCTCTTCAGCAAAGGCACACACCATTACCCTTCACACTTCCTCCATCCCCCTCACAGCTAGAGGCTCACACACAACGGCAGCCTCAGCCTGCATACCCAATAACAACAACAGCAGGCACAGCAGCAGCAGCAGCTTCATCATCATTCGCTGCAGCAGCAGCAGCAGGCAAAGTTGCAGTGCCAGAGGCTCAAACACCTGTCCTGCACAAAGGCCCCGATGTGTTCCTTATAGACGGCCCTGCACTGAGTTCTCTTCAGACAGGGGACATGGCTTTACTGCAGGGTGGTCTGCCTGAGGAGGTGCTGCCACATTACCTGCGCGCGCACGTGTTCGGTTTCTTGCCTTGCATGCTGGTGAGTTTTGCCCGTTTGAGGAATTGAGCATGAAGAGATCATGTACAGGCTGGAAGTGAGAGGTATTGGAAAGACAGGAGGGGAGGCAACACGAAGACAAAAGGAATGTGCATGACCTGTGCACGAAGCGTCGTCATCAATGTAACGATACATATCTCTCTCCAGTGGTCCAAACCGGTATCTCAGACAAAGACGTCATTGGTATCGAAGGATGGCCTGACGTCGTCGCCGAGGAGGGCATGTGTGTGGATGTTACAAATGGAAAACTGTTTTCTTCCTGTTGCTTCCTGCCGTCTTGCTTGATGACAGTTGCCTTGCTGCAGGGTCGTGTGTGTGTGTGTGCGTGTGTGTTGTTCTCTTGACCTGCATGTAGATGCATAAAACTCCTGCAGCAACACACACATGCACACACGTACACACACACACACACACACATGCACACACTAACACATACACACAGGTGCTTTTAAAAACAGGCAGCCTGACTTTTGCCCTGAATTTGCTGAGCAAGATGGCTCGATTTGTGGCCCCCCACAGCAGCTCAGATCTTAGCAATACTTCAGATCTTGCCATGCGCCCTGGCAGGAGCCACCAAACTCCATCCCCCAAGCAGCAGCAGCAGCAGCAGCAGCAGCAGCAGCAGCAGCACACATTTGACTTGGTGGCCACGCCAAGTGTGCCAGCAGCAGCAGACACGGAAGCTGCAACATACAGGCAACTGGCAGACCAATGGCAGCACATGGCACGGGCCTGTTTGTGCCCGATCCTGAAAGCTGGTGCGTGTGTCTGAAGCATGTGGACCTGCCTTGTTTGTGCCTGCGAGTATTGGACTGAAACGAAAATGAAAACGAACGAAAACGAACGAATCCAGAAGCTATGCTACACCAGTTGGATCTGATTATTGTCACTCATGGGATGTGCCGTGTGCCGAATCTTCTCTACAGGCTTCACTGTTAAAGGTTTGCTTGAAGTGTTTGTTTGGGTGGGTGCTTGCTCTCATACATGTGCACGCGTCCAAGCTGTGCGAGGATTCGCACAACAAGTACAGATTTAGCATTGCTCCTTCTTACGCGCCTGCATGTCAAGTATTGGACTTGAAGGCACACACACAAACACCAATGCCACACATTAATAACACACCAATGCCACACACTAATACTAATAACACACCAATGCCACACATTAATAACACACCAATGCCACACATTAATAACACACCAATGCCACACACTAATAACACACCAATGCCACACATTAATAGCACACCAATGCCACACATTAATAACACAATGTTCATACTCTGAAGAACATGCGTAATGGACTCGAAGGCATACACACCAATGCCACAATGGTCATGCTCTGAAGAGCATGCGTAATGAACTTGAAGGCTCACACACACGAGTAACACAATATTCATTCTCTAAAGAACACACGTAATGAACTTGAAGGCTCACACACACACACACACACACACACACACACACATACAATTACACACACAAATGACACAACAACCATGCTCCAAGAAAGAACACCCTTTGTGAGCTCACCCTCTCACCTCCGACAGGCACGAGGTCACTGTCTGAGCTCACTATCTGAGCACGAGGTCGCTGTCTGAGCTCACTGTCTGAACACGAGGTCGCTGTCTGAGCTCACTGTCTGAGCACGAAGTCACTGTCTGAGCTCACTGTCTTCCCCTCTCACCTCCGACAGGCACAAGTGCGCAGCAGGATCCAGAGCAGGCACAGTGCAGCGCAGAGGCAGTTGCCGTAGAGGGTGCAGATGCAAGACAGCTGCTGCATGCTGCACGCCAGCAGCTCAGCGTGACTTGTCAGTGCTTGGCACTGCTCAGCTGCACACTGCATAGACAGGAGCAGGTTGTGGCCTCTCGCCCTACGTTGGAGGCGGCCGCGCAGGCTGCGCCTGGAAAGGAGCGCCCAGGGTGGGTGCAGGGAATCGGCAGGGTAGCTCTTTGCAGAGCGTCTGGTGTGTGTGTGTGTGTGTGTGTGTGTGTGTGTGTGTGTGTGTGTGTGTGTGTGAGAGTGTAACGTTCCTTAGCTGTACACTGGTCAGGATAGCTCTTTACAGAGCGGCTGTAGTGTGTGTATGAGTGTGTATATGAGGTGCGTGTTTGTGTGTGTGAGAGTATGGCGTCCCTCAGCTGTACACTGCAGGGGCATGAAGCGATGGTGAGAACTTACACTACAGTGCAGACAACGACACAGAAGGTCTCTATTGTTTGTTCGCTGGATGAGTGAAGGGGATGCCCTCCTGTCCGTTATCCTCTCTGCTTTGACAACAAAGCATCACACGAATCATCCAGCTCCCTGTCCAATTCAAGCCGGGAAACGCGGGTGGTGTGTTGATGTCACACTCACATCTCATTGATGTCACACTCACATCTGCATCTTAACTACACAGTAAGCTTGGCACTTTGCGCTCCAATGCACCTGCATTCGTGCCATCCAAAGCAAGAATGGCAGTGACTTGTCCATTATGCGCATCCCTGTGCTCCAGCAACTTTTACACACAGCAGCTAGGCACGAGGCGTTTGCACTTTCACCACTTGTGCCACATCACGAGCATAAACCGCTCACCATTCGTACAGTCAGGACGGCCGCATCATCACACAGCGAAAAATGCACCTGTCTATGCACTCTGCACCTTCCAAAACACGCGTGGCCGTGGCTTGTCCATGAAGTGCGCAACAGTACTCTTCACATCCCACTCACACTGTAGCCCTAAACGACGCGTCAAAAACAACTTCATGGCACTACTATCATCTAACACAGCAATTCATCTGTCCATGCCTGCGCCCTCTCTGCTCATTCGTGTGGCTGCTCCATGCCCTGTGCACTCTCTATTCATGCATATGGCTGCTCCATGCCTGTGCACTCTCTATATATGCGCATATATGCCACATATGTACTCTCCATATATGTCATCCCATATATGCCATATATGCCATGCCATATATACATACATATATACACGTATATGCCATCCCATATATGCCATATATGCCATGCCATACATACATACATATATACACATATATGCCATCCCATATATGCCATATATGCCATGCCATATATACATACATATATACATACATATATGCCATCCCATATATGCCATATATGCCATGCCATATATACATACATATATACATACATATATGCCATCCCATATATGCCATATATGCCATGCCATATATACATACATATATACATACAT